>Ga0187886_1000154_pt1 | contig 99178 bp, 95 predicted proteins | sample June2016WEW_20_1_FD_133001 | JGI IMG/M metagenome (GOLD analysis project Ga0187886, IMG submission 133001) | Peatland microbial communities from SPRUCE experiment site at the Marcell Experimental Forest, Minnesota, USA - June2016WEW_20_150 | ecosystem: Environmental > Terrestrial > Soil >... | reverse complement strand
TTTTCTACGTTATTGTTTGCTTTTGGATATTTGCTATCATAGATGCCTATAGAATCGGAAAGCAGAGAGAATTTCAGGACGAAGAGGCTTCCCAATTGTAATTCCTTTCCCATCCAGTTGAATAATAATGGAGTGAAATTTTGTTCCGTTCTTCCTGTAAGGCTTAGACATCCGGTTTTTCCTTTCATAGTAGATTTCTAATGCAAATCGTGATATTTAAAAAACGCATATGTAATATCATAGATTAAAATTCATAAACCCCTTAACCCTGCGTGAGGGTACTATGGACTGATTACTGAAACCCCGTTTCTGAGAATAGAGCGGGGTTTTGTGTTTTTGGAGAATAAGTGGAACGGTCATTCTTATTTCATAAATGGCGAGAAACGTATCAGCTATTCCTAGGAAAAAAATAGAACCGTCCCGTTTTCTCCAAGGCAGAGTTGTCTATAGGTGAAATAAAGCGTACCAAGTCCCCTTATATCCCAAAACGCACCAAGTGCAATGAGTGACTGATAGATATATGAAAGTAGTTTTCTTTTTCTTTGCACTCTACTTGCTATTTTGCGTGTGCAGCTGGATTTATGAAAGAATCAAGCTGTACAAGATGAATCGTCGGTTTATGCAAAAGCTAAAACATTTAGAGGAACAAACAGCAAATATCAACCTTGAACATATTGAGCATGAATTGATGGATCTACAGCACCACGCACGAGAGCTTTTTGCTCATATCGACTCGACTACTGGTAAGAAGAATACTGCCTGAGATACTTCCTATGCTGACTCAAGAACAAAAAAACATTATCGATACGCTATCTAAGGTTGAAAATATCTCGAGCCACCTTTCACAACTAATCTCTGATGTGCAGACGAAGCTGAATGAACTAAAACAATATGAAGCGGAGACTAACAAGACCCTTCAAGCAAAGCAAAACGAAATCCGCAAACAGATTCTTGCAAGTGAAGCAAATCTCAAAGAAGAAAGAGAAGCGTTTAACAGAATTGTTTCTGAAAAGACACAGGGCTTCCCCTGGCTTGCCGATGCCATTTCTCAATACACCGAATTCAGGGATTCAAAGATCGCAGATTATTTGGAGACAAAATCCCACCCAGCGGTTTCAAGCGCAGAAAAAGTGAGAAAGATTGCCGCTGAGAAAAAAGAGTTTCAAAAAAAGTTTATTATAACGAGGAATCTAATTAAATATTACGATGCACTTTTCCCTTGGCTTTCCGATTTTGTTAGTGAAGGCATTGATGAACTGCTGATTCAGGCATTCCAACAAGAAAAAGCTGCTGAACAGGATGACGATCCAGTACGCGCTTACTTAACAAAAGGTGAATACGAAAATCTATCCACGACTGAACGCAACCAAAAAGCCTTAGATAGATATTGGACTAAAAAGAAAACGTCATGGCAAATTGGAAGGGACTATGAGCGTTACATCGGGTATTTATATGAACAAAAAGGATTCTCTGTCTATTATCAGGGCATTGAGAAAGGAATTGAAGACCTTGGAAGAGATTTGATTTGCAAAAAAGAGCAACATGTCGAGATAGTTCAATGCAAATATTGGAGAGAAGACAGAACAATTCACGAAAAGCACATCAATCAATTATTTGGCACCACTGTTGAATACTTTATTAAAAATATCAATCGTAACAGCAACGTCCAAATGGACCTATTCCCAACATTGCTAAAAAGAAAAGATTTAACAGCAACAATTGTTACATCAGCAGCACTATCTGAGACAGCAAAGGACTTTGCTTCAATTTTGGGTATTAAAGTTGTAGATCACTTTCCATTTAAGAAATACCCATCAATTAAGTGTAATGTTTCATATAGAGACGGAAGTGAAATCTATCATCTTCCCTTTGACCAACAATATGACAGAACAACAATAAATGAAGAAAGAAATGAATGTTACGTAGAAACTGCCAAAGAAGCAGAAACATTGGGATTTCGCAGGGCATGGAAATGGAGAGGAAACAGAGAATAGCTTGGCAATTGCAACTAACACGGGCAAGGACGGGATTCTCGGAATTCCGGGGAGACCACACTTAATTATCTTTTGAGCACTAGGGTAACTCAGGATGGAATTATGTATGGGAAAGAAAGAGGACGGTTATATTTTCCGGTATTATCGATTTAGTAACATCCATAAATAGAACCGTCACCTTTTCCCCATTCTTCAAGAGAGGCAATGCAGCAATATAGAAAATAATGTTAGCTTTGCATCATTATGAACACAAGAATTTCTAGAACGGGATATGAAGTTGAAGATTTGGTAGAAGAGATATGCAAAGTTATGTTCTTATCTGATTTTGTTGTCAGGAGCCCTAAATACAAAAAACAGAGTGGTAAGGCTAAAGAAGCAGCTGATTTTTTAGTCCCCTTTGACAACACCCTTTTGGCTTTTCAGGTTAAATCAAAAAAAGAAATAAAATCATCACTTGAAAAATCTGAAGTAGATTTTCAGAGAATTAATGCAACAATTGAAGACGGCATAAAACAATTAAACACTATAAGGAGAGCCCTTAATGCTAATCTTTTATTGGAGCTAAAAAATGCAGCGGGAATCAGAATTCCTTTTAATAAAGAAAGTTATAGTAGGCTTATTGGTATTGTGATTATAGATCTAATAGGTGAAGAAGGGTTCCCTTATGGTGAAAGAACTGAAATACTAAATGGATATCTTCATAAGTTTGATATTCCTATCCACATTTTTATGAGAGATGACTTTCAAGAAATTTCAACAGAAATAGACACGCTGCCAGATTTCATTGATTATGTAGAAAAAAGGGGAGCCTTATATGAAAAGCGTGCTCTAACCCCATTTACCAATGAGCTTGATCTTTTAGGAATATTTAAAACCAAACCCCAACTGATCGATGATTGTCTAAACGGAAAATGCGATCTATTAGTGATATCTGAAGGAATATGGGAATCATATCGAAAGAAACATAAAACTGCTATTGAAAAGAGAAATATAGATAATATCCCGAGCTACATAATAGATGACATAATTATCGAGCTTAGAAGTGCAATTGGTTATAAACCTAAAATCAAATGCCCCTCGAAGAGAAATGACTTTGAACAAGGATCAATAGAGCAATACTGGCAATCTATAACAGAATTAAGCAAATTACCTAGAGTGATAAGGAGAAGTCTTGGACAGATTTTTATAGAGAAAATGAAAAAAGCCAAAAAAACCGGACATGGACATTCTTTGATTAAATACAATGAAGATTCAGCTTTCGTTATTCTATGCACTGGCAAAAAAAGGCAGCAACGTGCAAATGCTATCTATAACCTCAGTGCGGCAGCATACTGTGGATTAAATGCCAAAAAAGTTATTGGAGTGGCAACTGAACCATTTGATGCAAAAGCGCGATCTTTTGATGTGGTTCTTTTAGATGGTGTAAGATTTGCAAACGAAGAAGAATTACGTGTAAGCTTTAACAATAATTTTGTATCAGCATCCCATTTTAAAATAAAAGAATATAATTTTAAAAGCTAACTGTTTCGTTCAGAGGGTTTGCAAAGCTCGCCATTGACGACTACGTTATACCCTCTTTCTAATGCAAATCCTCAACCCTTGATGTAGGCCGATGCCCACTCTTCGCAGGTGTTGTCTTGCTTTTCATGTTTGACCCTCCAAGACAACATTTTAACCTGAAAAACAAACACGACAAATCCTGATCAGCAGGCCCGATACCGTCAGCTACGTTCACAAAAAGGATTTCTCCCTGCGGTCGAAATGACAAAAGGTGGACTGGATTCCCGCCTGCGCGGGAATGACGTGGGGGAGCGGGAATGACGTGGGGAAGGACGAAACGATTTCGTCAGATTGGCAATACGACCTAACGTTCTCTTCCAAGAAACTACCCTACCGGAAAATCCCCTGCTACCCCCTTTGTCAAAGGGGGCTTAAGAGAGAAGAGATTGCGGAGGAAAGGCGCTCTTGCATAGTCTTTAAGACGTCTTCACTTGCAGAGATGAAGGAGAGGAGAGCGGAGTCGGTGATTTGCGGAAACCGAAGGAGAAATACGGGACAGACACCAAGAACCATGGCGAGGGCAACCCTCTTTTCCCATAGATCACCCGTCAGGATAGGAGGGACGCCTCCTCCAAAAAGGCATTGTCTTTGGGAAACGTCTGTCGTGCGAGAAAGGTTGTCAGACACGATTTGATCTATGGCATTGAGGTATTCCAGCACTGTCCTGCCTTGAGGAAGCCTTTCCGCAACCCCGGCTGGATCAAGGCCATAGTGCAGGCAGGCCCGTAATACCGGCAGGATATTTTCTCCCACCTTCTTGGCGAGAGCTGCACACCCCGTATGATCCAGAAGCAGCAGACCGTCCTCGGAATTTTGCATTTCCTTATTTCTTGGATCCTGCCACGAGTATCTTACATGGGTCATGCAGGGAGAAGGGCAGTGATAGCAGGCCATGTCCTTTTTCCTGCTTGCCTTGAGAAATTTTCCCGCGTCTTTCCCGCCTTCCAGCTTTGTGAGAACGGAGTAGAATCCCCTGTGCTTGAAATTCTTATCCGTGGAGATTATTTTTTCGAGTTCCTTCCCCTGATGCGGATTATCCCTGTTGAAGGGAAGACCGTCCGTGCCGCCGAGCATTATCCCCTTGAGGTTTTTCACGGACATCAGGGAAGCGAGACCCGCTTTGTCGAGGCTGCCATTTTGCCCGATCGAGACGGACGCATAGGGAACACCGCGGTCAGCCGCCGGTCCCGTTATAATTAAAGACTGAAAGGCAGGGGATGTTTTCTTCAATTCTCTGATCGCTTCGGGAACAGGCATATGCTGAAGATTCCCGGCAGGGAGTATCCGGATCTTTCCATGATTTACATGGAGGATGGATTGTTCCGGCGCAGTACCTTTCACCACGAGATAATCAACGCCGGAAAATTTCATGTCCGGTCCGGTGCGGAGCATAAACGGGACGTGGCAGAGACACTTGAAAATGGGAGACGCAAACGATGCGATCATCAGCGACGAGGCGGGAGCGAAACTTCCCGTCAAAGGGCCAGTACCGAAGACCAGAGCGTCAGTCTGATATCCTTCGAGGATAGCGCTGTTCATGGCCGCCCCGCCAAGATACCTGCTCACCTGCTCCTGATCCAGAGGAATGACCTCAGCGGATGAGGCGGAAAGATCGACAACGCCGATCTTCATATTGTAAAATGGCTGGAAGGGATTCATATCCTGCCTTCTCCCGGTACCGCCTTCTGCCAGCGAAATCGGATCTTCGCCGCATCATAGGGGCATCGATCAATACACCTCATGCACATGATACATTCCGTCATGGGAATTTTCGGTGATAACCCTTCCCGCAATTTGTCCGCGTCAATAATCCCTACGGGACAGACCTCTGCACACTGAATACAGGAGAATTTCTTGCACCTCTTTGCCCCGATGACTATTTTTATCAGACGCAATAATGCCGTAAGCCCCAGGACAGCCCCTACAGGGCAGAAATATCTGCACCATGATCTTCTCTGTGCGATCTCAAGGCTTGCCAGGGCAGGGATGATGGCCAGCTCGGCGCTCTTGAAGAATGACTGTACTCCGTAGGAACGGCAGAGCGTCCCGATGGGACAGACGGTGCAGAAGACCTGGAAACCGAGGGCATAGCTTCCCCCGACAGCGCCGGCCAATACTCCGTACTTTGTCATCCGGCTCTTGAGAAACGATGGCCAGCCGAGTTTTTTGGGAGTTATCTTATCGACGAGATCGAGCACAAAACCGAAGGGACAGATCCATCCGCAGAAAAGTCTTCCTGCCACAACGGTGAGAATGAGGATGGCCAATGCCGATGAAACACTTACCAGCACGACGGTTCCCGACGATGCAATATTCTGAAGGGTCCCCGTGGGACAGGCGAAACTCACGCTTCCCGTCCTGAAGTAGCAGAACGTCCCGATGAAAACCATGACTAAGAGCAGAAAAGATATAAGCTGAGAAGTCCAGCGCAGCCCTTTTATCCAGCGAAAAGCCTTTCCTCTCGTAAAAGTGAGCGCATTCTCAGGACAGTGTTTGACACAGAGAGGATCGCCTTCGCAGAGGTCGCATTTATGTATTTCCTGACTGCCCGGGTCTTTGATGGGAGCCGCTGCCGGGCAGGCCATGGTACAGAGTCCGCATTCGGTGCAGAAGAGTTTGTCTATGCGCACGATGCCGTCATCGCCCTTTTCTATGGCCCTTGTCGGACAGGCGGGAAGGCAGAGGGGTTTGCGGCAATGCTGGCAGAGTATGGAGAAGTTTTTGCCCTCCTTTTCATCTCTGACAACCTTCACGCTGGCGGAGACAGGGGCAACTTTTTCTACATTCCTCGTGGAGCAGATCATCTCGCAGGCGCCGCAGCCCGTGCATCTGTCGGGATGAAAAAGGATAAATGAATGGCGCCGCGGCATGAAGTAGTCGGAAAGATGCCTCTTCTCCGCATGACGGGGTCGCAGATCATCAAGGTTGAGAGAAAAATCCTGCTCGGCTATTGGCTTCTCTGTAGTCTGTTGTTCAGTCATTTACGCATTTCTCAGAAGATAAATCTCCCGCCGGCATGGCGGACATATATCGAGCACCCCGAACACATTCGGGGGTTCATCCTTTAACCTGGCGAAGACGAAGTCTTCCACGGGAATCGCCACAAAGGCCCTGCCGCAGCATTTGCAGGTCTTCGCATTTTCCAGTAGGTTCTCATCTACGGCTGCCTCCCTGAGCTTTCTGATCAAATCCCTGCAGCTAACTTTCTGGGGGCATGTATCCGTACCGGCGTTGCATTCCGTGCAATACCAGATGTTCTTATCCTCAACTACTGGATCGCCGATGAGCGTCTTTTTTATGATGCCCCGCGGCGACATCTCGATGGAAAAATTAGCATACATCTCCGCCATGGGACAGGCGGCAACGCAACGCCCGCACTCCACGCAAGCATCGGCGCCAGATACGCGCTTCGCTTCGGCAATCTTATCTTTCCTGTTTTTCATTCGGTTCCTTTTCTATCTTTGCAGCGCACACCTTGAACTCCGGTATCTTGGAGATGGGGTCGAGAACGGGATTTGTCAGGATGTTGGCACGCGCTTCGGTAAAGTGGAAGGGTGCAAATATAGAGCCTCTGGCAACCCTCTCCGTAATTCTGGCCGCAGTGACAATACTGCCCCGCCTGCTGGTTATCCTGATCCTGTCGCCTTCTCTGATACCTCCGCGCATTGCATCTTCGGGGTGCATCTCCGCATAAGGACCTGCCATCTCCCTGTTGAGAAAGGGGGAGCGGCGCGTCATCGTGCCGGTGTGATAGTGGGCAAACATCCTTCCCGTATTGAGATAGTACGGATATTCGTCGTCCGGCTTTTCAAAGGGCGGTGTGTATGCCGGTACGATGAAGAGCCCCCTGCCCCGTGTAAATTGGCCCTCGTGAAGAAATCGTGTTCCCTCATGGCCTGTGTCCGGACACGGCCACTGCAAACCCGCCTTTTCCAGTCTGTCAAAGCGAATGCCGCCATAGTCGGGCACCAGTGACGCGATTTCCTCCATGACCTCACCCGGATGCTTATACGGGAAATCGAGCCCCAGAGCGTTGGCAATCAGGCAGATAATCTCGAAGTCTCCCTTTGCCTCGCCGGGAGGTTCTACCGCCTTCCTCAATAGCTGGAATCTTCTTTCCGTGTTCGTGTACGTCCCCGTCTTTTCGGCAAAGCATACCGCCGGCAAAACCAGATGGGCGAATTTCGCCGTCTCCGTAAGAAAGATATCCTGGACGATCAGGAAGTCCAGCTTGTTCAGAGATTCCAGCACGTGGTTGACATCGGGATCACTCAGGGCGGGGTTTTCCGCCATGATGTAAAGCGCGCGTATCTCTTTCCCGGCAGAGCCGATCATCTCCGTTACGGTCAGGCCGGGTTTCCGGGAAAGCTCCCTTCCCCAGGCCTTCTCAAATTTTTCCTGAACGGCCGAATCGCTGACGCTCTGGTATCCCGGGTAGACATTCGGCAGTGCTCCCATGTCACAGGCGCCCTGGACATTGTTCTGCCCGCGGAGGGGATAGACGCCGGAAAATGTTTTGCCGATTTGGCCGCAGAGCATGGCAAGGTCACAGACGGCATGGACATTCGCCGTTCCGCAGGCGTGCTGGGTAATTCCCATGCAGTAAACGACGGCGGAATCTTTCGCCTTTGCGTACATCTCTGCAACTCTTCTAATCTCTCCTTCATCGATGCCGCATTCTTTCGCGGCCCGTTCCACCGGCCATGATCGGAGGAATTTTTTGAGTTCCTCAAAACCGTCCATCCTCTCCTGAATGAATTTCTCATTATGCAGTCCCTCATCGATAATGTGCCTCATCATGCCGCACAGGAGGGGGATATCCGTACCCGGATTGATCCTCAGATGAATCCGCGCGTTCTCGGCAACCGCCGTCTTCCGGGGATCTACGACGATCACCGCTGCTCCACGATCCACAGCCTTATATATTTCGCCCATGATGATGGGATGGCTCTCTGCCGCGTTGGAACCGATGATCAGGATACACTCTGCCCCTGCCAGATCGGAGATGGAGTTTGTCATGGCGCCGCTACCCGTCGTCTGGCCCATACCCACAGCCGTGGGGGCGTGGCACAGGCGCGCGCAGTGATCCACATTATTCGTCTTGAAGGCCATGCGGATCATCTTCTGGAAAAGGTAATTCTCCTCATTGGTGCACTTGGCGGAAGACAGCCCACCTACGGCATTCCCGCCAAAGCGTTCGGCTGCCGCTTTCAGCTTCTCCACCGCCAGTGCTATCGCATCATTCCATGAGATTTCCTCAAACGTGTCTCCCTTTTTTACGAGAGGTGTTTTCAACCTCTGCGGGTGATGAACGAATTCATGCGCGGACCAGCCCTTGATGCAGAGGGTGCCGCGACTGACAGGGTGTTCCCTGTCCGGATAGGTGCTGACAACCTTGCCGTCCTCGACCTTCAGAACCAGGCCGCAGCCGACTCCGCAATAGGGACAAATTGTTTTGATAAAATCAGGACTCATCGTCTTTTCTCAAGCTGTTAATCCAGTCCGGCAGCGCCTGCCCCGCTGCGGGCTCCTTGCATAGATCGTACAGGATCGGGGATTTCCTTTCCGGATCAAGCCCAGCCTCGTAGCCATAGGTCTCACGGAGCATCTCCCGCATGGATAGCTGGAGGGCAAGAAGCGGGATATTGACTGGGCAGGCCTCCTGACACGCCCCGCAGGCCACACAGGTGTCCGACAGATGAAACGCCCGGATCAGGTGATACGACAGCACCTCCGCCGGTATGATGCCAGTCTCGACCCAGACTGCGTCCTCCAGCTTGCAGGGTATGCAGACACAGATGGGGCACGAATTCCGGCATCCGTAACACTTGATGCACCTCTTAAGAATGTTCGCCCATTTTTCCATTCTCGCCGGGCCGTCCCCGGCAAGCAGTTCTTTTACGATATCCTCCTTGAATGGATCGACCCCGGCGACAGCATCGCCGGCATCGAGCTTTTGCGGGTACGGGCGGTCGCAGATGCAGGCTGACGCCTGCTCTCCCGTGCACGCAATGCCGATGGTGAGGAGCCGCTCCTTCTCAATCTGGTTCCTCTTTACAAGTTCTGTCAGCGCCCTTTCATCGCAGCCCCGGACAACGACTGCCAGCCTGTAACCTTCCCTTGAAGACCGCAAGACAGTCATCGCCATTTTTGCGAGCAGCCATTTGGGCTCTATGACAAGGGCATCTACCTCTCCGGGACTTTCGAAGATGTGGGGCTGGACGATATCCCATTCGCCCTTTATGAGACCGAGGACTCCGTCTCCCTGCTTTTCCGTGAGGATGGTCCTCGCTATGTCTTTTACTTTTTTCAGCATCGTCTCTTAACTTCATATTTCAGTGTCACTCCCGTGGAGACGGGAGTCCAGTTTTTTGAATCCTGGATTCCCACTGGAGCCTGCCCTCGAATGTTCTTATCGGGGGCGGGAATGACATAATAATGTAGTGCAGACCTTGAGGTCTGCCTTCTCTTCGCAGGACTAAAGTCCTGCACTACGTATTTCATAAAGAGGAACGCTTCAGCGCATCCACGCGCCTGTGGAAGGCAATGCCTTCAATTCCTCAAAGAATGTTTTGACAACCTCCGCGTACTGGTGATCCTCATGGGCCGTTCCAAAACTTATTAACAGCCTTTGCCCCCCGATCCCGGTCGCGTCCAATAGCTTTTTCAGGAGTTCCAGCCGCTTTACGGCCGCATGGTTCGCGTCGTTAAACCGGCACCCTCCCAGATGGCAGCCCAGTACCGCCACCCCGGTAATTCCGGATGCGAGAGCCCTGATGACTGCATCAGGCTCGACGAGCGCCGCGCACTCCACCGGAATCACCCGGAACTGTGAGGGAAGCTGTATTCTCTTCTTCCCCGCTCCGTCGGCGCCGATGAGGCCGCACCACTTGCATGCAAAAATCAGGATTTTCATAAAGCGCCCTCTTCGCCGAAGGCCTGCTTAATCATCGCTCCCACCGCCCGGTAATCGTGCTCCGGCAATTGGACTGTCCCGTTGGGGCACACGGATACGCAGTTGCCGCAGGCCTTGCACCGGAGCTTATTGACCCTGCTGATTGATTTTCTCCCCATCTTCTGAAGACGGCATGCATCAAAGGGACAGACAGCCACACAATTGCCGCACCCTGTACACTTCTCGGCATTGACCGAAGCATGGCCGAATTTCTCCCCGGGAACACGGCTGAGCGACAGGGCAGAAACGGTCTCCCTACCTAGGAGCGCAGCGGCTTTAGCAGCGGCCCCTTCTCCCTGTATTATCGCCTGTCCCGATGATACGGGCCACCTGGCAGAGCCGCAGATAAAAACGCCGTCCACCCTTGTCTCCAGGGGATGGAGCGGAAATATTTCGGAAAAGAAGCCGTAGCGGTCTAACTGCAGACCGAGCATCCCGGCAAGCTTTACGTTATCGTCATTGGGAACAAGAGGCGTACTCAAAACGACAAGCTCGCAATCGAGCTTCCTCTTCATCCCACTGATGCTATCGAAAACTTCCACACCCTCAACATATTCATTTCCCAGGATTTCGGGAGGATTCGTCTCTTCAAAACGGATAAACTGCACACCTTTGACAAGGGCATTTCTGTAATAGGCCTCCAGGATGCTCCCGGGCGTCATGATATCGCGATTGAGAATAAACACCCGTGCACCGGGATTTTCGTCCCTTATTCTTACGGCGTTCTTCAGGCTCGACGGGCAGCACATGGTCGCGCAATAGGTCCTCTCGCGGCTCCTCGCGCCCACACACTGAATGAAGACAGCCGTCTTGACCTCGCGCGGGCCTTTGATGAATTGCCTTTCCAGTTCCATCTGGGTGATTACATTCTTCACCTTGCCGTAACGATAGAGGCCATGGGGAAGCCATACCCTCGCGCCGGAGGCCAGGATCACAGCCCCTACACGGAGCCTCTGTTCGCCCGCGGAGGAAGAGACCTGCACCTTGAAGTTGCCGGCAAAGCCCGTGATGGAACGTATCTTCGCCTTCGCATAGAAGTGGATGAGGGGATTTTTATCCACTTCATCAACGAACACCTTTATCTTTTCGGTCGCCTTCTCATCCGACGGATAAACGTGGGAGATCAGGTTCAGCATGCCTCCGGGGCTCGATCCTCTTTCAATAAGATGCACCTTGAAACCCAATCGCGCGAGTGTACGGGCAGCAGACAGTCCCGCCGGGCCCGAGCCGACGACCATGGCCTCCGGATACACCCTGACCTCAACGTCATCCGATTTCCGCCGGTATTCCTGGGCGGCAATCTCCATCCGAATCAGGTCTGATGCCTTCTTCATGGCATTCACCGGGTCATCCTGATGAATCCATGCGCAGGCTTCCCTCAGGTCAACGAAGCCGATAGCGGAGCGCTTTATTCCCCGCTGGATGAGACCGTCAATAATCTCACCGCCGCGCGCCAGATGCGAGCAGCCGCCTATAACAACCTTTTCCGCGCCGGACTCCCTGATCTCGGTGGCCGCCTTGTCGATGTCATCAGTGAGACAGAGGGATTCGCAAACGGAGGAAAAAACGACGGACGGCTCCATCTTCGATTTCTTTTGCAAGGAATCGAGATCAATCACGCGATTGATTTCTCCGTAACATCTGCAAAGAAAAACTGCGATTCCTGACATTTCTTATTTATTCCTTTTTGCAAGAATGGCTTTTACGGCGGCGGAGGAAGCCTGAATGACCGACGTCGCCACGTGCGCAGGCTCCGTGCTGAAGCCGCAGGAAAAACGGGAAACCTCGTCTGATTCCGTATTAACAAAGCCATCACTTGAAAGGGCAGGCGAAAAATATTTTTCCTGATATTTATTTTTCAAGGACGACCCGATATTGCCGTTGAGGACCACCATATCGAATTTCCATATCTCCCTTTTCTGGGTCATGGTGTTTTCGAATTTTACCGCGATGCCTTCCCTCGCGGGCAGTGGATAGACCAGAGATGGCCTCCCCCTTATGAGCCTTACGCGGCTTCCGCGTATGTCCTGCAGGGAGTATTCATAATTACCGCGTCCCACCGTGCGGAGATCAGTGTAGAATACAACACATTGGATCGCGGGATACCGTCTTATCACCCATTGGGCCTGCTTGAGGGCATGCATGCAGCAGACGGCGGAACAGTATGGGAGCAGCCTCTGATCCCTTGCGCCCGCGCACAGAATGAAGGCGATGTTCCGAGGGACCGAGGAATTTGATTTCTTCACAATCGCCCCTTTATTGACGCCTGCCTCTGCCGTCCATTCCTCAAACTCCATTGCCGTCATGATGTCTGGATGCGTTCCGAACCCGAATTCCGGAAGCGGCGTAAGATCAACTTCGGTAAAGCCGGTGGCCCATATGACATCCTCAACCATAAGTTCAATAGTCTCTTCTGCCCTCTGAAAATCAATGGCTCCCGTGGGGCATATCTTTACGCATCTTTCACACCTGTTGCAGGCTTTCTCTCTGACGGAATAAGAAGGCGGATAGATGTGGTCTCCCAGCGGTGCAATCGCGGCCTCTGGACATTCGCCTGCGCACTTCCCGCAGAAAACGCAGAGGTTTTCATCAATGACGGGAGGTTTTCTCACCATGACCGCGTGAAGGAGGCCATCGGCTCTCCTGAATTCTCTTACCTCTGTTGATGTATGGACGGTAATCATGGGATGTTCCCTCAGCTTTTTGATATCCGTCCAGAGCGGGCAGAAGGTGCAGTAATCAGTAGGATAGAGTTTGTCGTGCTTTGCAACCTGGCCACCGAGGACGGGCTCCTTCTCGACCAGATGGACCGCACAGCCGCATCCGGCAATGTCAAGAGCCGCGCCAATCCCGGCAACACCACCGCCGACAACCAGAATGGGAGATGCGCCTTTGTTAGTCATTTAATCATCTTCCTCTTCTTTAATGATGCCGTAGGATTTCCCGAGTTTCTTGATCCTCTCCACAAACCAGTCCTTGAAATCCTCTTCGCCGTGTTTCTTGCCTGATTCATCGGGAAGACGCAATGAGAGCCCCTTTTCAGGCGGCAGGAACCTTTTTACCTTGTCGTAATATACGACGATAGATTTCGGATTCGTCGGGCATTTTCTCTCACACGCCCCGCAGCCCGTACAGGGATCTTCAAGAACTACGGGGTAAATCTTATTTTCCAATTTGATCGCGTCATACCGGCAGGCATTATAGCAGATGTCGCACTTGCTCTGTCCCGACCAGGTGAGGCACGTATCATGGTTGATTATGGCGTTGCCGATATCGATATCATCTCTGGAGATTCTCTTTATGGCCCCCGTCGGGCATGTTCTGATGCAGTTCATGCAGAAGATGCACTTCTTCCAGTCCAGAACCGGTGTTCCAAAATTGGGAATGCCGCCGGAAATGCCTGCAGGATGAAGGGCGTCGGCAGGACACACATCTATACACTGGTAACACCGTGTGCAGTACTTGAGAAATTCCGGTTCGATGAGTGCACCGGGCGGGCGGGGTAATGCTTTGGCACCACTGACTTTAAAAGATGTAAAAATAAGGGTGGAAACTGCGCCGCTAACGAGAATATGGAGCGCATCCCTTCTTGAAAAACTCATGAGAGATGAATACCTATATTACTCCTAAAAATAACAATTCATCCTGATACGGACGCTTTGTCATAATCCTTACTTGTCATTGCGAGCGAACGAAGTGAGTGCGGCAATCTTATTATTTGACTTATAAGATTTCTCCCTCCGGTCGAAATGACAATGAGCACACTTTTTCAAAGGTCTGTTATTATGTACACTCCCTTTCATAAAGGGGGATATGTGGATCGGAATTCTATACTATACAGCCCAAAAAAGCAAGGGCGGGTGATCGTGTCCACCCGCCCCTGTTTGCTTCAAACCGCTCTTCTACAAATTATACTCCTTGCGGGCCGCAGCGATATCATCAATAGCGTATTCAAGGCCGTAAGCCTTCAATGTCGCCTCCGTAGGGATTCCTTTTACATCCCAGCCAAGGAAGCTGTAGACTTCATCCTGCATCTTCTTCGTATCTTCTTCGGTGAAGACGGCCCCTTTCTTTGGACCCGCAGGAAGCTTTTCCGTCGTCAGGCGCTTGGGCAGAGCATCATCCTTGCGGCTGATACCTTCCCTCACGTTGAAGACGCGCTCCATCGTGAGGATCCTTTTCCCCGTTGTCCAGTAATCATCTTCCGTCATATTCCACCCGCAGAGCGGATTCAGCATGCCCACGGCGATCTTTGCGTTTTCACCGCCCCAGATGAGGGCGCTTGCGAAAGAGCAAGTGCAGAGGGAATTGATCATCGCAAAGATGACGAGGGCCCGCGCGGAAGCGCCTTCATGGTGATCCCCTCCGCAGGAGCCTAAAGCGTAACTGTAGGCCCTCGACTTGTCGCCCCGCGGGTCATGGGCTGCCAGTTCCTTCCCCTTCACATGAATGGCATATAACTCGGACCCCTTGCCGATTTCCGCGGCCATCTTCTTCACGCCCTTAGCAAGAAGCTTGCCCGCTTTGCCTTCCTTGTAGGCCATCTTGCGGATGAGCTCCATGTAGGTGTCACCATCACCCCATTTGGGTTTGAGGCCGTCAAGGTCGGCAGGCTTAAGGATGCCCCTCTCGACGAGTTCCGTTGTAAATCCAAGGACGCCTCCAGTGGAGATGTTGTCGATACCCAGGGCGTCACAGGCCTCGATGAGGGCTATCATGGAGTTGAAGTCAGTCATTCCGAGATTGCTTCCCAGAAGTCCGCCGGACTCGTATTCAGGACCTTCGGCAATCAGGCCCCTGTATTTACCATCGCGGATCACGCCCAGCTTCAGGCAATGGATGGGGCAGTGGTTGCAGGCCACGTGGCGTTTCCAGAATTTCCGGTTCGCCTCCTCGGCGCCGATTTTTACAATGTCAGGATACCAGGTTGTCTGATAGTTCTTTGTGATCAGGGACCCATCGACATAGTGCTTCAACTCGAGGAGACCTGCCGTTCCCCATCGCTTGACGCCCTGCCAGGCTTCCTTTTCTATGGCTACCTTCTTCACATAGTTGGCCATGCCCATGAACTTCAAATTATTGACGACAGGTACAGCATTTGTGCCCCTGACGGCGAGGCCTTTCAGCTTCTTGTTTCCCATCAGCATGCCCGTTCCGCTTCTTGCGGCAGCACGGAAGCGCTCCACAATCACGCATGCAAAGGGGACCTGGTTCTCACCGGCCGGGCCGATTACCGCAGTTCGCGCATAGGGATCATTCATTTCCTTGATGATCGCTTCGTGCGTCTCTTCCGTGTCCTTGCCCCACAGCTTTGTGGCATCCTTGAATTCTACTTTGTCGTCCACAATAGAGAGCCAGACAGGCTTTTTCGACCGTCCCTTGATGTAGATGCCGTCCCAGCCGGCCCATTTGATTTCGTTTCCGAAATGGGCGCCCGTCTCCGCGTGGGAGATCAGACCCGTGTAGGGGCTCATATTGGCAAAACTTGTGCGCGTGGAAACGCAAAAGGTTCCATTGAGTGGTCCCGGACCTATGTATATGAAAGCATCCTCGGCCAGGGGGTCTTTATGGGCCTTGTACTCAGTGGTGAGAAAATATGCGCCGAGCCCGTTTCCGCCGATGGCCTTCTGATAGATTTCATCGGGGACTTCCCGGGCCTTATATGTCTGTTTGCTTAAATCAATCTCGAGAACTTTTCCGAAACATCCGCCTTTTGGAGCTGCCATGGCTATGACCTCCTCGTTCTTTTATTATTAGCGGGGCTGGGTCTCTTCCCGCCGACACTGGGATAAAACGTGAGATCCAGTAAATCCGCACCCGCTTGGTCCGGCGTCACAGCCCTGAAGGCCCGATTGACACCGAAGCCAAGTTTGTTTGCCACGAGGCAGGGCCCCTGGGGAGTGCCTGACTGCTCAGTGCATGCCTTCGTGCAGGCGGGATCGCCTTCGCACATGTCACACATTAGGGGCTGACCCGTGTCAGGATTTACATTGACGTACTGTGCCGGACATGCCTCCTGGCATTTCAGGCATTTTCTGCCGAGGCACGTTTTTTCATTCAGGATGATTCCGTTGTGCTTGGGATCCGCGATTATTGATTTGGGAGTCGTAGGACAGGACGCGATACATGGAGCATCCTCACAGTGCCAGCACAAGACCGGAACATCTATAGAATCCTTGTATTTCAGCACGTGAATCCGGGATACTGAAGGCCTTACGACACCTGCATGAAAAACTGAACAGGCGTATTCACAGGCCCTGCATCCTGTGCAGTTTTCCCTCTCGGCAAAGAGAAACCTCATTAAATCTTTTGTCGGCGGCGGCTCCAGCAATCTAAAGTCAGGTGTGGACTGGGCATGTGCAGCCTTGGCAGCCAAGCCTCCGACCGTAGCCATGGCAACGGCGCTACCCGCAGCCACTGCCGTCCCTCTCAAAAAACCGCGTCGGGTAGTTTCCTTCGGGAACAGATCAGGTAATTTTTTTTCCTTACCTTCCATAACATAACCTCCATTCTGGTCATTCATATTAAAGTTTAAACTTTATACCGCCTAAATAAACTATCTGTACCTCTTAAGATCTTCAGTCAGTTTATTTAAGTTTGCTCGTGTATACGTAATCATTTCCTTTCTGGGCCACATGGCATTTTATGCACTCGTCAACCTTCCCTTCCGCTTCAATCCTTCCATCAGGCTTGTACTGCGCCCAAAACCAGTCCCCTTCCTTCGCGTTGTAACCTTTAACCTTATACATCACGGAAATAAATTTCAGTTTCTTGTCTTTCGAAAAGTTATCCTGCGCAATTATTGCCCCATCAGAGAACCTACCCTTCTTACCGGTAATAGCCTTTAAGGCCGCGTCATTCACGTAGGTTGTCAGAAATGCCCCGTGAGGTTCCGGCCCCTGATACATGCCCGTCGTTCCCGGCCACATCTTCCAATTCTTTGCATATCCTTCCTTCTTCAAGTAATCCCATACGGCAGCCCCGGTCGCGGTAACAGTGCCGCCCTTTTTGGCCTGAGCGAGGAGCATTCCGGAAAAAACAAGACTCAAAACAATAAGAAGTACAATCAAAAACGTAGCTTTCTTCATAAGCTATCCCCTGTTCTTAAGTGTGCTTGATACAGAATAGAAACGCCAAACATGGTTAGACTGCAGAAGTGTGTTGATAATGTTGTAGCTTTGAGTACCATCGATCTGAATCACATATTTGTGACGAATGTATTTAATCGATTCGGGTCTTTAAAGTCAATACTTTTTTATAATTAAGATAATGATTTCGAGTGGTTATGTCATTAATGACATATCGGAATGATAAATGACTTGCTACGGACGATTCTATCATGCTAATTTTATAGTGCATCTGTTCTATTTCCTTTTGCAAGTATGGAGATACGCTGTTGGAAATCAAACACAAATTATGGCTGGAGCGTGATGGTCGTGTAATATTTGGGCCCGGTCGGGACGGGCTCCTCAAAGCCATTGAAGAATGCCGCAGTCTGAACGCGGCGGCAAAGAAATTGAAAATGTCTTACAGGGCCGCATGGGGGAGGATTAAGGCATCCGAAGAGAGGCTGGGCATAAAGCTTGTGGAGATGGACAGCGTGAAACATGGTATGCATTTGACGGATGAAGCCAAAGAACTCATGAATTGTTTCGATCAACTTGAACGGGATATTGCACACCTTCTCAATAAGGCCAATGGCAAACTGCCATTGAAACGTTCTTGATTTACCTCAAAAACGGTACGTCGCCAGATCCCGCTTCCGGTTACAAGAAATGAAAAAGGGGAGGGCCTCCGTATGGACCTCCCCTTAATACCTTTTAGGCAAAACGTTGCCAGTTATTTTATCACTTTGGCTCCAGCCACCGCCACCTGGCCATCCTGCGCTGCGGCTCCGCCAGACACGCCTATGGCGCCTATGATCTTGCCATCCTGAATGATGGGCACACCCCCTTCAATCGCGATTATACCGTCCAGGGTCAGATATCCCATCTTTCCACCCCCGATTAAATCCTCGAAGGCCTTCGTCGGTCTCTTGTAAGCAACGGAACACTTGGCCTTGTGGAGCGCCAAATCGACGCTGCCGTACTGGACAACATCGAACCGCTCGAGATAGAGAAGGTTGCCGCCCGTATCCACAATGGTGATTACGACATTTATCTTCATATCCATAGCTTGCGCGGCGGCAGCGGCAGCCACCTTCTTGGCAGTTGCCAGGCTTATGTTCGGACCATAAGGATTGAGCATCTGCTGGGCCAAGGCGGTGCCGGAAAAAACAAACATTACGACGCATAGGATAGTTATGACTTTTAGTATACGCATATTTCCTCCTTTTTGATGAGAATTCCGTTTTACTGGTTTAAACGAGTATACCAGGAGGTTTTTGTCTGTCAATAAAAATCCCACAGCTTGTTGTCCGTGACATACCATTATTGACATGCAAACCCCTTTCTTATACGCTATTATAAGACAAGCCCTGAATTAAAGGAGCAAACCCCTTGGCCGGCAAATTAATTGAAGCGAATGAATACCGGTTCGGACCAAAAAATGATTGGAGCATTGTTGTCGCAAACACGCAGCCGCTGCGCGAAAAGGCATTTAAGCTCGTATATGACATCTACCTCGACAAGGGATTCGCTTTGGTGCCGAACCTGAGGAGCGAATTGTGGTGCACCATCCACCACCTGCATCCCCACACATTGACGTTTCTCGCTGCGAAAGACGGGCAGGTAGCAGGGACAGTGAGCATTGTTCCCGATTCCCGGCTGGGGTTGCCTGCGGATATTATCTTTCCCGAGCGGCTGGCAGTCTTAAGAAAGGCCGGGCGGCAGTTGTGCGAAATATTTTCGCTGGGCGTGAACGAGGGAATTGACCACAGCGCCATCGATCTCACGATGCACCTGTACAGGCTCGTCCATCTTGCCGCTACCCGCCTGTTCCATAATACCGATTTAGTCGCGTCGGTCATGGCCCATCATGCCGCTTTTTACTCAAACTTTCTTCTGTTTGACGAGGTCTCCCCGGATTCGCGACAAAGCCCGAAGACGGGCGAACAGGTAGTCTTTACGCGTATAAACCTGGAAACGATGGAACGCCGGTATGCCGAGAAGTACAGCCGTTTGAAGGACAAGAGGAATCTTCACCGGTGGTTCTTCCAGAATGAAGAGGCAGAGACCTTGGTTGACTGGATTCGCAGGAACAGACAGCCCATGACTGCCGACGAATTGAATTATTTCGGGGCGCGCAAGTCCCATGCCCTGTCCGAGGCCGGTTCCGACACTGTTGCCGTCCTCATGGAATACTGCGAGAAGGCTGAGGCCGCCAGCGATCAGGACCGACGCGAGGATTAGACATACGTGCCGGAAAAACGACAACAGGAATCTTGTGTGAGAAGGTATTTATGACTTGGAAGGATATCGTCAATCGACAGCAGGGTATTGTTAATTTCACGGAAGAGCTGATTTCCGCAATAGGGAAAACGCGCGTCCTTGTAATGGGAGCGGGGGGGAACGGTGCAGTCCTCGATTTCCTCCTGCGGGTAGGATACCAGCACTTTGTCGTTGTCGATTTCGACGCGGTTGAGGCAACGAATATGAACCGCCTTCCCTTCACGCCGGACTACATCGGAAAGGTCAAGCCGGAGGCGTGGAAGGAATATCTGGAGAAAGTCAACCCCGGTTGCTGTGTGACGGCCTATTGCCGGAAAGTAACCCGGAATGACGAGAAGTGGCTTAAAGAGATCATTTCCGACGTGGACATCGTGGTCATGGGAACGTCAGACCCTGAGGCAAACTTTGTGATTGCCCGTGTGTGCCACCGTCTTCGGAAGCGGATGGTCATCGGCCCGGGCACCTCGAACTGCTGGGTTGTCAGCACTGTAACCCATGAAGGCGATGTCTCGATCGAGAGCGTGGGAAAGTTCGGCGTAGAGCATGTAGATGCCCGGGATGTCGATTACCAGGCTCTCCTGCCGAAGTACATGAATATTTACATGTTCCCGGGGAGGATTGAAAAGCTCTATCCCGAAACGCTGCAGAAGGTACGGAGCGGGGAGATTCCGCCGCGAAACTGCAAGATATTCGTTTCCATGGTGAATGCGGCCGCCTGCTGGGAGATCGTGAAGAACACGGCGGTGATGAACGGAATGGCGCTCCAGAACACGAAGGTAATAGAGTTCCCCATCATACAGGTGTTCGACCCCTTCAAAGGGAGTGCATACTATTACGATGCCGGGAAGGACCGGATCGGGATCCCGAACTGGCTTACCGGCAGGATAAGATGGTATCCGGTGACGAAGTGACCCGGCTGAGTGTAATACCATTAGATTATGCGAGGCACGGCGCATGTAAGCCGCAAATTGAAGCGGGGCCGGCGCTATATGAGATCAGAGAAGGCATGTTATCCATCAAGAGGACCCCATAGAATATGTCTCCGTCCAGAAGCAACGGCGGCTTTGTCCTTCTCATAGCAGCCTGCATAGCAGTAGGGCAATTAGGGGTAAGTCTCTACCTGCCCGCAATACCAGGGATCGGCTCTGACCTCAACATCCCTCCTTCCTGGATGGCCTTGACCCTCACCGTATATTTCGCCGGATTTGCCTTTTTCAACCTATTCTCCGGCCCGCTCTCGGATGTCCTGGGAAGGCGTTTCATGATTCTCCGGGGTTTGGAAGTATACGGTATGGGCACGCTGCTCTGCGCCATGGCTACTGACATCACCATGCTGCTGGCAGGAAGAACTCTCCAGGCCTTTGGCGCCGGTGTGGCTCCCGTGGTAGGCAAGGCCATGATCCAGGATACCTCTTCCGAGGATCGCGCGGTGATTCTCATAGGCTGGCTGGGGGCTGCCATGTCGATAACTCCGGCAGTGGCTCCTTTCATTGGCGGTATTATTACTGAACATTTAAGATGGCAGTGGATCTTCTGGTCACTACTGATCTTTAATGCAGTCGTCTGGCTGCTTAATTTCTCCCTGCTTACGGAAACCCTCCCCTTCCCTTCCTCCCGCCGTATCCCATTTATTTCTGTCTTTAAGACCTATCGGGACTTCCTTGGAAACCGGATTTACATGGGATATGTTCTCCTTCTCGGTGCATGCTTTGGAGGTTTGGGGGCTTACTACACTGCATCGCCCTTCATCTTCATCAGTGATTTTCGCCTGAGCCCTTCTTCCTATGGCCTGATCACCTTGATAGCTGCGACAGGCTTTATCATGGGCAACATTGGTGCGGGATACATAGTTCGCAATCGATCGTCCCGTCGGATATTCTATGCAGGGGAGGTTATTCTGCTGGCGGGGGCTCTGGGGATGTTTTGCATGCCCAGGGAGACGGTCACAGTTGCAACGGTTTTGGGAATGACCTTTCTGTTTAGCGTCGGTTTTGGTATAATCTTCCCCATAGCCACGAAAGAGGCTTTGGGTTGTTATGTCGAAAGAGCGGGTGCTGCTGCTGCACTGATCGGATTTTTCCAGCTCGGCGGATCCGCCCTGAGCAGCCTTGCCGTCGGCTTCCTGCAGTCCCGAGGCGTCTCTTCTTACAGTGCCATGGCGCTCATCATGTTTCTATTCGTCACTCTTGCACTTGCCAACATTCACCGCATACAGCGCGGCCGATGAGCGGATATTAACTGTCTCGATTTTTTTTATTGCTCCCATATGTTGCTGACGAGAAAGGAGGTACGGAAATGAAAAAAATATACATGGTTTCAGGCCTGGCAGCAATTCTTGTCTTTATTTCTCTGCCGCTCGGGGCGAAAGAAGTGAGAGGGCCGATGAAACCGATCGCCCCCCTCATGATCGAACACCGCCTCATCGAGCGTATGGTTGGTGTAATGGAAGATTATGTGGCTTCCACACAGGCAAGTAAAAAAGTAAATCCCGCTTTCGTCGACATGGTGTGCGATTTCTTCAGAACATACGGAGACAGGACGCACCACGGCAAAGAAGAGGACATCCTCTTTGCTGCATTGGCCAAAAAGAACCTTTCAGACGATCACAGGAAAATGTTGAACAGACTCATCGATGAACACGTTCAGGCGAGGAAAATGATAGCGAAGCTGGCACAGGCCAGGGAAATATACGTAAGAGGGGATGAAAATGCCGGCAGCGATATCCTGAACAGCCTGAAAGCGATCACAGTACTTTATAGAAAACACATTGAGCTCGAGGACAAACATTTTTTCATCCCTTGTTTACAATATTTCACGAAGGACGAGATGGACGCTATGCTCAACGCGATGTGGGAATACGATAGGAACATGATTCATGTAAAATACAGGGAAGTGGTGGGACAGGCAAGAGACTTGATCATCAAGTGATTCGTGCTTTAGTAGAGTTTTTCCCAACAATATTCTCATGCAAGACCAATGGAGGAAGCGCCATGAAAAATATATGGGGTACCCTGAATCGCCGCCAGTTCATCAAATCAACAGCCGCGACCTTTTTCGGGATTTTATCTTTCATACTTTCGGGTCTTCCGGATAGAGCGAATGCGCAGTCAGAAAAGGACGCTCCCGACATGTCCAAGTATATCTGCGAGATCTGCGGCTACATTTATGACCCCGCAAAGGGGGATCCTTCACAGGGCATCCCGGCTGGAACGCCCTTTGAGAAACTGCCTGACAGCTGGAGATGCCCGGTTTGCGGCGTAGATAAGACCCTCTTCAAGAAGGCGAGTTGAAACCCTGAAGAAGACCGATCCGATCTCAGGGAGCGGCACTCAGAGGGAGGGAATGAGGGATCAAAAATCTCTGACAAGGCGAAACCCTATGTCATTGGACCTGACCACGGGGTAGTCCTCGCTGCGAAAGGTGGACCGCAGGGTCACGGTGCTGCCGAGCCATGAACCGCCCCGCATTACTTTATGTTGCCCGGAAGACGGCCCTTTCGGATCTGTCACCGCGTCTCCCGGATAATCATCGTACCAGTCCTGACACCATTCCGAGACATTGCCGTGCATGTCATAAAGACCCCAGGCATTGGGCTTCTTCGTAGCCACAGGATGTGTCTTTCTCTCTGAATTAGCATCATACCAGGCATAGTTTCCGAATTCATCTTCCTTGCCGCCAGGTGCGTCTTTCGTTACGGAGCCGGCCCGGCAGGCAAACTCCCACTCCGCCTCCGTAGGGAGGCGATATTTGTTTACCCCCTCTTTCTGGTTGATGCGCCTGATGAATTCCTGAACATCAACCCAGGAAATATTTTCCACCGGGCAGTCATCACCGCAGGTGTTGAACATTGAGGGATTGCTTCCCATAACCTTCCGCCACTGCCCCTGAGTCACCTCCGTCACCTGCATGTAATAGGGTTTGCTGATGACAACCTGGTGCAAAACTGCATCTCCCATCATGAACGTCCCTCCCGGAATCAATACAAATTTCGCTCCGATGATGGGACTGGTGAAGCTTTTATCCTGTGCTGCAGCATCAATGACGAAGGACGATGCAGCTATCAGCATGGCAATCATGATAAAAAAACGCATTATCCTTTTCATAATCCACTTCCTCAGGTCTTTAGTGCCTGGATTGAGAAGTTATCACACGCAGCATATGAATGCAAATCTCACAATCATAAACACCCCCTTCGAAAAAGGGGGAAGTAATGAATATCTTCAAGGGGCAATCTTCTCTGCAGCCCTGATCCCATCCAGGGCGGAACTGATGATTCCACCTGCATATCCTGCTCCCTCACCGCAGGGATAGAGCCCGGCTACATTGACACTCTGACTGTCCGGGCCTCTCAATATCCTGACCGGCGACGATGTCCTGGTTTCAACGCCGATCAGCGTCGCCTCCTCTGTGATGAATCCCCGCATCTTCCTGTCAAACTCCGTGATCCCCTGTCTTAATGCCTCGACTGCAAAAAGAGGCAGGGCCTCACGCAACATTGCAGGCTTCACTCCGGGAGCAAAGCTCGTCCTATTGACGGCCGTCCCCTCAGAGTCTTTCATAAAATCCACTAAGCCCTGCGCGGGGGCGTGATAATTTTCTCCACCCAGGACAAAGGCCCTCTCTTCCCATTGCCTCCGAAAAACGAGACCGCAGAGGGGATGGGGTGCGGTATCCTCGAAATCCTCGCACTGGACGGCAACTACGACAGCGCTGTTGGCATACGGACTTCCTCTGCGGTAGCGGCTCATGCCATTGGTCACAATTGTCCTCTCCTCCGAACTGCAACCGATAACTGATCCGCCGGGGCACATGCAAAACGTATAGACGGACCGGTTCATCTGAGGGAGCCTGGCCGTAAGAAAATAGTCCGCCGGCGGCAGGTCCGGATGCCCGCGCCATTTGCCGTACTGGATTGCATCAATCAATTCCTGGGGATGTTCTACCCGGAAGCCGATGGCAAAGGGCTTCGGCTCCAGATGCACACCCAGTTCATACAGTCTGCCGTAGGTGTCTTCCGCACTCTGACCGGCAGCAAGAATCAGGTGATCCGTTTTTATCTCTTCATTGCCTCTGACAACAACTCCCTCCAGCCTCCGGCGGTGGATCAAAAAATCTGTAACCTTCGCTTCGAAACGAACCTCACAGCCCAGTTCTATAAGTCTCTTTCTCAGGTTGATAACCACCTCCCGCAGCCTGTCAGTCCCTACGTGCGGCTTCGCATCAGTCAGAATCTCAGACGGAGCACCTGCATCGACAAGCCTTGTCTTGATCCAAGCCGTAAATGGGTTCTTAAGACGGCTCGTCAGCTTCCCGTCAGAAAATGTGCCTGCTCCGCCTTCCCCGAAATGGACATGACTCTCCGTATTCATAATCCCCTTCTCCCAGAAGGCCTGGACATCGGCTATACGATCGGGGGCGTTCTTCCCTCTTTCGAGGAGAAGTACAGGGATTCCCCTCTCCGCCAGGGTGAGTGCTGCAAATATACCCGCGGGCCCACATCCAACAATGACGGGTCTTTTGCCTGTTCTTATCTTTACCGGCAAACGGAGAGGTTTCTTGTCCTCCCGCAGCACCTCTATTTTTAGACCCTCTTTACCGGTCAAGTCGACGCCATCCGGCACGGACAGATCCACAGAATAAATGAAGCGAGGCGGTTTTCTTCTCCTTGCATCGATTGATTTTCTGACCACAGTTATAGACGAAATATCTTCATCCGGAATATGAAGAATCGATGCAACTTTATCTTTCAATATTCCTTCTCCCTCGCCAAGGGAAAGTACGATACCTGTGATTCTCAGTTTCAGCACGATTTCACCATTGAAAAAATGTCGTGATTATTGTAAATGAAAAAAGCCCCAATGGGAGACGATGAAATAAGAGATTGGTTTAGGAATCCATTATGCCTTGGTACGCTGTTCATACTCGGAGCCGCCATGAAGACCGGGTGTATATAGGCCTCGTCCAGAAATCGATCCATGCCTTTCTACCCAAGATAGAGATGTGGAGCCGCCGGAAGGACAGGCGAAAGAAGATCGAAATCCCCATGTTCCCGGGGTACCTCTTCGTGGAGCTTTTCTCCCTTGACAGCCAGACGAAGCTGAATGTTCTCAAAACCTTTGGCGTCGTCCGGATACTCGGAAACCCGAAAGGGGCCGAACCGATACCGGTTCCTGATGCCAAGATAGAAGCCATCCAGCGAATAATCCAGTCAAAAGTGGAAGTTCACCAAATCCAGTACCCAAAGGTCGGAGAACCGGCCATGATCACTGATGGACCTTTCGCTGGCATTGAAGGAGTAGTTGTCAGCACAGACTATAGCAAAGAACTCTTCGTCATATCCATCGAGCTTCTCCAGCGTTCGGTAGCCATTAAGCTTGAGGGCTTTCAGATAAAAAAGATCTAAGCAGGAAGCCTGCCGAGACTGGCCGGAAACTTTCTTTGAGCTTCATATGCTGTCATTGCAGAACAGCAAGCCTCAGAATTGTCGAAGACGACCTTCAAGACTCCCGACCATTAAATGCCGCCATTGCTTCCTCTACCAGAAGATCCCCGGCCCCTTTATATTTCGGCGAAAAATGGAAGAGTGAAATCCTCTTCGCACCCGCCCTGCGCGCCAGTGCACCGGCCTGGCGCGCCGTGAGGTGATGCTTCTCGGCGGCTTTATCCGCATCTTCGTGAAGGAACATCGCTTCTATGAACATCAAGTCGGAACCATAAGCCAATTCGACAATCTTTCGGGCATTATCTTCATTATAGACAGCGTCCGTAATATAGGCGATCTTCTGGCCCGGCGTCATTTTCACGATTGTCGCTTTCAATTCGCCCAAAGGAATGAACCTTTCGCCCCCTTCCTGCTTGCCTTCTTTCCACCACACGCGTACAGGCGTATCATCGGGGTCACCGCGAAGAATCCGGTCTTTTAAGTCCATCAGCCAAGCACCTACGGGTAGTCCCATTTCCAGCAAGGCATTTTTCTTTATATTGACGCGGCTCTTTTCTTCAAATCTGTATGCCAGACATGGAATTTTATGATCGAGGAATTCCCCTTTGACGGCAAAGGAGCTATTCTCGACGAGGGTGCCGGAAAAGTTTTCATTCGCATCCTGGATTTCAGGTTCAAAGGCTTTCCGGCAGTGGTACGTTCTCAGTAACTTATGCTCCGGATGCACTTCCGTAACATGGAGGGCAAAATCATTGGTGTAGTTTTCGACAAGATTCCAGGTATAGGCATTGATCTTATTTTCTATCTGACGGTGGAAGCCGGGAGGGCCGAAGATGGAGATATGGCAGTCGCGGCCTAAACATACCCGGAGCAGATAATCAAATCCTATGAAGTGATCCATATGGGTATGAGAAACGAAGATATGATTGATCTTAAGAAGTTTTCTTGGGCTCAGATTGTGAAGATCACCCAGATCGAAAAGAAGCGCTCTGCGCTTATACTTGAATTCTATATATACCCCCGGGTCGCCGAAGGGATCATTGATCAGATGGGCGCTGAACATACAATTTCCGCCTCAGAGAAAGTATCATGACAATGCCTCTTCATATCAACAGCCATTTGAGCTATAATGCATTATCAAATCCAACACGTTTAGAATATCATGATTTTTAATAAATTCAACTTGACTTTCGTTGTTGAGTACGAAAATACTTGTTCACAGTTGCAGCGGATTCGAAGGAGATAAAAGGTCATGCCAGCCAATCTGCCCCCGCAGTATTTTGAAGCGGAACAGAGATTCCGGGAAGCAAAGACACCGGAAGACAAAGTCGAGGCATTGGAAGAGATGCTTGCCATCATGCCCAAACACAAGGGCACAGACAAGCTCAAGGCAATGCTGCGTGAACGTATCTCAAAATTCAAAGACCAGGCCCAGAAGAAGAAAGGTGTTTCCAGGCAGAAGACGGCCTATGACATTGAGAAGGAAGGGCCGGCCCAGACCGTTATTATCGGTCCTCCGAACACAGGCAAGTCCTCCCTCGTTAAATTAATAACGAATGCCTCCCCGGAGGTAGCAGCATTCCCCCACACCACGCACAAACCGACGCCGGGAATGGCCCAGTATGAAAACATCCAGTTCCAGCTCATCGATACCCCTCCCCTCACGAAAGATTATACGGAACCTGCCTTTGCCGATCTGATCCGCCGCGCTGACATAGTGGTCATTCTGCTTGACCTATCCGCGGACCCGATGCAGCAGTTGGAGGATGCCCTTCATATCCTCCATTCATTCCGCATTTATTCCGAGGCATGCACAATCCCGGAGGATTTAAGAAAACCGCCTAAGATCAAGAAAACGCTTGTTGTCGTTAACAAGATGGACAGGCCTGAAGATAAAGAAACCCTGGACATCTTTTTGGAACTCTCGGGCATCAAATTACCCTGCATCGGTGTTTCGACCCGCACGGGACAGAACGTCATGGTGTTCCTGGACAAACTTTATGAACTTTCGGGAATTATCCGGATTTACACCAAACCTCCCGGCAAGGAGGCGGATAAGAAATCACCGTTTATAGTCCCCTTGGGAAGCACCCTGGCGGATCTCGCAGGCAAAGTTCACAACGACTTCGTGAATAAATTGAAATACGCCAGGGCCTGGGGCAAATCGGTTCGCGATGGTCAGATGGTGCAGCGTGATTACGTCCTTCAGGACGGTGATGTGGTTGAATTATGCATTTAATATAGCCTATGAGCCTCTTTAGTGTCTCCCCGGAAAAGGAAAAGGGCTTAAGTGAGCGCATGGAGCGTCTCGGAGTTTCCGAAGGTGATTTAAAGGAAACATTTGTCCGGTCATCAGGCCCCGGCGGGCAGAAGGTAAACAAAACGTCTTCCTGTGTCCATCTCGTGCACATGCCATCGGGGCTGTCCGTTAAGTGCCAGCAGTCGCGATCTCAGGCTTTAAACCGCTTTACGGCAAGGCGATTGCTTCTGGACAGGATCGAAAGGATTAAGCAGGGAGCGGTGCAGGCGGAAAGGCAGCATGCTGAAAAGATAAGAAGGCAGAAGCGCCGCCGCTCAAGGCGGGCCAAGGAAAAGACGCTGAAGCTCAAACATATGCAGGCGGAAAAGAAGTCTCTGCGGTCGAAGACTTCCTTGCCTCTGGAATAAAGTGCTGAATACTGGTACAAGACGAAAGCCATGTTAACGGAAACGGAAAAGAAAATTTCGAGACTCATTCAGCAAGACATCGACCTCGAAAAAAGACCCTTCAAAGACATTGCAGAGAAGTTAGGAACTTCCGAAGAAGAAGTTCTTGCAACCGTCCACGGCCTCATGACAAAGGGCGTGATCCGGAAGTTTGGAGCTATCCTGAGACATCAGAAAGCAGGCTTTTCGCACAATGCCATGGTCATCTGGGCCGTGCCACAGAAAAGAATTGAATTTGCCGGCCAGACCCTGGCATCCTTCAAAGAGGTAACACACTGTTACGAAAGAACCCCTCCCTTCGCAGGGAAGTACAACGTCTTCACGATGGTTCATTTCGGGGAGGGGAATCAGGAAAGCGTAATTCAGAAACTCTCGCAAAAGACGGGGATCAAAGACTTTAAAGTCCTCACCAGCGAGGAAGAGTATAAAAAAAGCAGTATGGAGTATTTCACAGATGCCCAATAAATCTTCCAAATCTCTCTTTAGAAAGGCGAGCAAATACATACCCGGAGGGGTGAACAGCCCTGTCAGGGCCTTCAGATCTGTTGATTCAACGCCAATTTTTATCGAGAGGGCTTCCGGTTCCAGGATCTACGATGTCGAAGGAAGGGAATATGTAGATTACGTATCTTCCTGGGGACCCATGATCCTGGGGCACAGCCATCCTGAAGTCGTTCGCGCCATTCAAAAGGCGGCAGAAAAAGGAACCAGTTATGGCGCCCCTACAGAACTTGAAACGGAAATGGCAAAACTGATCGTTGATGCTTTTCCGTCTATTGACATGGTGAGGATGGTAAGTTCCGGAACGGAAGCCGCCATGACCGCCATCAGGCTCGCCCGCGGGTATACGGGACGGGAAAAAATAATCAAATTTGAGGGATGTTATCACGGTCACGCCGATTCATTGCTGGTAAAGGCCGGCTCCGGTGTGGCGACCCTGGGTATCCCGGGGAGTCCCGGTGTTCCTCGAAGGCTTGCCGAACTTACTATCACGCTCCCCTTCAATGATATTGAGGCCGCCATCTCTGCAGTTGATCTCTATAAAGATGATCTTGCCTGCGTCATCGTTGAACCAGTGGCGGGTAATATGGGTGTTGTCTTGCCTCGTAAAGGATTTCTGGAGACCCTCAGAGATATTACCCGCCGGCACGGAATACTCCTTATCTTTGATGAGGTCATTACAGGCTTCAGGGCAACCTATGGCGGCTTCCAGAACCTTGCCGGGATAGAACCGGACTTAACGTGTCTGGGAAAGATCATCGGCGGAGGCCTTCCCGTCGGGGCCTTCGGAGCTAAAAAGGCAATCATGGAAAAACTGGCCCCATCGGGTCCGGTTTATCAGGCAGGCACCCTTTCAGGTAATCCTCTTGCCATGTCGGCGGGGCTGGCTACGCTTAATATTTTAAGAAAGAGCACCGAAGCTTACTTAAGACTGGACCGCCGAACGTCTCTCCTGTGTGAGGAATTGCAGAAGCTCTTCGCTCAGAAAAAAATCCCCGTCCGTATCAACCGATGGGGCTCCATGTTTACATTATTTTTTACCAAAGAAGATGTCTTCGATTTCACCTCGGCAGCAAAAAGCGATACATCGCTATATGCCCGTTACTTCAGGGAGATGTTATCAAATAAAATCTACCTGGCGCCTTCGCAGTTTGAGGCTGCTTTCCTCTCTTTCGCTCACGGAGATGAAGACATAGAGAAAACCCTCCATGCCTGTGAGAGAACGCTAAAAAACCTTGCAAAGAGATCATGACAGGAAAGGCATCATAAAGCAGGAATATCAAGAAATTGAAAAATTCAAAGGATAGGAAGATGAAAAAAATCCTTGTTACTGGCGCTGCCGGTTTTATCGGATTCCATCTGGCGAGACGTTTCCTGAAGGCCGGCCATTCTGTAATCGGTGTGGACAATTTGAATGACTACTACGATGTCAATCTGAAAAAGGCGCGTCTCAGGCTTCTTCAGGACAACCATGCCTTCCATTTTATCAAAATGGATATTGCAGAGAGGGAGAACATGGCCTCTCTTTTCAAGAAAGAGGCGCCCTCGATTGTCGTCCACATGGCGGCGCAGGCCGGAGTCAGATACTCCCTGGTAAACCCCCATGCATATCTGGAGAGCAACCTTGCCGGTTTTTTGAATATACTCGAAGGGTGCCGGCATCAGGCATGCGAACATTTAGTCTTTGCCTCGTCAAGCTCAGTTTATGGGGCTAATACGGAGATGCCATTTTCCGTGCATCACAATGTGGATCATCCCGTAAGCCTTTATGCAGCCACAAAGAAGGCCAATGAACTGATGGCGCATGCGTATGCGAGTCTCTACAAGCTTCCCTGCACGGGGCTGAGGTTCTTCACCGTTTACGGCCCGTGGGGAAGACCGGATATGGCCCTGTTTCTTTTTACAAGGGCCATCCTGGAAGACAGGCCGATCGACGTTTATAACGCGGGTAAAATGCAGAGAGACTTTACCTATATCGATGACATCGCAGAAGGTGTATTCAGAGTGACGGAGAGGATTCCGGAACCGGACGCCAAATGGCAGAGTGACAACCCAGACCCCGCTACCAGCTTTGCGCCATACAAGATTTATAACATCGGCAATAACAGGCCCGTGGAGCTCCTTGACTTCATAAATATAATTGAGAAAGTATTAAGCAAGAAGGCAAGAATGAATCTGCTTCCCATGCAGCCGGGGGATGTACCGAGAACATATGCAGACATTGACGATCTCATGAAAGACGTCTCCTTCAAACCGGCGACATCTGTAGAAGACGGTATTAGACGCTTTATAGAATGGTACAGGGAGTATTATAAGGTCTAAGACTAAAGATAATAATCAAAAGTGCCGATATACATTGCATATATTGGGAGACCAATCACACAGTCAGGCAATATCATAGAGGCCATAGAAAAAATATATTCAGAAATCAGCCAGTAGTATACGCCAATGTGGATGCTGATTTGGCGAGTGACAGGCTACCTGAGCTCCACTCCGTAGTAGTAGTGTCTCAGGATATCGCCGTACGAAAAACCTTCGCGAGCCATGATGTAAGCACCCCACTGACTCATACCGACACCGTGGCCGCTTCCCTTCCCCTCAAGATGGATTTCATCTCCTTCAGTGATCATCGTAAAGAGGGTGCTCTTGACCTGGGTGGGATCAGTCTTCAACCTGAAGTCATTACCGGTCAGCACGCTTTCCTTGCCGCCATGGAATATCTTGATCTTCGTTACCCGGCCGGAGGGGCTAATATCAACAGGCATCAATCTCTCAATTCGTCCGACATCTAGGCCCTTTTTATTGAGGGCTGCCCTAATCTTATCGATATTCAGGGATAGTTTCCACAAACAGCCCGGGGCCTTTGCGCTGTAATCATCACGAACCGCCTTCAGATAAGGAACATCCGCACTCCACACACGTCTTGCCTCTTCCGTCATGCCCCCGCTATTTGCATGGAAATACGTAAGGGCCAGTTGACCGTCATAGAGGAGCACCATTCCTCTTGTCTCATCCACGGCCTGGTTGGACCTCACCGATTCTGCCCCTGCTCCGCCATAAACCTGGGATGCCGTGGTAGCAATTACGTCATAATCCCTGTCCTTGCTTTTTTCCTTCTGGTACAGGACATACGTTCTCGCGGCAATCGCCTGAGCCTTGAGGGCATCGAGAGGCCATTGGGGGGGCATCTCCTTCGGCACGACGCCGTAAAGATAGGCCTCCACGTCCAGAACATTAATCACATCCATATCGCCCCTGGCGCTCTTCGCTATCCTAAGCTCACCCCTGTATGGCGTGCCGTTCAAATTCAACCATTGGCCCTCCAACGGCACAATCACCAGCCTATCATGGGAAAGGCTTTTGCCGTCGAGCCTTATATTGCCTCCTGAGATAGTCAGGGCGGCACTTTGGACCTTGCCAGAAATGTTTTTTCCATAAACATCCCGAACTTCGAACATTGCGGTCGAATTCACACGGATGGCCTGAAGACCGGTCACCACGAGAACCCTGACATTCTCCTCTTTCGCTTTCTTAAAGGATGGCTTTTCCCCCTTCATGGCAGGAGGTGGTCTTTGACAAGTTTCTATCATGAACTCTGCCGTATCCCTCCTGTCGCCGCGGGGGTATTTTTTCAGGTATATCTTGAATTCATTCAGCGCCTCTTTGTACCTGTTCTTTTCATAAAGAATCATTCCGGAGTTGAAATGGGCGTTTGCCGCATGCATGCTGTTTTCATATTTCTTTATGACGACGCCATATTTTTCCAGCGCCCTCTCGTTATTATTCAGAAAGCAGCTGTAAATATCACCTATCCTGAGTGTTGCTTTCGCTTTCATCTCGGGATCAGGTGAGAGGTCTGAAATGTCCTGATAGGCCCCCACTGCCTCAAGATACTGCCCGTTTCTCAAAAACGCGTCTGCCTCTTCCATGGCCTGATTGGCATTGTAGGCAAAACCAGGACCCGCTGAACCCAGGATTAAAATTAAAAACAGTATATAACGTATCATGTGATTAAATGGCGAATTGAAATTAGACCTGCAATGAATTGAAAATCGGCTTCGTGTAATGCGATGCGCAGATTGTTAATCCTAAGACCCCTCGACTCACTCGGGGTCCCTTCCCATGACAGCTCCTTCTTCAAAAAATGGTATTTAGTCGGTGCTGGACCAGATCGTAAGCCGAGTTCTGTCCCGCCTCTCTGTCGCCAGAAAGGCGGTGATGATCATTAATCTGGGACAACAGTTGCCTGTTGCCTCAAGCGACACTACCCGAGAACGTCAAGCGGGCCACTTTTAATGTTCTCCTATTTGGTCTTGCTCCGGATGGGGTTTACCAAGCTTTCCCGGTCACCCGGAAAACTGGTGAGCTCTTACCTCGCCTTTTCACCCTTACCTGTCGATGACAGGCGGTATATTTTCTGTGGCACTTTCCTTAGGGTCACCCCCAGTCGCCGTTAGCGACCATCCTGCCCTGCGGAGCTCGGACTTTCCTCCCGCCCGGAATACCGGGCCAGCGATCATCTGATCTGCTCCAACACCTTAAATAACTTTTTGCATTATAGTCAATTCTAACGCAAAAGAGAAGTTATAATAAAACCTTTGCATAACTCCTCTATTCGTCATTCCGAGGAGTAGCGCAACGAGGAATCTTTAAGATCCATCCATCTGCGCGGGACAAAGATTTCTCCCGGAGTTTACCCTGAGTAAACCGAAGGGGTCGAAATGACAACTGTCAGTCATATCGGATTCCCGATTGAGTCGGGGAATGACAAGGGTAAGTAGTGCAGGACTTTAGGACTTTAGTCCTGCTAATTCAGCAGACCTGAAGGTCTGCACTACGACTTCCAAAAAAATCCCCTGTAGCCCCCTTTGTCAAAGGGGGCAAGAAGAAATGGCAGTGGGATGGATTCCCGCTGGAGCATGGCCTCGAACGTCTTCATCGGGGGCGGGAATGACAAAATTGCTGGTTTTATGCAGTTTTGCAAAGATCTCATAATATGAAGATCATCTCCGGGAAGTTTGCGGACATTTTCAGGATTCAAGCAGCCTATGGAATGCCCATGGTGACGTGCCAACAAAGATATGCAGGGATTATTTAGTATTTAGGACTTGATATTCCTGATTGGAAGGAGCGATCAGATGGCTTCATCTATTGCTTCATTGGCCAGTTTATCAGCCATATGATTTTGACTTCTATCGATATGCTCTACTTTATAACTGTCAAAATATGACAGTAATTTTCTCACCTCGCACATCAGGATTTTCAGATTTTCATTTTTCACTTTATATGAACCCTTTATCTGATTAACCAGGAGCTCCGAATCGAGAAAGATGTTAAGCCGCCCGTATCGCTTCTTTAAGGCCTCCTCTAAACCAAGAATGAGTGCCCTGTACTCGGCGATATTATTTGTGCAAAGTCCTAATGAACGTCTCACAGTCGCTACGATTCCCCCTCTTTCATCCACCAGGACAGCTCCTGCACCGCCCTGCCCCGGATTACCCCTGCATGCCCCGTCAGTGTAAAGATTCACAACCGGACTAGCCATCTTTTTCACTCTGATTATACCAGTAGACGATGCGGTTGCAGTTCGGACAGGTTAGGAGTTCCGAGGACCTTTGCAGTTCAATATACATCTGAGGAGGTATATTCATATGGCAGCCGCCGCAGACTTCCTTCCAGACCGATGCCACGGCCACACCATTTCTTCTGCCTTTGATTGTTTCATACCTTTTGAGAAGTTCGTCACGAATCTGTTTCCTGAGAGCATCGGTTCTTTTCTCCGCATCCGCAAGATCGTGATCAAGCTGACTGATCTCTTTCTCTATCTTCTTCTTTTCCTTTTCATACTGCGCCCTGTGAGTCTCAAAATCTTTCTCTTTTGCCCTCACCTCGGCCCTCATACGATCAATCTCTTCCAAACCGGAAATAATTTCATCTTCGATCTCGCTGTTTTTATTCTCTATGGTCTCAATTTCCTTCAAACTTGCCTGATATTCCTTGTTTGTCTTTACCTCCAACAGGCGATCTTTCGTCTTTTTCAGGGTATCGATACCTTTTCTTAACTTGTCTTCCTCCTCACCCTGCAGTTTATTCAATTCCTCAAACTTCTTCTTGCTTTCCTCTACACTTTTCGCAAAGACCGCGAATCCTTCATCCATCTGCACATTTTTTTCAGGCAGTTCGCTTTTTTTGAAGATTATCCTGCCTATGATCAAATCGAGTTTCTGGAGCTCAATTAAGTATGATAACTGTTCTTGCAAAAGAATCACCTTTCATCTTCATTTATCAAACGGGGCACCGTATCCATTAACGCATTCTTGAAGTCAAAATCTGTCTTCGGTGCAAAAAAAAATGCACCAACATGTGGTGCATTTGATTCTTCAGGATATTTCTCCCCTGATGCTTTATTGAAATGCCTGCTGATATCTTTCCGAAACACATACAAACGTTACTCTCACAACAGATGCGGCAAGGCATATAATGATATGCCTTATACGCGATATAAAATTGCAACCCCCTGGCCTTTGAATTATTGTGGTGGGCCCACCTGGGTTCGAACCAGGGACCTACCGGTTATGAGCCGGTGGCTCTTCCAATTGAGCTATGGGCCCATCATTACATCTTATGAAAGATTTCGCCTCGGTTGTAAATTGATTATTTATACTTCTTGCTTAATGCTTGTCAATATTTATTTCGCTTCCGGTCTGAATACTTTCCTCCTGGACGGGTTTCTCAATTTTCTGACCGTATTTGCCTCTAACTGTTTGTTCCGCTCCCTGTTAATCTCCAAGTGACTCTTTTCCCTCTCCGACGAGTAATCGCTCCTTTCGCTGATTCCAAAACGCATCCTCAGCACTTTTTCTTCTCTCGGTGTCAATGTTGTCAATATCTTTCTTGTTTGTTCCGCGAGATTCATGCTTATCGTAGCTTCTGAAGGCGACATAATTTTTTTATCAACTATAAAATCACCAAGGTGACTATCCTCTTCCTCACCTATGGGCGTCTCAAGAGATATGGGTTCTTTGGCGATCTTCAAAACTTTTCTCACCTTTTCTAAAGGATACTCCATCTTATTTGCAATTTCCTCAGGATTTGGTTCTCTGCCCAATTCCTGCACCAGGTAACGTGATGTGCGAATCAGCTTGTTTATCGTCTCAATCATATGGACGGGAATTCTTATGGTCCTTGCCTGATCGGCAATCGCTCTTGTTATCGCCTGCCTGATCCACCATGTAGCATAAGTGGAAAATTTATATCCTCGTTGATATTCAAATTTATCAACTGCTTTCATCAGACCAATATTCCCCTCCTGGATAAGATCCAGAAATTGCAATCCTCGACTTGTATACTTTTTGGCTATGCTTACAACCAGGCGCAGGTTTGCTTCAACCAGCTTTCTCTTGGCTCTCTCGGCTTTTCTCTCTCCTCTCTCGATGACAGTAACAATCTTTTTTAAAGCAGACAAAGAGATACCTATTTCCTGCGCGATTGCAGTCGTTGTCTTTTTCGCTTCCCCTACGAGGGCTTCGCATTCTTTCAACTTCTGAATCGATACCCTTGTTTCTTTATCGATTACGCGACCGGCAGGCAATTTTTTTACCCGTTTCCATGCCTTCTCCATCTCATTGAGGGACAATCCTGTTGTTTCTTTACACCTGCGGAGGTCCCTTTCCGCCTTTTCTCCTGCGGTCACATAGCCCTTCAGCTTCGAGGCCATTCTTTCTATCTGTCTCTTGCTAAACTTGACTTTTCTGCATAGACGAATGATGCTCCTGATATTTTTTTCAAGTTCATCCTCGGCAGCGCTTCTCTCTTTCTTGCGCAGGCCTTTGAGTTTAAGCTTCCGTTTGAGGGTGTCATTCTTCCTGTCTAAGGCAGTTATCCTGTCAATCAGTTTCACTACCCTTTCCTTATGCATATCCTCTTCAACAAAACCGTCTTCATCCTCAAGATTGCCCACTATGCTCTTTATGCGGAGGTCACCGCTTTTGATTTTTTTGCCAATATCCACGACATACTTCACCATGGCTGTTACACCAAAGATGGAGTCCATGACCTCCTTCTCTCCCTCTTCGATCTTTTTTGCTATCTCAACTTCTCCTTCCCTGGAGAGTAAGGATACAAGCCCCATTTCGCGAAGGTACATCTTGACAGGATCGCCGGTCTTTCCCACGGTAGCCATGAGGTCAAGAATGTCTTCCTCTTTGACTTCCGCCCTTTCCTCGGCAACCTTTTTCACAACCAGCTTTTCGCCTTTGTCAGTATCGATGATGTCTATATTTTTCTCACCAAAGAGCATGATGATATCGTCTATCTGATCCGAAGATATGACGTCGGATGGCAGCAAATCGTTAACATCATCATAGGTCAAGAAACCTTTCGATTCGCCCAATGATATTAATTTCTTAAATTCTTCCGATTCCATTTCTTTTCCCATATTGGTTTCTCCCGGCGCTTTATTCAAAAAACAAATTTAAACACTTTGTTTTCACAACGACGTTTTTTCTTCTCTCTGCAATCTTTGCAGCTCTTCCAAGAGCTTTGCCCACAGCTCGTGATTATCGCTTTCCTCGGCCTTTTTAATTTTCGTTTTCAAGACCCGGCATCTTTCCTTGTACCACTTCCGTTTGACCTGTTTCATCGCATCCGCAGTCACGCGATCAATTACCTTTTCATCGTAAGGATTCTCATCGATCATCATTCTAAGAAGCTTCTTCCTTATAGACTCGTTATCGATTGCCTGTATGAACTGCGATGCATCAAAACCCTTTGACCCTTCCTTTGCATAAGAATCTGTTAGCTTTACGGCAAGCGATTTTAAATTCGCGCTCATAAAGCAATCAAAGATATTTTTTTTGACAATCTCAGGAACCACGGAAGGGTATTCCAGCATGATATGGACAATACTCAACTCCACCATGTCGATATCTATATCCGGTTCTCTTGAGGCATCTGCCTGCTTTCCGGCAGGCGCCTTCAAGGCAAGATTGACCTCTTTTGTCAGAAGCAGCTGATCTAAACCTATTTTCTCCGATACCCTTTTTATGAACAGATCCCTCTCTCTTGTATTATCAATATGGATAATAAACGACACAGCTTCCCTCAGGGCGTCTCTCTTTTCCTCAAAAGTCGCTACTCTCCCGATAACATTCTCAATATAGTAATCGACCAGGGACTCGGCGTCATCGATCCTTTCCATGAAGGATTCTTTTCCATGTGTCCTCAAATATTGATCAGGGTCATAGCCATCCGGAAGTATAGCGCCCTTTGCATGCATATTCCCGGAAAGAAACAGTTCTATGCTCCTGGTCAGAGCCTTTTTCCCGGCTTCATCAGGATCAAACACCGCCACAACGTGCGAAGTATACCGCCGCATTAGATCGACATGATCTCGCGTCAGAGCGGTTCCGAGAGTAGCGATAACATTCCTGACGCCGGAAGCCCACAGGGTGATCAAGTCAAAATATCCTTCAACGATGATGGCATAACCTTCCTTGCGGATGTCTTCTTTCGTGCGGTTGAGGCCATAGAGATTCCTTCCCTTGATATAGACGGGCGATTCGGAAGTATTCAGATACTTCGGTTCGCCTTCCCCGATAATCCTGCCGCCGAAGGCGATGACACTGCCGCCAACGTCCTCTATGGGGAAAATTAATCTCCTCCTGAACCGGTCATAAAAAGACCCGCCCCCGTTTGCTTTGGGAATGACCAATCCTGACTGTTCAACAAGTTTCAAGGAGATGCCCGCCTTTTCGAAATAATCCCTCAGATGCCTCCATCCATCGAGGGCATATCCAAGGCCGAATTCCTTGATTACGTCATCCTGTATCCCTCTTTTTCTGAGGTAGTCTCGTGCCTCTTTTCCCGCTTGTGAAAATAGGTTCTTGGAGAAATACGCCGCTGCCATCTTGTTGACATGGCTGACTTCGTCCCTGACGCTGGATGACTCCTTCTCCTGGCGGGTCAAAATCCTCTCAGGGATGACAACCCCTGTCTTTCCCGCCAGATGCCTTACTGCTTCGGGAAAAGACATGTCACTCATTTTCATCAGAAATGTCAGAACATTGCCTCCCTCACCGCATCCAAAACAGTAGAATATTTGTTTGTCTCGATTCACCGTAAAAGAAGGTGTCTTCTCTTTGTGAAAGGGGCAGAGTCCGAGAAAGTTCTTTCCTCCTTTTTTGAGCGTGACATATTCTGAGACCAGATCAACGATATCTGCCCTTCTCTTTACCTCCTCTATCCTATCCGGAGTAATATGTCCTTTCAATGCCTCGTCCCCCTAGTCTTTCAGGACCAAAACACTCATATCGACAAATCCAAAAAAAGGCTTAAGGTTACTGAATTTTCTTACAAGGAGTTCTGGGTGGTAAATCATAGGCCGGAAGTGCTTCCTATAGGCCTGCCCGTATGGCAGGAAAAAGGACGCAATGCAGAATATTTTCTTCCTTGCCGGGAAGCTCATTTATTTTCAATTTTCTCAATGACTGATATGAATTCAGCCCCTTATCCCCCTGTACTGAAGAGGGAGGGGGGATACTTGCGTCAGGATGAACCCTCTGTGCAGAGATCTTCCTAAGTTCATGACAGACGCACGATTAAGATGATAATTTTTCCTTAACTTTCTCGCCGACTATTTTCCCGTCTGCCTTACCCGTTAATCTCGGCATGAGTACCTTCATTACCTTCCCCATGTCTTTGATACTGTTTGCACCGACTTCTCTGATTGCCGTGTCAATTTCGCGGGCTACATCTTCTTCCGACATCTGCTGAGGCATGAATGCCTGTATAACCTTCAGTTCCGCCTCTTCCTTATCGACCAAATCCTCCCTTCCGCCTTTTCTAAACTGGTCGATCGAGTCTTTTCTCTGCTTCACCATGGATGACAGCAGCTGCAGGAATTCCACTTCATTTAATTTCCTTTTCAGGTCTATTTCCCTGTTATGCATAGCTGCCTTCACCATCCGTATGGCAGACAGCCTTACCTGATCCTTTGCCTTCGCGGCGAGGACCATCTCACCGTTAACTTTCTCATCAATATTCATTATACCACCCATATAACCTTAAACTTTAGTAATTTATATCACATTGGCCGTTTGTCAAGACGTCTTCAATCAGGCCAGCCCGTCCTTCAGTTTTTTTCCTCCCAAAACATGCATGTGCAGGTGAAAAATGACCTGTCCCCCTTCTTTGTTGCAGTTTATGACGACTCGAAATCCTCTTTCATTTATGCCTTTGATGCGTGCCACCTCCTGAGCAGCGGTGAACAGGGAACCAATGGGGCTCATATCTGTTTTCGTCACGTCCAGCATGGTCGGGATATGCTTCTTGGGGACTATAATAACGTGAACAGGAGCCATAGGATGGATGTCATCAAAGGCAACTACCTCGGCATCTTCGTAAACTTTTTTGCTCGGTATCGTGCCATTTGCTATCTTGCAAAAAATGCAATCTTCCATGACGTCATCCTTTCTCTTTGAAGTGAACCTCCACGCCTGAACGGCGGGACTTTAAGAATGAAGATTCAGCAAAAAGTCAAAAAACGTTAGTTCCGCTGTATGCCCTTCCTGTTTGGGCATACGTCTATATCCTCCCCTTCTTGGGATCAGGGCGCATTGAAACCTTCTTCATTACGGAGCTGACTTTTCTTGCCATCATGCGGAATCATCAAAAATGCTTTGTCACAGATATCAATACTTTGACAGGCTTATGGCTTCCGTGAGCGAAACGGCGCCTGAATACAGTGCTCTACCGATAATAACACCCACAACGCCGAACTTTTCTATTTCACGGAGTCTTCGGATATCTTCAACACTTGAAACGCCGCCTGAAGCTATTACCGGTATATCAACTGACCGGGCGAGATTTCTGGTAGCCTCTATATTGACGCCCGTTTCCATGCCATCCCTTTTGATGTCAGTGTAGACAATTGCAGCCAGTCCGTAGCCTTCATAACCTTTTGCTATATCAACAGCAGATTCTGAAGTCTGCTCTGTCCACCCATGGATTGCTGCCTTCCCATCATTCGCATCGATGCCGAGGATAATTTCGCCTTTATAAGCGTCACATGCCTCCCTGACGAAACCACTATCTCTGAGAGCCATCGTGCCCAGGATCACCCAGTTTACGCCCATTACTATGTAGGCCTCGATGGTCTTCATGTCTCTTATGCCACCGCCGACCTCGATTGGTAATCCGACTTCTTCGACGATACCCCGGATCACATCCGCATTCCTTGGTGAACCGCTGAGCGAACCGTCAAGATCAACCACGTGGATACGCTCTGCCCCGTTTTCCTGCCACTTCTTGGCTATACCGACGGGGTCATCAGAATATACGGTCACACGCCTGAAATCTCCCTGCGCAAGCCGCACACACCGGCCATCTTTCAAATCGATCGCCGGTATAATGATCACTTGTCAACTCCCAAGCCAAACCTACTGAACTTCCCGCTCATGAAAAATACCCAAACAGGGTACCAGACGTGATTATCCATAAGTCTCTGTCATTCGTGCCGAAGTCCGGGGAAGTCCTTCAAAACTTCATCCATGCCCTCGGTGGCCAACTCTTTGGCGGTGACCCACTTTCCGCCTTCTTTATAGAAAGAAGCTATTTGAAGAAGATTCTCCATAAGTGAGGTTTGTGTCTTATCGAAAATGCCTCTCCAGACGATGGCGCCATCACCAACCCTGATCAGATGAATTTCAAAGGCCACCGATGCCGGCTTTTCAACAGATAGCGAGAATCCTTTTCTTTCCCTGAAGCAGTATACGTACCCTAATATAATTCCATCCGCTTCCAATTCAGTGCCAACTTTCTTTAAGACATCCAGGAGATCCGCTTTGAAAAGGCCGCCCGTGACCCTCTCGTAAATGCCTCCAACTCTGTCCGGCGGTATAATAGTGAACGCCTTCTGATCCTTGAGACGATCAAAAAAAATGCCTTCGACAACCGCCTCTGAACCCTTGGTATAGCTTTCTGTCCTGAACACGAGCCCGCACACAGGACATCTCACTGTCTTAATGTCTGCATCTTCCTGGCGGATTGCCTGGAACGGGACGACAGCGATACGCTTAAAGACAACCTTCCCGTCATCTTTAAGAGTAGTAGATACGCCGCTCGCACGCTGGCAGCCGCAAACTACGCAAAGAATGAAAAATAAAAGGAGGAACTGGGCAAACCGATCTAAAATACTGAACGAATCCCTGTGGATGTTATCACCTCCTCTTCGGAGACTGCTGATCACAGACTTCCCTTAGTGGATAAGATGCCTTCTATGCGGCCGTGAATGGTCACTGCTTTCCTCAAGGCAAGGGCCAAGGCTTTGAAAATAGCCTCGGCTATATGGTGGTTATTCCTACCATAAAGAAGGTTGATATGCAAGGTTATTCCGCTATGATCTGAAAAAGACTTAAAAAATTCCCTTAACAGAGAGTAGTCGAACTTGTCGCTTTTTTTGCTCTTGAATTCCACATTATAAATCAGATAGGGCCTTCCTGAAATATCCATGACCAGACTGCATAAACTCTCATCCATGGGAATCATGGCTGATCCGTAACGTTGTATCCCCTTTTTATCACCAAGGGCTTTCTTCACGGCATCGCCGAGGCAAATACCGATGTCCTCAACTAAATGATGATCATCAACTTGCGTATCACCATGGCTCTTTATGATGAGATCCACAAGGCCGTGCCGGGCAAATAGGCTGAGCATGTGATCCATAAACGCCACAGTTGTCGATATCTTCCCTTGTCCCGTACCATCGAGATCAAGCTCCATGGATACTTCCGTTTCCGTCGTTTTCCTGTAAATTTTAGCCTTCCGTGCCATAACTGTTGCACCTTTCAGATGACCTTATTCAATGTATATTCAATTATGCCTTCGGCCCCGGCTTCCTTAAGCAGGGGTATCAAATCCCTCACAACATTTCTATCCACTATTGTTTCAACGGCATACCAGTCATTCGAGTACAACCCTGATATGGTTGGCGCTTTCAGAGCAGGCAGCAGGAGGACAACTCGCCCAAGATTCTCCTTGGACACATTTAACTTCAAACCCACCTTCCCCATGGCCAGCAATGAACCATTGAGCAACGTCCTGACCTGCTCTATCTTCGTACGCTTCCAGGGGTCCTCCCAGGCGGCGGGACTGGCAATCAGTTTTGTATTGGTCTTCATCAGTTCATGCACAATCCTCAACTTGTTAGCCTTAATCGTCGTTCCCGTTTCGGTTACCTCCACGATAGCATCCACGAGGCCTTCAACGCATTTCGCCTCCGTCGCGCCCCAGGAAAACTCGACATGAACATTGATATTCCTCTCCCTGAAATACCTTTCTGTGAATTTTACCAGTTCCGTCGAGATTTTTTTCCCTTCCATGTCCTCGATGGCCCGCACAGGAGAATCTTCTCTGACTACCAGAACCCACCGCGCCTGTCTTGCCGACGCCTTCGAATAAATCAGATCCTGCACCTCGACAACATTCGATTCATTTTCGATGATCCAGTCCTTGCCGGTCAACCCCAGATCCAGAGTCCCATCCTCAATATATCTTGACATCTCCTGCGCCCTCACGAGGGTGCAGGAGATCTCTTCGTCATCTATTTCCGGGAAATAACTCCTCTCATCATATGTAATGCGCCAGCCAGCCATTTTAAAGAGGTCAACAGTCTTGGCCTCCAGGCTTCCTTTTGGTATTCCCAGTTTCAATTTTTTCATTTATAGACATCCTCCGGTTTGAATATTCGTTCCCCGATAACCTCCGTCTTTTCATTAACGACCCTTCTGTAGAAGCACGATCTGTAGCCCGTATGGCACGCGGCGCCACCTGCTTGCCGGACCTTCAGAAGAACCGTATCAGAATCACAGTCAACTAAAATCTCCTCGACAATCTGTATATGACCGGATGTCTCACCTTTGACCCACAGCTCATTTCTCGACCTGCTCCAGTACGTCGCCTTGCCCGTCTGGCGCGTTTTCAGCCAGGCATCCCGATTCATGTAGGCGAGCATGAGAACCTCTCCTGTGTCAGCGTCCTGAACTATAACAGGGACAAGTCCGTTCCCCTTTTCAAAATCAATTTCGATCACTATTTAATCTCCGTTTCCCCAATTTACATGCAAATTCCGCATACAGCAGCATTACGCAATGACTTTGAAAACCTCCGCCCTTCGTATCCCCTCCTTCGCCCCGTGAAAAAGTCTTTGCACTCAGCGTCGCCCGAGGCTGCAGCCTGCCCTCACAATGACATGTGGCACAGATCCTCAAAGGTCTCTATGCATAACATTTTTAATTAATTGAAGAATTTATATTAATCAAGTATTATTTTCCCTTGTTGCCGGCCGGGGGCTGATATTACACTCCTCCCTGTGGGGCGAAAAGGCACAAAACAGACACATCAAATGTCCTGCAGGCCCCTGGATAAGCATTATGCAGACTTTCCTTCTGCCCCTTCTGATACATCATATGCACCATCCTGCTGTCCCCTTGCCGACCATAAACGAAAATCTTATTCTCGATGTTTAACTCATCAATAAACAAATTTCCTCTCAAAATCATAAGAAAGAAGAAGACTGCATTAACCCCTGGAAGGGCGGCATTTGCACGCGCGATAAAATGGAAGGGGGGGGGGGAACACCGAAGCTGTCATGGTATAACTGTGATCTCCCGGTTCCTGGAGATTGGAAAAATCCATTTTGAGCAGTGACTCGCTCTTGACATATACTATTCTTTCTCTTATACTTCAGCCATCTGATGAAAATTGCTGAGAAAAACTATGTCGAACATATGGTCCATCGGAGGTGGGAAGGGAGGCTCCGGCAAGAGTTTCATTACCGGCAATCTCGGTATTCTGCTTGCGAAGGGAGGGTATAAGACCCTTCTGGTTGATGTTGACCTCGGGGCAGCCAATCTCCATACCATTATCGGTCTTCCTCTTCCTGAAAAAAGCATCTCGGATTTCGTAAACAAGAAGGTGGGCACCCTTCAAGAGACCGTCGAACCCACGCCTGTTCCAAACCTCTATCTCATCAGCGGCGCCATGAATAATCTGGACATCGCCAATCTTGCCCACGAGCAGAAATTAAGGATCATACGAAACATTTCCAAGCTCTCTTATGAGTATATTCTGCTGGATCTCGGCGCGGGAACTTCTTTTAACACCATCGATTTTTTTATGATCTCGAACTCGGGCATCTTCGTGACGACACCCGAACCGACTTCCATAGAAAATATTTACCGGCTAATTCGTTCTGTTTATTTTCGTAAAATCCGTCAAGTCCTTAATAGCCATGATTTCCGGGCGCTGGCCGAGGAAGCCCAAGAGCGGGACGGCAGGGCCACTGTAAGCAACCCGGACATTCTACTCTATATCATGAAGGAACTGGACCCCGAAAAAGGTGAAATCCTGGAAAATGAACTGCGGGCTTTCAATTTCAAGCTGGCCCTCAATCAGTTAAGAAAGCAGGATAACCCGAATATCGGGGCATCGATCTGCAAAATTATCCAAAGACACCTCGCCCTGAAGATGCATTTTATCGGAAACATCAGCTTTGATGAACGGGTTCACAACGCCGTCTGCAAAAAGATTCCCTTTCTCGATCTCTACCCCTATACTCAGACTACCCATGATCTCAGGAATTGCCACAAGAATCTACTGTCAATAAATGAAGCAGAACCAATCCTGCAAAATGCCGTTGATTAGAAATTTATAGAGGATCGTGCAAGGTAAAATGAAACCGTTCCGTGAACAGAATTACTATGAACTCCTGGAAATCCTTCCTGATGCATCGCCGTTGGAGATACGGCGCGCTTATAAAAGGGTCTTCGATCTTTATCAGGACGAATCCATTGTCAGTTACTCTTTTTTTTCAAAGGAGGAAAGAAAAGAGATACTTTCCCTCTTGGAAAAGGCGTATCTGGCCCTGATTGACCTTGAATCCAGGGCACAGTATGATCGCAGGCTCATTGAACTCGGATTAATGGATAAGGGAATGCAATACAGCAACAAAATGAAAGAGCCGATTCCCATATATGATTTCAAGAAAATCCATTTTGACATGTTTGAACCTGCCAGAAGGCTTGAGGAACTGAAAGAACGGGTCTCACAAAACCCACTTATACAAAAAATCCTGGCCCAGGATATACTGACTGGGGCGGACCTGAACAAGATAAGAACGGAATTGGAAATTCCTCTTGAGGAAATTGCGGACAATACAAAAGTGCGTATAGGCATGCTTCGGGCAATAGAAGAGGACAACCTGGAACTTTTCCCGCCTGCGGTGTATCTGAAAGGTTTCCTTAAATCATATGCGCGGTATCTGCAGATTGATGAGAACGTCGTCGTCAATGGTTTTATCAAACACGTAGGAGAGGGAAAATAATTTTATAGAGTGCAATTGCAAAACTTTGGACTTATAGGTTGCCCGTCAAAGAAGATGTTTATTGGATGATGCGCCCTTTTTCGCCGGCAAAAGGCGGGGCATGCGGGGCGCTCCCGGGATACAAAAGGCATATAATGGAAAAAGGGGACCCAAAAGAGGTTGAACTCGAAGAGGAATTGGACTTCCTGTACCGGAAGGTCTCAAGCCGCGATCAGTCGGAAGATGTCTTTTATCCTCCGCAACAATTGAAAACTGAAACGATGGTGCCTGAAGGACCAACGCTTCACACCGAGGCAGAAAAATGGCCCTTGCAGAGGATAGAAGGACGAAAATTTCGATCTTCCCGCATTGTCTTCGCATTGCTGCCAGTTCTTACTCTCGGCCTGATTACTGTTTTTTACTGGCCGGTGATTTACCATTACGATGCACTAAACTTTGAAGGAAAGGTCTATCCGCTCAGGATTAACAGGCTCACGGGAGAAGCCGCATATTTTGATGGAGCCGAATGGTTGCGGCCCCCTATTCCGGCGGAAGTGAAAGACACTGCCCCGGAAAAACAGATTGCTCAATCAGCGGCGGTATTACCTCCTGAGATAAATCAAGCCAAAACCCGTGCTGAGGATTCACCAGCCGCAGCTGCGCCGTCAAACACTCTAAGTGAACTGAAATACGCCATTCAGATAAAGGCCTTTCCTGAAAATAAAAAAGACGCGGCAGCGGAATTTGTAGACGATATGAAAAAGAAACTGCCCGATGTTCGTATGGAGACGGTCCATATCCGGGGACGGGGAATCTGGCATAGGATATTGCTCGGAAATTTTTCGACCATGGAAGAGGCTTCCAGCTACATGAAGGAAACCAAGTTATCCCGTACATTCCGTGATAGCTTCGTCCAGAAGAAATCCGCGGGTGAATCCTGATTTTTCGCGTCATGCTCAGATGATCCTAAAAAAAGAGGAGTGCTTCTCAATCACATCTGCAATACCTGCGCTATTTCCCTGACAGATTAGGTTTTTCAGTTGAGCTACGTCTTGTTCGTATGCATCGATATGCCGATGAATCTCAGGATTCATCGTTAAGATGTCAGCGTAGAGCCCGGGATTTTGACAAAACGCCCTTTCCATGATTTCCATCTTCGCCCGGAAGAGCGGTGTGGCAAACTTCATTAACTCTGACAGGCTCACCCCTGCCTTGCTCAAAACCAGACCCATTATGATTGTATTGAAATGATTGAGTCCCTGGACGATGGCCATCATTTGGTCATGCTTCTCCGGCGTAGTTTCCACCACAAGGGCACCGTTCCTCTCAAAGATATCCTTCAACCAGGAAAGCCACTTCCCCGCCCTTGCGGGACAGAGAACAACATGCTGCCCTGCGATGGAATCAACCCTGGGGCCGAATAGAGGATGGCATCCGATTACCTCGGAAACAGATGTTTCCAGCATTGTCTTAACGGAATCCCGTTTCAGAGATGTGAGATCCATAAGCAGAGAAGCCTCGCGCATATAGGGACCAACCTTCGCAATAACCTTGCCGGTTGCTCCCATGGGGACACTCACGACTACCACCTGACATGTATCAGCCATTTCGGCAATATCCGCTTCACTCACATTCCTTCCGCACACATGTACGGTGTATCCCTCCTTCTCGAGGAAGCGGGCGAACCAATTGCCCATGCTGCGGGTACCGCCTATGACGCCTATTTCAGTCTTCTTCAAATCGTCTTCTGCCTCAATAAATGATCTGCCAACACAATCGCTACCATGGCCTCACACACATGAATAATCCGTGGTATTGCAGATACGTCGTGCCTCCCCTTGATCGACAATTCCACACGATTTCCATGGACGTCGATAGTCTGCTGGACTTTCGCTATGGAAGGGATGGGCTTTGCCGCCACCCGCAAAACGATGTCCTGCCCTGTCGTGATGCCGGCCAGTATGCCGCCGGCGTGATTGGAAAGAAAGCCATCCGGTATGATGGGATCATTTGCCTGAGAGCCCGCCATTTCGGCAACCTTGAAGCCGGCTCCTATCTCCACCCCCTTTACCGTCCCGATGCTCATGAGAGCCTTCGCAAGGTCGGCATCCATCTTGTCAAACACCGGTTCTCCTAGGCCCGGAGGGCATCCTCTCACAATGATTTCAACAACGCCGCCGAGGGAATCGCCGGAGCGCCTCGCCTCCTCCAGTTTCTCTTCCATAACCCTTGCAGCGTCCGGATCGGGGCACAGCAAATGATTTATGGCTATGTCTTCGTGAGAGATGGTCTTGGCCACATCCCTCTCCCTATTTATGACAATACCTCCCAGCGCCTTCGTATAGGCAATGACTTCCATACCCACCCGCGAAATAATTTTTTGCGCAACTGCTCCGGCGGCCACGCGGGCTGCCGTTTCCCGGGCCGAGGCACGTCCGCCGCCCCGGTAATCGCGGATCCCGTACTTTCTGAAATAGGTAAAATCACCGTGCCCAGGCCTGAAGATGTCCTTGATGTCTTCATAGGCGCTGCCGTCAACGTTCGCGTTCTCTATGATCAGGGAAATGGGCGTGCCCGTAGTTTTTCCCTGAAAAGTCCCAGATAGTATTTTAACGACATCGTCTTCCTTACGGGGCGAGCTTGATGCGATCCTGCCCGGTCTTCTTCTATTCAGCCATTTCTGAATGTCTTCTTCCGCAAGATCGATGCCGGGAGGACATCCTTCCACAACTGCACCAGTTGCGGGACCATGTGATTCACCCCAGGTGGTCACTTTAAAGAGGACGCCTATGGAATTTCCTGACATGTTGACTCCTTCCTGACAAATCTGCCTGTTCCGTTCAGAAATTCACAGACAGCGTTGACTATTTCATCTATGTTTTTACCTTTTGTATCCAGCGAAAAATCTGCCAGCCCCCTGTATACCGGTATCCGTTGCTTAAGGACATCTTCTGTCTCCCGAAAGGTATCATCATGCAAAAAAGAAGGCCTCCTTTCTTTGCTTGTCGCATCGTCCCTCATTCTTTCAACCATCGTCATCACGTCAGCCCTAAGCCAGATCAATAAACCATGCTTTTTAAGAATGTCGCAATTGCCCTCATCCATGACTGCCCCGCCGCCGGTCGCTACAACGCCTCTTTGCAGAACCGCCAGTTTCCGGACAATTTCACTTTCTCTCTTCCGGAAATATGCCCAGCCTTTTTCCGCTACCATGTCCCGGATCGACCTCCCGGCCCCTCGCTCGACAAGCTCATCAGTATCATAAAACGGCATTTGCAGCTTATCAGCAAGCCTTTTCCCCACGGCCGATTTACCCGTTCCGCGGTATCCAATCAATATAACGTGCACTTAATCCTCGTACAATCTTGAGAGTTCCTCCCAGAATCCGGGAAAGGATTTTCCCACACAATGTCTGTCCTTTATCCTGATCCCGGGTACGGCGAGTCCTGCGATGGCAAAACTCATGGCAATCCGGTGATCGTTATATGTCTCGATACAGGCGCCATGCGGTTTCCCTCCGACAACAATAAGGCCGTCGGCCGTTTCTCTTGCAGCCACACCGATACTCTTTAGTTCATTTACCAGTGCCGCAATGCGGTCACTTTCCTTAACGCGCAGATGTGGAACATTTGTGATAACCGTCTGTCCCTGTCTGAATGCGGCAAGAACCGCAAGAGTGGGCACCATGTCAGGCATGTTTCCCATGTCGAAAAGGACGTCCCCTTCACGTAACGGCCCACCAGTAACCTCGACCCACGCATCACCACGGACTACAGAACATCCTAGCTTTTCCATGATACCCAGGATATTGATGTCTCCCTGAAGACTCGCCGGGTTCATGTTCACGACCTTGACCCGTCCGCGGCACAAGGCGGCAGCCAGGAAAAAATAGGATGCGCTGGATGCATCTCCCTCAATGATGTACCTCTGTCCCCTGTAATGCCGCCCGCTTCTTACGTTGAATAATTTTTTTCCTCTTGTGATCACTTCCGCGCCAAAGTGCCCCATGACGTCCATAGTCATATCTATGTAAGGCTGGGAAACTGTCCTCCCTGTGAGCGCAATTTCTATATCACCCCCGGCGTAAGGAGCGCCGATGAGGAGGGAAGAGATGTATTGGCTGCTCTCCACATCTGCAAAGGCAACGTTGCCACCTTTTAAACCCTCTGCATCGATTTTGACCGGAGGATAGCCGTCCCTGCTTTGAAATTGAACTCCCAGGATTTTCAGGGCATCCAGAAGCGGCCTCAGCGGCCTTTCACGAAGACGGCTGCTGCCGTCCAGAATATACTCACCCTTTCCCAGGGAGGCCAGTGTCGTCAGAAATCGCAGTGCTGTCCCATTGTTCCCCAGCAAGATCACCCGTCCGGGATTATGGATATTCCCGCCTGTTCCGGTGATTGCAACATCACTCCCTGAGATGAAAATTTCCGCACCAAGGAAACGCAATGCCTCCACAAGATATCTTGTATCCTCCGAAATGAGCGCATTGCTGAGCATAGATCTACCCTCCGCCAGGCAGGCAACAACAAGGGCCCTCTGGGTGTAACTCTTGGAACCGGGAACCTCGACAGTTGCATTCAAATGACGAACCGGCTTAATTTCCATATAAAAGGCGCTCCATCACGACCTGTTTCATAAACTCTCTCGGGGCTTCCTGCCCCGTCCAGAGTCTGATCTGTTCCGCCCCTTGATGAACGAACATGCCGAGGCCTGGTACAGTTATACACCCTGCCTTTTCAGCATCCCGCATGAGTCTTGTTTTCAGAGGATTATAGATAACGTCCATGACCCATCGGTAGTTAACGAAGACCGCGCCGCTGACGGGTGATTCATCTATATTCGGTATCATGCCCACGGGTGTTGTATTGATCAGACAATCCGCCCTGACCCTACCCAACTCGGAAAGAGGGTAAAAAGAGCATCCCCACTCCTTCGCCAGGTTCTCCCCCCTTGCGACATTTCTATTGACGATAACGGGAATACCGCCTTCTCTCTGAACGCCGAAGACAGCGGCCCTCGCAGTTCCGCCGGCTCCCAGAATGGCGAACACCTTCCCCTTGATATCTGTAACTTCTCTGATGGCTTGAACAAGACCGATCCAGTCGGTATTGAAGCCCTTCAATCTGCCGTTGTCATTGACGATGGTATTTACAGCTCCGATCTTCCGCGCGTCAGCATCTGCTTCATCGAGATGTTCCATGACGGCAACCTTAAAAGGTACGGTTACGCTTACGCCGCAGATGCCAATCCCCCTCATGCCCCTTACGGCAGAGCCAATATCCTGGATGCAGAACGGCAAATACTTCGCTGCGATTTTCATCTTATTGAGCGCCGCATCGTGCATCAAGGGCGAGAGACTCTGTTTCACAGGATTTCCCAAAAGGCCAAAAAGCCTCGCAGTCGGGGGCACGGATAATTTGCCCTCCCTGTGAACACCACGACCGGCGAGATTCATGACCTCCTCCATCTCACCGACGGTAAGCTGACCAGGTGCTGAGGCCAGCCCGTCCTTCAGCGAGGCGAAGCTGAGATAAGAGCCAAGGAGGGGCGCCATTATCCTGCTTTCCCTTCCATGCTCCCCCATACAGAAGGCGATGATATCATTCTTTCTATCACGGGCGTAAGGGATCAGGCTGAGAACCGTAAAGTTATCCTCCGGACTTTTTGCAAGAGTGACTATTTTAGCGACACTGGCACCGCTTTCCATGCAGTCATGGAAAATATTCTTCAATGTTTTGAATGACGGCGTTTTGCTGAAATCATGATGCGAAATAATCACCCTGGTCCGGTTGCCATGGGCACTCGCCGTGTCAAGCAAATCTTTCCGCAAAGCCTCGGGTGTATAGAGTTCAACGTCCACATAATCCGCGCCAAGACGGACAGCCTCTTTCAGCGCGGCGATCCTCCGTCGTTCTCCTGACATTTCCTCAGACGATGAAGATTCCCTCCCTCTGTTTGTGACCAATATCTTGACAGGAATTGGATATGATCTGCACCTCTCCATTAACGTTCTTAAGTCTCCACTTATCAGATCCATTCTTAATTCTAACACATGAGCGCGCGACAGGCTCATTTCTATCTGAAGCAAAGCCTCTTCCTGTGTGTTTCCTGTGATGGGAATACAGATCATCGTGGTTCCTCACCCCTGGGATATGATCCGAGGATCTTCAAGAAACTGGTCTTTCCCCTCAAGGCCTTCATACTTTTCTTGATTTCGGGATCATCTACGTGACCGGAAAAATCAACAAAGAAGAGATACTCCCATAACCGCTCTTTGAGGGGATACGATTCGATCTTCATCAGGTTAATCCGTCGCAGAACAAATGGTTCCAGCGCATGATACAGGGCGCCCGGCACATGGCGGGTCCCGAAGAGGATCGACGTCTTATCGCTTTCCGTCATCTTGCTTTCACCTTCTCCCATGACTAGAAATCGTGTCGTATTCGATGGATTATCTTCGATCCCTTCTGAAAGTATATTGAGCCCGTAAGTGGCGGCAGCGAGGCGACTCCCTATGGCGGCGCCGTTGTTGTCCTTCCGGACAATCCGGGCTGCCGCAGCGGTGCTTTCTGCCTCAGCAAGCGCACATCGAGGGAGATTGGTGCGCAGCCATCCCTGGCACTGCGCCAGCACCTGGGGAACCGAATAGACCCGCTTGATCCTGTCCATTCTCTTCCCTGGCGCAAGCAGGCAGTGACTGATCCTGAGAAAAATCTCCGCCCGAATCTTAAGGGGGGTCAATATCAATCGATCGAGGGTCAAGTTGACGGAACCTTCGAGAGAATTCTCCACGGGGACAACTCCCCATTGCACCTTCCCTTTCTCAACTTCGTCAAAGACATGAAAGATACTTGCCTGAGGGATAAAGCCGGTACTTGTGCCGAAATAGGATTGAGCAGCAAGATGGCTGAATGTCGCATGCGGTCCCAGAAAGGCCACGGTAACGGGTTTCTGCAAGGCCCGGGAAGCAGAAATGATCTCCCTGAATATGGCCTTCAGGTCTTTCTCCGGCAGCATCCCCTCGTTCACCTCTTCCAGATATGCAAAAAGTTTCGCTTCCTGCGAGGCGTCAAAGACATCCAATCCCTTTTTCGCCTTGTCCCTTCCTATTTTCATGGATAGGAGGGCCCTCTCATTGAGTAGCTTTACGATCTTCCCGTCCGTTTCCTTGAGATCACGCCGGAGGCGATCAAGCGATGACAATCTCATCTTTTCAATCCCTCCACCGTTTCACGAAGAATCGATTCAGGGACGCCCCCGTTTATGAAAGGCATTCCCATCTTCTTAAGCAGGACGAAATGAATCGTATCACCCTCTTTCTTCTTGTCCGCCCTTAACCTTGTTATAATGCCATCCGTTGTTATCGTTTGCGGAATACGGCAGGAAAGTCCCGCACTTTCTAACAGGTGTTCAATCCTCTCCCGATCCCCTTCGGGAAGATCATACAACCTCTCTGATATCCTTGCGGCAGCGACCATGCCCAGGGAAACGGCGGCCCCATGAGAGACAGCATAATTCGACTCCGCTTCAATGGCGTGGCCTATGGTATGACCGAAGTTAAGGACACGGCGAAGCCCCAGTTCCCTCTCGTCTATCTCGACGATCTCTTTTTTTATCCTGCACGAATTTTGAACGATCTTCTCAAGTACCGCACGATCCCTCTTTTTGATCGCCCTCATATTTTCCTCTAGAAAATTAAAGAACGCCACGTCATCGATTATACCGTATTTGATCACCTCAGCGAGGCCGTTACGAATATCCTCATCGGGTAGTGTGTCCAGAAACTTCACGTCGATGAACACCCCTTTGGGCTGGTAAAAAGTCCCGAGGAGGTTTTTACCTTCCGGAAGGTCAATGGCCGTCTTCCCGCCGATGCTGCTGTCAACCTGGGCCATGAGAGTTGTCGGAATCTGGATATACGGAACAGACCGCATGAACGTGGATGCGATAAAACCCGTCATGTCGCCGACGACTCCACCTCCCAGCGCAAGGAGAGCCGACTTCCTGTCAGCCCCGAGTTTTAACAGTCTCTCAACGACGGCAAGGGCGGTGCTGACGGTTTTTGCATTCTCTCCTGCCGGAAAATCGATTATGTCCGCCGATAGCGACATTCCCCTCAATCTATCCAGAAGTGAACCTCCATACATGGCTGAGACATTCACATCCGTAATGATGATGTAATGAAGGGCCGGCATATTTCTCACAATGAGCATCCCGATCCGGTCCATAAGCTCGTTCCCGATACATATCTCATAGGAGGAAGATACTTTCTTATCCAGATTAACCCTTATCTTCTTCATCGAGGCACCAGCATTCTTTTTTTCATAACCATCTCGATCGCTTTTATTTCCTCCATTAACTGGTAGAATTTTTCCGGCTTGAGAGATTGACTGCCGTCGGAAACAGCCTTCTCGGGTTCAGGATGAACCTCAACGAGGAGCCCATCCGCTCCCACGGCCATTGCCGCCCTGCTCAGAGGAATGACATATTTCCAGTTACCCGACGCATGACTGGGATCAACAATAACGGGAAGATGGGTTAATTCCTTCAAAACCGGGACCGCGCTAATGTCCAGCGTATTGCGGGTCGCGGTCTCAAAGGTACGAATGCCCCTCTCGCAGAGAATGACCTGATTGTTTCCTGAGGAAAGGATGTATTCCGCTGACATCAGCAGTTCCTCAATGGTGGTCATCATCCCCCGTTTCAAGAGAACCGGTTTCTTTGACTGGCCAACTTTTTTGAGGAGGGGGAAGTTCTGGACATTACGCGCTCCGACCTGCATTATATCAGCGTAAGACTCAACCATATCGACATCTGCAGGATTCATGACCTCCGTAACAACAGGCAAACCGGTTTTTTCCCTGGCCTTTGCCAATAACTTAAGACCCTCTTCTTCCATACCCTGGAAGCTGTAAGGGGATGTCCTTGGCTTGAATGCTCCGCCTCGGAGGAATTGCGCACCTGCCTTCTTTACAATGTAGGCGCTTTCCATCATCTGTTCTTCACTCTCAACGGAACAAGGGCCGGCCATGACTACGAAGCGGGGACCGCCGATCTCCACTTCTCCTACTCGGATGATAGTATCCTCTTCCCTGGACTCCCGGCTGGCGAGCTTATACGGTTTCAGGATTGATACGACCTTTTCCACCCCGGAAATGGATTCGGCAGACTTCAGGTAAGCCTTACCCCTTTCGTCTCCAACGGCCCCGATAATAGTCCGTTCCACTCCCCTGGAAGGATGGGCATTGTATCCCACGGATTCTATCCAAGCGATGACGTTCTCGATCTGTCCTTCAGTTGCACCTTTCTTCATCACAATAATCACGATTCTCCCCCTTCAAGATTAAGCCTAAGAGTCCCTGCCCGCTTCACTCGCCCGCTGTTGATTCGACTGCGTCCTTTTCCTCAAGGCGTTGCCTTGACCGGAAGCACTTCCCGTAAGCCCCGCCTTGTGGGCGGGGAGTTTCGAAAAGGCCGGGTCTTATTGAATTAAAAAAGGCCATGGAAACACCTCTTCCCATGGCCTCACAAAAATAAAAAAGCCATGGGCAGATTCCTTCAGTCTACCCATGGCTCTTATGTCTCACTTAACTGGCGCTAATTCCTCCTGAGCGATGGGCAGACCAATGGGAAATAGTAATACCAAAAGTAATAAGCTCTAATCATCCCATCTGTTTTCATTCTATCCATCATGCTCATAAATTATCCTGAGATGTATAAAACCATAACTATAGATCATTGTCAAGAAAAAAATTGAGACTCATAAATATTGTCTATTGCAAAAATTATATCACCGTGTTCTATTTAACGAAGTCAAGAAGCAGACAGCTGATTCTTCTGAAATGAAAGAAAAGAGATTATGATAGATAGCGCCTGGTCAATGCTGCAGAGCCTGCGGATTCAGGACGTCCTTGACATTGCGATCATATCGATCGCCATTTCCATACTCCTGATATGGATTAAAGACAGGGCCTCACGTTTTGTCTTCATTGGCATCAGTCTCCTGGGTTTTATCTACGTCATCGCCAAATTTTTTCAGCTTTACCTTACCACGGTTGTCCTGCAGGGATTTTTTGCCATCCTTCTTTTCGTTCTTGTTGTTATATTTCAGGAAGACCTCCGGAGGTTCTTTGAACGCCTTGCAATTCTGGGAATAATCAGGAAAAAGATTCAAAGGACAACATCACATGGACAGACATCTGAAATCATAGCCCAGACTGTAGCCGATCTTGCCCGAAAGCATATCGGCGCCCTGATTGTTATCCAGGGAAACGATCCTCTTGACAGACATCTTAGTGGCGGCGTGGAACTGAATGGCACTCTCAGCGAGCCGCTGCTGGAGAGCATTTTTGATCCACATTCCGTAGGCCATGACGGCGCCGTTGTTATTGACGGAAACATAGTAACTCGTTTTGGATGTCATCTGCCCCTCTCGCCGAATGCCAGTCGTTACAGGAATCTTGGTCTTCGCCATACGGCTGCCCTTGGCCTCTCTGAACGATCGGATGCCATTTGCATAGTTGTTTCGGAAGAAAGGGGAACCATCTGCATTGCCGAAGGTGAAAGGATCAAGGAAGTAAGCGCGTCGGCCCTCAAAGGTGACCTGGTGACTTATTATACAAGCAAAGCACCCGTAAAGAAGCCGGGGCCTCTTTCACGATGGTTAAAGGAAAATACAAAGGAAAAGGTAATTGCCGTTCTCCTTGCCTGTATCCTCTGGATGATCTTCGGATACCAGAGAGAATCGATACAGAAGGATTTTACCATACCTGTTGAATACCTGAACGTACCTCCTGAGTGGGTAATTGAAGAGCCGAAAATTACTGAAGCCAAGGTAATGGTTGTTGGTCCCTCGCAGGCCTTTCAGATTCTGAATATAGATGCACTCAAGATATCCCTGAATCTGTCACAGCTCCAGGAAGGCAGACAGGATATAGTACTCACGAAAGACATGATAGATGCACCTTCAAACTTAACCATAGTAGGGATCAAGCCCAGCCGCATCACTGTCATTGCGTCACGGTTTGTCCATGTTTCCATTCCTGTTGAGATTGTAACTGAAAATGCGCCGCCCCCAGGAGTTGCCATCCAGAAGATCACAGTGACACCACCATCAATAACGGTTCTGGTTCCGGGCAAGCTGCTTCACACCAAAATAAGGATACGGACTGCGCCGATTGACTTGAGGCCAATAACGTCAACAACTACATTTGTACCAAAGCTGATTGTACCCCCGGAGATTCAATTCGAAGGCAGAGGGGTACCATCCGTAAAAGTAGTAATCAAGACAAGGAGCTGATGATAATGTCCAAATGGCTCAAGAAAAGATCGAGAAAGACCGGTCTTTCCCCGGGATCTCTCATTCATATCGGAGAACGATTAACCGAAAAAACAAAAATAACTGTTGTCGACTACGACGAAGCGCATATCGAGGAAAAGGAAATCAGTACGGCGCGTGAATGCGGGCACTTCAAGGATCGTCCAACAGTCACGTGGATACATATCAATGGCATTCACGATGTGCAGACACTCGAAGAACTGGGAACTATCTTCGGCTTACATCCTCTCACCCTGGAAGATATCCTCAATTCCGACCAACGCCCAAAAATGGAGGATTTCTGCGAATACATCTATATCGTTCTCAAAGCTTTCCACAGTGACGACGACCAAGCAAACGAGATTCATTCAGAACAGATAAGTATCGTCCTTGGCCGGACATTTGTCATATCCTTCCAGGAAAAAGAGACAGATATATTTAAACCCATCCGGGAGAGAATCCGCGCCGGCAAAGGACGGCTGAGAAAATCGGGAGCAGATTACCTTGCGTATGCCCTCATCGATTCGATAGTTGACAATTATTTTACCGTTCTCGAACAAGTGGGTGAACGAATTGAGCTCCTCGAGGAATCACTGATCAAAAGCCCCTCGGCAGAAACACTTCAGGCCATTCAAAACATGAAACGAGAAATGATTTTTTTGAGGAAAACGGTCTGGCCCCTGCGGGAAGCCATTAGCAGTCTTGAACGCACAGGATGTCAACTGATCCAGGAATCTACAGACATATACCTGAAAGACATTTACGATCATACGATCCAGGTGATAGATACCATAGAGACCTTCCGGGATATGCTCTCCGGTATATTTGACATATATCTCTCAAGTATCAGTAACAGGATGAACGAAATAATGAAAGTGTTGACTATCATCGCAACGGTATTTATGCCGCTGACATTTTTAGCCGGCGTTTATGGCATGAATTTCAAGTATATGCCGGAGCTTGAATGGCATTGGGGGTATTTCTTAATCTGGGGCATTATGCTGGCTATCGCCATCTCCATGCTAATCTATTTCAGAAGGAAGAAGTGGTTGTAAATAAGGTAATTCTTTGAGATACGCACGCATGATAGGCAATTTGAGACGAACTGCTTGATGTCAATTGGCGGACGCTTTATTCAATTGTTGCCGTCCCCGTGCCGTCAATACAAGTTGAAGCTTATTGCCGCCGCTTAACACCTGCGCGACTGCCCCCTTGGCCATCAGCAGAGAAAGGGTCTCATCAAAGTCCTTTTGCGATATTTCTGTATTTTTCATAAGATCTTCCAGAGTCAATTTGGCATCTTCCGCAACTGCCAGCTCCCGCAAAATTTTTAACTGGTTTTCCGGTTTTCTTGCCTTGTCAGGGCTGCTTACGTTAATTGCTTTAACTGCGTTTTCTTCTGTTCTGTCGGGCTGATCCCCTTTTTGATGAACTTCCTGACCATACTTGCCTTCATCCTTTAATCGGCTTCCAAAGATGCGCTCAAGAAATCTGGTAGAAAACACCGCAAAAATAATACATAAACCGCTTAGGGTAAGCAGTTTCAGCGGTTTGGTCTGTCCGGAATCGAGCAAATCGCTGGACAGCAGGTTGAGTAACAACGGGACCATCAATGCAGTGACCATACCGATCAAGGTATGTTTGATGATCAAATCCAAGAATAGCCGGTCGTCTCTCGCGCTCAAGAGGGCGCTTACGATACCGCCCAATGCTCCCGATATGATCATGACCCCGACAATCAGTATTATGTAACTGGCTGATGTGGATTCTGGCATTTATCGCTCCGCTTGATTGACCGTCTGACCTGTTGACCTAAAAAAACACCCATATTTCAAGCGATTCTTTTTGCGCTTGGGGATAACTCTTGCCCAAATTCTTGATCTTTAAATTAATCCCTTTAGCAGCAGTTGAATCGGCAACAAAATCGTTAAAATGTTTCTGCAGAAGCAGCGCTGCCTGTCTGTCCTCGCCATGAAAATACCGGATGTCTCTCCATTTGTGCTGAATCCTTTCGGTGTCAACGGAGGCATATCCCTTTTTCCTCAAAAAATCAGAAAATGCCTCCGCCATTTCTTTGTCTTCTTGCCGGGCATAGTGGATGTGAATTTTGTTAACCGCGGGGGGTGCAGAGACATCCTTTATGACCTGAATTGTCTCCGCCTTTCTTTGCGGTGCAACTGATTCCTTCTCAATAACTGCGGTCTTTCCATCGGTGTTGCCCGTTTTCGCTGCATTCAAACTATTCATCATGGATCTGAGCTGCTGCAATTCCTGCAGGGTCTCATCCGCTTTTTTCAGCAATACTTCGGCATCCGGAAGTTTTTTCTGATTCATGCTCGCCAGATTGGTAATCAGAACCCCAGCGCCAAAACCGATCAACAAGCCGGCAATAAACGTCAATATAAAATGTCTTTTATGGATATATTCGACGGACTTCGTCAAAGCTTTAATCAAGACCCGCAATTCGTGTTCGGAGACATTGGTATCTGGTGCATCTTTATCCATTTTTTATTGCACCCAAGGAAAACTGGCCCGCTCCGTAAATACGGAGTGCGGAACGTCCGTCATCCGTGACAGCGAAGAGACCCCGTTCGTGATTATGATAATAGGTCAAAATTACATATATGCCGACATAAAACTACCCGTATTTTTAAATGTTTTTACCGGAGATTACAAGTGCATAATTTATGAAACGTCAAATTCCAGCGACTTCCACGATGGTATGCACTGTTCGGTAGTATTTACAATATATTGTAGATGACTTAGTTTGACTTGCGAGACAGTCTTTCCTGCTTTGCGCATCATAATGAATCCGACAAACATATGGACCCCTTTCGGGTAGCGTTTGAAAGTGAGGGAGTATTTCAAGCTCCAGGGACGTCTCAAACATTTGACTTACAAGGACCCGGGACATGTTCAGAAATCGTCAACGAGGATTGGGAACTACTGCTTCGCAAGGCCGGCGAAAGGGTCTGGGACAAACGCAACAGGAAAACAACTTCCTATAAAATCGACCATTGCCCACTATACCTCGCAGTCAAATTATATTGACTTGCATCGCCGCCTCCCCTATACTTTCTCACCTGAATGCAAATTTTTTCAATGAAATAAATTCTCAAAATACAAGAACCATTTTTAGCCAAGGCCCTGTCTAATGAATTGCAAGAAAGGCCTTATTTCCGGGTGCCTTCCTGAAGTGAAAAAGATCATTTTATATTTAACCTGCTTCTCACTATTCTTTGCCGCTGTCCCCCTGCATGCAGAAACGAAGACATTTGTCCGTGAATACACGTACGAAGCCGGCGAAATTGACAGCAAGATATCATGCCGTGCCATCGCCCTTGAGCAGGTGAAGAGGCTCCTCCTGGAGGAACTGGGCACGTATGTGGAAAGCGTTACGGTGGTCAAAGATTACCATATTGCTAAAGATGAAATAACAACTCTGACAGCAGGCATTGTTCAGACAACTATTCTCGAAGAGAACTGGGATGGAAAAGAATATTGGCTTAAGGCGAAGATAACGGCTGATCCCGACGAGGTTGCCTCCTCGATAGAAAAACTTCGGAACAATCAGCAACTGGTTAAAGATCTTGCGGAGGCGAGGGACGAGGCGTCACAGGCACTCAGAAAGATCGATGCTTTGCGGCAGGAACTGGCGGCGGCGGAAGCGAGTAAAGAGAAGCGGGAAGAGTATAGGGAAGCGGTTAACAAGCTGGTGGCCACGGATTGGTTTGAAAGGGGGCAGTACCAAACGTTCTCAGGTAATTACCAGGAGGCTCTGAGGGCATATGACATGGTTGTAGTACTAAGGCCCAATAATGCCAAGGCATACAGCAATCGCGGGGCCATATATGTTCAGCTTGGAAGGTATGACAGTGCGATGAAGGACCTGGATAAGGCTGTCGCCCTGAACCCCCAAAATAGAACGATCCTTTATAACAGGAATCTTGTTTATAAGAAGCTGCAAGAGACCAGGCCCGTTAAAATACCGGGGAAAGTGATTCTTCCCAGGAGGTATGATGAGAGAGTACAGCTGAGGGATAGAGAAAAGAAGGAGATGGCAGATCGCCTTAAGGGAAGCCAGGATAGAGATAAGCAGAGATTGCTTAATAGGCCGTCATACAGACAGTTGAAGGAACGCGAAGAACAATTGAGAAAGGACAGACAGCTGGTTCAAAAGCAGAGACCTGACGATAAATTGAAGCAAAAGGAGCAATTGAGGAAAAAAAGAGAAATGGAGGAGAAAAGGAGAAAACAGAAAAAGCGCGAACTGCCCAAGCCCAGACAAGAAGACGAAAAAAAATAGAAGCTGAATGATTAAGGGAGCGGCAGGTTTAAATAATGGATACGGGAAGTGGCAGTTATGAAAACGCACGAAGGAGCTGATGTATGCCTACTATGGAACTAACGAAAGAAGGAGCCGTTTATGTCCTGACCCTGACCAACGGGGCCAATGCGAATACCATCACCGAAGATGCGGTTGGCGAATATCATGACATCTTGGATGAACTCGAAGCCTCCATAGAAAACTCTGCCTTGATTTTAACGAGTAGCGATCCGAAATTCTGGTGTAATGGTATCAATCTGGATTGGCTCCTTAAGCAGCCGCACGATTATTTTCCGAAATTCATACAGCTTCTTGACGAATTATTTTTGAGATTCTCCCTGCTCTCAATGCCTACGGTGGGGTGTCTCACCGGACATGTCTATGCAGGTGGCGCCATTCTCGCAACGACACTCGATTTCCGCCTGATGAGGGAAGACAGGGGCTTCTTTTGTTTTCCCGAAGTAGACATCAAGATTCTCTTCAGCCCGCTTATGTATGAGGTCCTTCGATTGCTGCCTGACCACTACGCCCTCAATGAACTCCTGCTCACGGGGAAGCGCGTAGGAGGTAAGGAGGCGCTGACCATGAAGATTGTCTCAGCGGTCTACCCCGAGGAGACACTTTTTGATAAGGCAGTGGAGTTGGCAACGTCGCTGGCTAAGAAAGATCGCACGACGTATGCCCATATCAAACGCGGATTGAGACAATCTCTGGTGAAATATACTCTTTGAAGATTTCCTGAGAATTAAAGAAAAGGCGATTGCGAACCCTTCGCATGTGTTGAGGATAAACTCCGTGACGCAAAATCAACATCACAATATTAGAGAGATTGCCACGGTGTTTCGCACATCGCAATGACCCGACGATGATTTTTGTAACCTCGTCATTCTTTTAGGCCGTATTTTTTAAGTTTGTATCGCAGCATACGTTCACTGATGCCGAGTATTTCAGCGGCCTTTGTCTGATGATCACCTGACTTTTCCATGGCCTCGAGAATCAATTTGCGTTCCATTTCTTCAATCGATCCCCGTAGCAAGCCCTCTCCTTTTTTCCCTGCGTCTTCCGGGTAGATCCTATCTTCGTCGAATGGAAGATCATCTACGGAGATGACCGAATTTCGAGATATCACGACAGCCCGTTCAATTATATTTTCCAGTTCCCTGACATTGCCCGGATAATCATATTTCAAAAGCAGGTCCCTGGCCTCGCTGGTTATGCCCGTTACGTTTTTGCCATTCTCCGCAGCAAAGCGTTTCAGGAAGTGATCTATGAGCAGGGGCACGTCTTCCTTTCTCTCTCTGAGAGGGGGCATGTCCACAACAACCACGTTCAACCTGTAGAAAAGGTCTTCCCTGAATGTCCCCTCTTTGACCTTGGATTCCAGGTCGCGATTGGTTGCACTGATAATCCTCACATCAGAGTGGATGGTCTGATTGCCGCCCACACGCTGTAATTCGCGCTCCTGCAGGAAGCGAAGTAGTTTTACCTGGACAGAAGCGGAAATATCGCCAATCTCGTCCAGGAACAGGGTCCCGCCGTCGGCCTCCTCAAATCTGCCAATCCTTCTTGCCGTTGCGCCGGTGAAGGCCCCTTTTTCATGACCGAACAGCTCGCTTTCCAGGAGGCTTTCCGAGAGTGCGCTGCAGTTTACCACACTGATCAATTTTGCTGAGCGGGGGCTGAGATTGTGGATCAACCTGGCCAGCAATTCCTTGCCCGTGCCGCTTTCTCCCTTGATAAGAACAGTGGCGCGGCTCACCGCGATCCTACTTGCCATATTGATCAGGACATCCATTTTATGGCTCTGATAAACGATCTTGTCCATCGTGACGCCCTTCTCCTTAAGTTCCTGACGGAGAATCTCATTTTCCCGGATCAGGGTGCGCCGCTCTGATACTCGATCCACATGGATAAGGAGCTCATCAAATTCAACAGGTTTTGTAATATAATCTATGGCACCTGCCTTCATGGCCTCAACTGCCGTTTCTATCGTTCCGTATGCAGTAATGATAATCACGTCGATTTCCGGATTGATTTTCTTCACCTCTTTGAGCACCTGCATGCCATCCATGCCTGGCATCTTATAATCCAGGAGGATCATGTCAAAATGACCCTTTAAAACAGACTGGATGGCGGTATCTCCGTTTTCAGCCTCCGCTACTGTATGTCCTTCTGTCACGAGAAAATCCCGGAGCATCTCTCGCTGAGACTGGCCATCCTCGACCACGAGTATGTTTAACTTCTTCATGCCTGCATTCCTTTAGACCGTGCCATTCTTTTCTCCCGCCCTTCCCGCAGGCAATGAAATCTCGAAGGTCGTCCCCGAACCCGGCCTGCTCAAAACACGAATTTCTCCCCCATGGCCACGGATAATCTCATGCGCCAGGGGAAGTCCGAGACCCAAACCCTTTTCCTTCGTTGTATATTCAGGATTGAAAATGCGCTCTATCTCTTCAGGGTTCATACCGCACCCATTATCGGAAATCTTTATAATGACCCGGTCCTTTCCGCTCGAATCAACAAGAATACGGACGGTGCCCTCACCGGAAATGGATTCCATGGCATTCTTTACGAAATTAAAAATGGCCTGCTCGAGTTTATCCACGTCCATAGGAATGATTGCATGGTTACCTTTGTACCCGGTTTCCAAAGTAATTCCCTTTAATTTCGCCTCTTCCTGGATGAGATTGACAATCTTCTGAAGAACCTCGGCGACAGGGTAGTCGTGCAGCTCCAAACGTCGGCTCTTTGAAAATGTCAGAAACTCTTCGATAATTCCATCCAAACGTCTGATTTCATCACGAATAACACCGGCCAGTGTTTGGAACTCCTTGATCTTATCCTCATCGGCCGGCATAAACTCCCGCTTCAGTCTCTGACTGGCCATACTTATGGCATTAAGAGGATTACGAATCTCGTGAGCAACACCTGCAGCGAGCTGCCCAAGGGCAGACAGCCTCTCGGCTTTCTCGAGCTGCCTTTCCATCTCGACAATTCCTGCCAGATGCCTGTTCTGATTGTGATAGAGTATCCACATCGCCAAGAGCGTAATCAAGATTACAGAGGACATAAAGAAGATCATATTACGCTTGTTCTCAGCAAGGATTTCATCCGTACCCTCGCGATCAAGACCAAGCCTCGCGACCCCTGCCACCTTGCCGAATAGGTATATGGGTGCAGCCATTTCCAGGAGTTTTTTGCCGTGGGATACAATCTTCCGGCTTTCAAATTTTTTTGTGCCGGCAAGGATTTCATCTATACGCATCTTACCTTGTTCCTCTTTATCAGGCGCCTGCCCCGAACTGCCCAGGATCATGTCGCGCTGATCCATTATCTTAATATAGACCAAACCCTGTCCCTGCCCCAATCTTTCCAGGGCCTTTTCTATGGATACCTTAATGCCCCAATATCTCTGCCCGTCACGATCCAGAGCGATAATGACTGTCCCGCTCCCATCCGTGCGCCGCAGTGCTACAAACCCGATCTTCTTGTCCTTGCCGAGTCGTGAGAAAAGATCAATGGTAATGCCGTCCCTTCCTAATATCCTGGAATCATCTCCACCGATGAGGTCCGCGTGCAGAGCCCTGCTCTGGTAGACGACCTTTCCCCTTCTATCCAAAACGGCCACAAACCATAGACCCTTCTCTTCGGCAAATTTTCCCAGATATTCGTCGCTCAAGCGATGCGCTTTCCATTGATTATCAATTTCGCGTCCCATATCCACAAGGGCAGCGGTTAGTGACTTCTGCGGCAATAAGGCCTCATCAAGAGGAGGAGCAAAGGTACCGCCGCTATCCCTCTGATACGCCTGAATCAGGGCATTGAGGTTTTCCTGGGCAAGCCTCTCAACAACCCCGATTATGGCCAGGCCCTGGCTCTCCATGAAACCCATGAGGCTCCTGTCACTTCGCCGGATGTCCATGATCCCCATGATCAGAATAAGACAGATGAAAACGGTGGAGACAATCGTAACGGCGATGGGCTGTAGAAAACGCCGGCCATAGTCGGGAGCGCGGTGCTGCCATATAATTTTATTCTGCGTCTTCATCTACTAATACCTATGCAAATCATTGTTTATATTCTTCTTTATCTCGAAATCCCCCCGATTAGTATTCACTGAAGGGATGCGGCATTTCTACTATCCTTTACAATGCATGCCATCATATTTCATCAGCATGAAAAGTCAACGAATTCTTTCCCCTGGAAAGAATTGCAGGATCGAGTGAAAAAAATCCGACAATTATGTCGATTCCAAAAACAATTGACGTTCATCTTTTAACTACTTGTTTTCCCTAACACTATAAATATTTGCCGTCATCCTGCATCGACATTTATTGCCCTTTTCTTTCCTCCTGCCGACATGCCATTTGTGTTAGATATTAGTCAATTAGTGCTGTTAAATAAAGATGTTACATATCTTGACCGGATCGTGGCATAACATATGCATTCTGAAAGCATTACAAAAGTTAATTATCGGTTAATAAACGGGCATGATTGGCCGGTAGTAAACTCCAAAACTGAGAAGGTTAACACCTTCACTCCTCCTGACCTTGGGGAGACATCAAGTCTCCCCTTTTTTTTTGCCTCGTTCATGCGTCGATTCTCGCAGCTTTCGCCACTTCTCGATTCTATCTTTGATGACCTTCTCATGTCCTCTTGCTGTAGGTCTGTAATAAACCTCTCCCTTAAGCTTGTCTGGCAGATAGTCCTGGGGAACATAGGCCTCCTCAAAGTCATGGGCATACTGATAACCCTTGCCATAACCAATATCTTTCATTAAACGTGTCGGGGCATTCCTTATATGGAGAGGCACAGCGAGGGTGCCGGTTTCACTTATCCTTTCTTTAACCATGCCGTAAGCGACATAAAGTGAATTACTCTTGGGAGCAGTCGCAAGGTAAACGGCGGCCTGGGCCAGAGCAAGTTCCCCTTCAGGGAGACCGATGAAATGAAATGCCTGCATGGCCGAAACCGAGATTCCCAGGGCCGCCGGGTCGGCGTTGCCAACATCCTCAGAAGCGAATCTCACCATACGCCTGGCAATGTAAAGGGGGTCTTCTCCGGCTGCAAGCATGCGGCCCAGCCAGTAAAGGGCGGCATCAGGGTCGCTGCCGCGAAGGCTCTTGTGAAACGCCGAGATGAGATTGTAGTGTTCCTCACCTCCCTTGTCATACTGCAGCGCCTTCTTCTGGAGGGCTTCCTCCACAACAGAGCGGGTAATTTTTCTTGCACCTATCTCCTCGTTCCGCAGGAGAGACGCTGCTGCCTCCAGGCTGTTTAAGGCCATGCGCGCGTCTCCGTCGGCAGACCAGATGATATGCTCAATGGTGTCCGGCTCTATCTCAAGAGTAAGGTCTCCCAGGCCTTTTTCTTTGTCATGCATGGCCCGGTTGATAATAACCGCCAGTTCTTCCTTGGAATAAGGCTTCAGCAGCATGACCCGCGTCCTGGACAGGAGCGGCGAAATCACTTCAAAAGAGGGATTCTCCGTAGTCGCACCAATGAGTGTAATAAGGCCTTTTTCGACATGGGGCAAGAAAGCGTCCTGCTGTGCCTTGTTGAATCTGTGGATTTCATCTACAAAGAGGATAGTCTTCTTGCGGTGGTAACGCCATTGAGATTGCGCCTCGTCAACAACAGCCCTGATCTCTTTAACGCCCGAAAGAACGGCAGAGAAACTCACAAAATGGGATTTTGTTTCATGGGCAATGACGCTGGCCAGGGTGGTCTTTCCGGAGCCGGGCGGTCCCCAGAAGATCATCGAAAAAAGCCTGTCTTCTTCAATGGCGCGCCGAAGTAGGCTGCCTGCGCCCAAAAGATGTGACTGCCCTACGAATTCGTCAAGAGCCCGGGGACGCATCTTATCTGCCAGGGGACTGAGATCGATGTCGGTATCTTTCTGATCAAACAGATCCATAATAATCACTGATCTTTTATTTTTGCACGTTTTTTCGCCGCCTCGACGAGTTCGATAAGTGTTATGATTTTGTCTTTAGGCATCTGACCGACAAAGGCATCCCATGACTCCTCGGTCATGGTTTCTCTCAGATACTGTTCAACGGGGAAAAAGGGATACCAACAAGGGATGATGCGAAGGCACGGCAGGTCCCCGCCTTCCTTCCGGCAATATGAGAATTTGACTTCACCCCCAAGCCGTGAACACCGGATCTCTAATTGGTCATACTTATCCACGATATCAGCTCGCGGCATTAATAATGCCATTTCAGGCATGTCTCATACCATGTCTAAAAACAAATAAGCCGTCAAGGGGAATCTTGTTTTTCCCCTGACGGCTTAAGGGTTTAAGAAAGGCTGATTTATTTAGGGCTTCGGTAGTCCCTCAATGGCCTTCAATGCCCTGCGGATCTCTTCATCCGGCAGCTCATAGGCCTCAAGCTTTCCCGATAAATAGGCGTCATAAGCGGCAAGATCAACCAGACCGTGGCCGCTCCAATCGAAGAGGATGACCTTCTCCTTACCTTCTTGTTTTGCCTTCATGGCCACATCCACTACAGCGGCTATGGCGTGATTCGTTTCCGGCGCTGGTATAAAACACTCGGTCCGGGCCCACTTCACGCCCGCGTCAAAAGTCTCCATCTGATTATATGCCCTCGCCTCGACCAGTTTTTCATTGACGAGGTGGCTGACGATGGGGGCCATGCCGTGATAGCGCAATCCTCCCGCATGGATGGGCGCTGGCACAAAATCGTGCCCTAAAGTATACATGGGAAGGAGCGGCGTCATTTTGGCAAGGTCACCGAAGTCATAGGCAAATGGTCCTTTTGTCATGGTCGGGCAGGATGTCGGTTCCGCGGCGATGATCTGGACTTTCTTGCCATGAATCTTATCTCTTACGAACGGAAGGGCTATACCTGCAAAATTGCTTCCTCCACCTGCACAGCCTATCACGACATCGGGATATACACCTATCTTTTCGATCTGCTTCTGCGCCTCCAGGCCTATGATGGTCTGGTGTAAAAGGACGTGATTCAGCACGCTCCCCAGGGAATAGCGCGAGTCTTTATGGGTGACGGCATCTTCGATGGCTTCACTGATGGCAATGCCCAGGCTGCCCGGCGAATCGGGGTGCTCCGCCAACACCTGCTTTCCCGCGTTTGTCATGGTACTCGGACTGGGGATGCATTCGGCGCCCCAGGTATTCATCATCATGCGACGGTAAGGCTTCTGCTCGTAGCTGACCCTCACCATGAACACCCTGCATTCAAGATCGAATATCTTGCATGCCATGGCCAGCGCGCTTCCCCATTGCCCAGCCCCGGTTTCGGTGGCAAGCCGCTTAATACCAAAAATCTTGTTATAATAGGCTTGGGGAATGGCTGTATTCGGCTTATGGGAACCGGCAGGGCTGACGCCTTCATTTTTGTAGTATATTTTGACAGGAGCGCCGAGGAGCTTTTCAAAATTAAAGGCCCGGCAAAGTTGTGTCGGCCGCCATAGGAGATATTTCTCCAGGACAGCTTCGGGAATGTCGATCCAGCGTTGTTGGCTGACTTCCTGTTCTATGAGATTCATGGGAAAGACAGGGGCCAGATCGTCAGGGCCAACAGGTTTCCCCGTCCCCGGATGAAGGGGGGGCTTCATGGGAGTCGGCATGTCAGCCTGGATGTTGTACCATTGCTTCGGTATCTCGTTGTCGTTTAATACTACCTTGACCTGTTCCATATCATGTTCTCCTTTGGTATTTATTGAGAGCTTTGCCAAGCCCTGTTGTAGTTATTTCATTGCTTCGTCAATAAAATATCTAAAAGCCGTCATTCCCGCGAAAGCGGGAATCTATTAAGGAACAAGATGCCGGATCAAGTCCGGCATGACATTTTTGATATGTTTTGTGGCTCCTTTAATATTAACGTTAAATTTTGCAGCATTTTCCCGGTCATACTTCCAGATTCGACAGCAATCCTTTATGCCTTCGATACCATGAGTTTGGAAATAATTTGTACAGCACCCTCGATACGGGCCCTATATACTCTCTCGTCCTCCTGTCGAACTGGCACGCCTGGATGATCTGTTCCTTGATATCCTTCTTATGCCCCACCTCGTTAAATATCTTATAGCCACAGTGAAAAAGCGGACTGTACATATTTTTCTTTTCCAGGTATTTGTTTACGCTTCTTATGGTATTCGGCCCTTCCGGTGTACCGTCGATCTTCTCAAGCACCTTGATATTCGTTTCAATGGGATTCCCTGTATATAATTCGTAATAAAATTTTCCGTACCGGTAATTCTTGCTCGCAACGGACGACAGGGTTATATACATATCCCCGACACCCGCCTGGCTGTGAAACGCCTGGAAACCGCCGCCCAGCAATTTCGCCAGCGACCGTATTTCCACGCCAGACCTGGCAAATATGGTGCCTGGCATTGAATCACCAAGATCCAAAGAATGCACGACTCCCATGATGTTCGCCACAATGTTCTTGAGAGCGCCACACGCCTCTACCCCGACAATATCAAAATTATAGAAAGAAGTGAACTCTCTGCGATTGAACCTGATAATCTCATCCCTTATTATCTTCGCGATACTTTTCTTCCCTGCCACGGTGACGCACACGGGATGCCCCAGCATGATATCCATATCAAAGAAGGGACCGCCGATACACACGACCTCATACTTTTCCTTCAAGTTAAACAGATTATTGTTTATTAGTTGCGACGGCGTGATCAGTTCCTTTGTGATCTCATCGGAAATGAGACCCTTGATCGGGGAGACAAGACACGTGTCCCCCGCTTTCTTCTCAAGCATCGGCTTCAGGTAATCCAGAAACTCCGGAAGCCTGTTCATGGTGATAGTCAGAAAAACGAAATCATTATCATCAATGACACGCTCCAGGTCATTCGTTGCATAGACCGAGGGAGATAACCTAGGCACATTATCCATGCCACCGAGTCTGCGCGCAAGCTCCTTGGTCAGGTGTTTGGGATTAAGGTGATCGCTATTGATTGCACGGCATACGTCAATATCATGATAATAGAGGGTTACCCTTTTATTATCCCTGCCGAACTTATACGCTAGGGACGTACCGAGCCTCCCCGGCCCGATAATGCCTATCCTGCCAGTATCTAAATTGCTTATCCTCATGATGGATGCTCTTGTAGCCTTATCCCTCTCTTATTTAGCGATCGAGCCACTATGACTTCTCTATTACAAGACTTCCCCTCTCTTTGAGGAATTGAGGGGTGTTGTATGATGCCATCCGATCCAGAATGTTAATTATAGGTAAAAAAAGACCCCGATGTCAAACATTAATACGTACACCCATTTTCCAGTTTATCTCCCTACCCTATTTATGATGATTTTGTAAAAAGTTTGTTCTTACCCCAATCTGCCATTCTTATGAAAGCGGCAATCAAATAATATTTAATAGTTTTTCCATTTTGCTTCCGGGGAGAGAAAGGACTTTTGATTTTTTCTTACGAGTTCGTCATTTATAAAGTGCATCCAGAGGACTCTGCGGCGCATTTGACATGTTCCTGATGACAGGGGTGTAGATCATGGTTGTTTCCACGTATTACCAACTTGCTTTCTTACTCTTATTATCACGATGTACCAGAAGCAGAAAGTCCATTCCATATTGATTTCCATTATTATTTGCTTTTCAATTTTTGTTGAAATAAGTTAATATCTGACAAATTTTTTTATCAAAGCCAAGCTGGTATATTAATTGTTGGGCCAACATAAGAAAAGGAGTGTGTCATGGATAAAGACAGAAAGCTGCGTGTCGGAAAGGATGCCGTTGTCTATGGGGATGTATCGGGTGATATTGGCGATGGATCAGTTGTCATTGGTCCCACCGATAGCAGAGGAAACGTGATCCTCAATCGGACTATGGCTGTTGGTCGAGGTGCATATGCTGGTCCCGGTTCCATAGCTATTGGTGCGGGAGCAGGAGCCGGATCTGACGTAGTGCACGCTTTCCATGAAATCGGCAAGATCATTCAATCTTCCGGCGATACAGGTCTTCTCAATGACTTTAAAGATCTATGCAATGAACTCAACAAACATGAAAAAGATAAATCGAGAATTAGAATGCTGTGGGATACTGTCAAAGCGTCTGGTGTCTTGATTGAAGCGATAGACTCCGTTTCCAAGGTATCTCTCTTTATTGCTTCTATTCTGTAATGTTTATTATTTTGCATGGGAGTTCTTAGACTGATTGTACCGAAAAATGGTCTAACCACTCGCTCAACACGGCCGCGCCGTGAAGCGGCGCGCTGGTTAATCTCAGATAAAAACACCTTGCTAAATATGTCCTTTATGTGCATACTGATGCATATGATAGTACATATAAAAGGAGCTCAGTATGAGAACGACATTGAATATTCAGGATGACCTCATCAATAAGGCGTTTCAGTTGACAGGAATTAAGGAAAAAACATCACTAGTCAATCTTGGGCTCGAGGCCTTGATCGCAAGGGAGAGCAGCAGGAGACTGGCAAAACTCGGTGGAAGCGAGAAGAAACTGAAGGTGATTCCTCGCCGCAGGATTTAAGGCAAGAACAAATGATCTTGGTTGACACATCGGTATGGGTGTCCCATTTAAGGGCAGGGAATACTGATCTTGAGAAACTTTTGAATGAGGGGGAAGTTGCGTGCCATCCTTTTGTGATTGGTGAACTCGCTTGCGGCAATCTCAAAAACAGAGCTGAAATCTTGTCATTGCTAAATGCACTACCCAGGGTACAGTCAGTGACGCATGATGAAGCAATGTATTTTATTGAAGCCAACAAGCTGATAGGAAGGGGCTTGGGTTATATTGATATACATGTTCTTGCTTCTGCCGTTTTGAGCGAAACGCCGCTTTGGACACTCGACAAGAGACTCAGCGGAACAGCTTTAATGTTAAAGATGCACTATAAACCCTGAAATAACCTCTTGTCCAGGGAGCGTCTGAAATAGCTGATAAAGAACCCTCATTTGTTTGAATCAGCGTTTGAACTTTAACTAAGAATCTTAATTCGGGAGTTTATTATGGCACTATTGAAGGAAGGTGTGGTTCCCATCGGGCGAACGATGTTTATTCCCAAGGAGGGGGGTTTGACGAAGGACAGTCTGGAGGTTGAATCGAACGGCCAGTATCAGATTGTGGAAAGACCTGACCGTTTCGAGATCAAGAACGCTGAATGCTGCAGAAGCATCCTTATCAAGGTCAAGACAAAAGAATAATTCCTGGCGAGGGAGGCGCTGAACCCAGGACCGTCCTGCTTCAAGGATAGACCGGGGAGCGGAAATATGCCAGCGGCCTTCAGGCACGGACATTCATTCATCCCTTCGCGTGATCAACGGAAACGTCAGGATACAACCTTAAGTATCTTTGGTTTGTTCCTCGCAGAAGGCTCCGGGATGCTTTTCGGATGCCCGATGATTATGGGGGCCACTATCCTGCAGTCCTCAGGTATGCCTATTTCCCGCATGAGCTGCGGATTTCTTACGTTTGTTCCCAAGCCTATCCAGCAGGTTCCCAATCCACGCGCTGCGGCAGCAAGCATGAGGTAGCAGGCAAAAAGGGAACAATCCACATCGAGCAACCGGTAGTCCTGAGGACCAATCACGTAAACCAGGCAGGGAGCATTGTAGAACACGTTGAATTCTTCGTTTCGCAGAATATCTTCGTACTTCTTGGCGGGAGAGTCAGGATTCTGGGCAATATCGGAAAGGAGATTTTTCTTGCTCTCATCGGAAAGCCTTTTCATGGTCTCCTTCCGGTTGATAACAACAAACTGCCAGGGCTGGCCATTGCCCGAACTCGGGGCAAGACAGGACTCCATGATGATATCCGTGACCGTATCCGGTGAAACTTCTTTCTCCAGAAAATCCCGAATGGATCGTCTATTCTTTAAGAGCACCTGGAATTCCATGATAACCTCCTTTCGCATATATGGCTTATATCACACATCACTCGCCAGAGATCGGCAATAATTTTTTTCTTATGACGTGAATGGCCGTCGCCTTGAAGGACGCCGTAAGATTCATGCCCTCGTGCATAGAGAGGTCTTCGCGTGCATGATTGGTCACGTACGTAACCAGGGGGAACCCGCAATCAAGCTCTACTTTATAGAAGGCACCGGAAGGAATAATCCTCTTTACCACACTTGAGAATACATTTCGGGCACTGGTAATTTCCTTCGAGGAACCCGTCGACACAGTCACATTCTCCGGGCGGATGCAGAGAATCACAGACTCCCCGGGGCTTGCATCGCCCACAGCTTCAATATCCCTGCCTGCAACGGACACTGAAAAGGTTCCTGCATTCCTTCTTATAACTCTCCCCGTCATAATCGTCTCCGTCCCGACAAAAGAAGCAACGAATTCATCCACGGGATGGTTCATCACCTCCACGGGAGACCCTATCTGTATGATCTTTCCCTCATTCATCACAGCGATCTGATCCGACAGCCTCAGAGCCTCCATCTGATCATGGGTTGCCATGATACCTGTTGTTCTTGTCTCACGAAGAATCAACTCCAGGTCTCCCATCAGGGATTCACGGGTCGGCGGGTCGAGGAACGAAAAGGGCTCGTCAAGGAAAATGATTTCAGGTCTTATAGCAAAGGCCCGCGCAAGGCTCGTCCGTTGCGCTTCCCCGCCGGAGAGCTTCTTCGCGGACCGAGCAACGAGGTGACTGATGCCAAATCGCTCCAGATATTCTTCCACTAAGAGCGTGATCTGATCCTGCCTCATCCCTCTGATTTTCAAACCCGCTGCCACATTCTCAAAGACCGTTGTATCAAAGAGGAGAGGTTCCTGGAATACCATGGCAAGATTCCTTCGATAGTCAAATACAGTATGATTTGAACCTACCCTTCGCCCTCTGAAGATAATCTCGCCTTGAAATGATTTCAAGAGACACGATAACGCCAAAAGTAACGACGACTTTCCGGCACCGTTCGGTCCGATAAGGCAAAGCACTTTCCCCTCGGGAACTCCGAGATAGGAAATATCCAGAACGGATACCCCACCCCTCTTGACCTGGAGATTTTTCACTTCCAGTATGGACTTCCCGGAGTTCATCGCGGCCTTTCTCTCTGCTGGATCTGTGTCAGGACGGCATTGATGAAAAAGGCGAGCAGCAGTAGGATAATGCCGAGGGCCATGGCGATATCAAAATTGCCTTTGCCTGTTTCCATAACCGTTGCCGTCGTCAGGACGCGTGTGTATCCCTTAATATTTCCACCGACCATGATGGAAGCTCCCACTTCAGAGATAACGCCGCCGAACCCTGCCATGATGGCCGCCAGGAGCGGGAGGCGAGCCTCCTTGACAAGAATCCACACCATCTGAAGGCGTGTTGCACCGAGAGCCAAAATCTGCAATCTGAGATTAGCCGGGAGATGCTGTATGGCGGCCAGGCTTATGCCCATGACAATCGGTGTAGCGATGACGGCCTGTGCAATTATTATAGCTGTCGGCGTGTAGAGGATCTCCAGAAAACCCAGAGGCCCGTTTCGCCAGAGGAAAACAGTAACAAAGAGACCTACCACAACGGGTGGCAGGCCCATACCAGTATTGATCAGGCTGACGACGATCCTACGCCCGGGGAACTGCGTCAGGGCAACCAAGGTTCCCACGGATACCCCGATTAGCAGACTGATAAACGTCGCTATCCCAGATACCTTAAGGGAAAGCCAGGTAATCCCTATAACTTCAGGATCAAGGGTAAACAGAAGAATAAACGCCTGCTTTATTCCTTCGATAATTATGTCCATGAACTATTGTCCTATAGAGAAAAATCATATCATGTCATTTCGACCACCGGGAGAAATCTTTTTTGAGTTACTGGTGATCTCTCAGTCACTCCGTTCCCTCAAAATGACACGCTTAGTCGCGTAAGTTGGCACCAAGCAAATCTTTTCTTTCAATTCTTCAACGTGGAAAAATGCGTTATCATTTGCCTAACGCCTCTTCCTTTTTACCGGCATCGGGGAAAAACAATGGCGAACCGTATTTCTCCACGCCGAATTTTCTGATAATGTCCTGAGTCTGCCTGGACACCATGAAATCGGCAAACGCCTTTGCACCGCCACTATTCACTTTGGGCCATTTGGCAGGATTGACCTCGATGACATGGTAGATATTGAGCAGCGCGGCATCCCCTTCCGCCAGGATATCGAGGCCGAGGTTTTTCTTCAAAGCCAAATATGTTCCCCGGTCAGCAAGGGTATACGTTTTTTTCTCGGCGGCGACGCTCAGCGTCTGTCCCATCCCCAGGCCTGTCTGCTGGTACCACCTCTGTCCTTCCGGGTTTATCCCGGCAGCTTTCCATATGGACTTTTCTTTGGCATGGGTTCCCGAGTTATCTCCTCGCGACATAAAGACGGCATTGGCCGAAGCAATCTTCCTGAAGGCTTCAATAGACGACCTTGATCCCTTGATCCCCGCCGGGTCTGTCGTCGGTCCTGCAATAATATAATCGTTATGCATGACGAGTCTTCTGTTGACGCCATAACCCTCCGCCATGAACTTCCTCTCCGCCTCCGGCGAATGAACCAGGAGCACATCCGCCTCTCCCTTTTGACCCATGGCCATGGCCTGGCCGGAACCCACGGCGATAGTCTTGACAAAATAGCCTGTTGTCTTTTCAAAAATAGGCAAAAGGACATCCAGAAGACCCGAGTCCTGGGTGCTGGTGGTTGTTGCAAGAATGATGTTCTTCTGCTGGGGTTGTGCGGCAATTGCAGGTAACACGCAGAATACAACGGACATGAAGGACATTATCAGCGCAATCGAGCCAGTGCGATTAAGTCTTTTCATCATTTTACCTCCTGATAAACAGCATTACCTTTATACGAATTTTACAGTTATTTCTTCCCTTGCGCTTTCACCCACTCTTTTGAATTCGGGAAAAACAAAGGGGCTCCGAACTTGTCTTTGCCGAAATCACGGATGATCTTCTGACCCTTCTCCGGCGAGGTGAGCCATGCGACAAAGATTTGGACGTCTTTCTCGTTCACCCTGGGAACTTTCCTCGCATTAACCGGTATGAGGGAAATATGATTCAGCAACGCCCCATCCTTTTCGACGAGAACGACAAGTTTGATTTGATTCCTCATGGAGAGATAGGTTGCCCTGTCTATCACCGTATAAGACTGCTGCTGGTCCGTGTAGCGGAGGGTCGGGACATTTCCCTCTGCTCCCTTTTCATAGATCTTATACCAGGCGCCGGACGGCTTGATCCCTACTTTCGCCCAGAGTTCCATTTCCGCCACATGGGTGCCCGATCCGTCTCCACGGCTTATGAATGCAGCGCCTGTCTCAGAAATTTTTCTGAGGGCCTCCGTTGCGGCACTCAAGCCCTTAATGCCTGCCGGGTCCGTTGCAGGACCGACGATGACAAAATCGTTGTACATCAGGGGAATTCTCTCAGTTCCGAAACCATCCCTGATGAATTTCTCTTCGAGGGATTTTGCATGCACCATAACCAGGTCGACATTCCCTTTCTCTGCGATCTTCAGAGCTGCCCCTGTCCCCGCACCCACATACCGCACACGGATTTCCGTCTCCTTCTCGAATTGATCCTCCAGGACATTTACAATACCCGCATCAATAGGCCCGATCGTGCTGGCCATCAGGATAAACTTCCCGGTTTGCGCCATGGACGATTGCGAGAAAACCACGGTCAGGCAGAACAAGATACCCACCAACCACTTTCTCATTTGAAATTCTTTTTCCATAGATGTGTCTCTTTCAATCATGTCGTTGAATACAAAACTTTTCCTGAGTCCCTGAAGTCGTACCCGCCCAGTTTATCAACGCGCTTCCGAAAATCCCTTGACTTGAGAACTTCAATAAGGGCCTGGACTCCTTTGGTAAAAAAGGTTGATTGATCAAGGATCATATCGAAGTTCTCGCAGGTAATGGGAACGAAAGAAAGACCCAGGAGTTTAGCTACTGCAGCCGTGGCTATGCCTATGTCGGCTTCCTTTGACAGAACAGCAAGACCCACTTCGAAATGCGTAAAGACCTCCGTATCATAGCCGGAGATATCACGAGTCGAAATGCCCAGATCGGCCATATGGTAATCAAGAAGAACCCGTGTTCCGGAGCCCTTCTGCCGGTTCACAATTTTCACCCCTTTTTTCGCGAGATCGGCGAATCCGCTAATATGCAAAGGGTTGCCATGAGCCGCGATCAATCCCAATTCCCTGTGGAAGAGATTGACTACTACGGCTTTTATATTAGGCAGGTAGGCAGACAGATAAGGAATATTGTACTGGCCGCTTTTTGCGTCAAGCAAGTGGGACCAGGCGATATCGGTAAGACCCATATTGAGGGCCTTGAGTCCTTCTGTACTGCCTGTATTTGCAGAAAAGATATAAAAATCAGGATGACGCTTTTTTATATAAGTTTGCAGCATGTCGAGAATGGGATCGTTACTTCCCGATGCAAGGAGTCCCCCTTCTATCCGCCTGCTCTTCTGTCTTGCCTCTTTGACCCCCTGCTTCGCATTCGTTTCAATCCATTCATCAATTAATCTCTTAGGGAAGATCCACTTCCCCGTGACCCTGGTGGCAGGAATCCTTCCGGATTTAATCAGTCCGTATACCTGTTTTTCGTGAATATCGAGGTAGCGGGCCACCTCCTTGGTGTTCATCACGTCCTCTGACATAGCTCCCCCTTGATGAAAAAATTGAACATCATATTGATACTAAACCTACCCAAACCTTTCTCATTTTTTCCTCCTTTCCTTTTATTAAATGATCTTTCCGGGCATGATTTATGGAACGATCATTTCTTTTTCGTCGTTCAAATACACCAAGTGCATTACAATTTGATGACAACATGAATAAGGTTCCGTTAATTTAGCTTACGTTATGAAAAAAGAGCGCGGAAGGGGCATCTCCCCGGACTCTTTACTGAAGATTATGTGTTTTTCCTCGCAGAATGAATGCGATCTTCTATATAGGTTTTGATATCGTTGTGAAACGGCATTATACATAGAGATTAAGAGGTTGCAAGAAAAAAAATTACAAATTATTACTTATTATTACTTTTACACTTTCAATATTACATTAATGGTGACTTCATAAAAAGCCGTTACTTTAGGGCTTGCGACATCATGGCGGGCCGGGTATGTTAAAAACTATTCTTTTATTTTCTTGGATAAGGCTCTAAAGATGATACGGGTGAAGCCGGACCCCAAAATTTCAGAGGCGTATTTATGAAAAGGATGTCCAGGATATTTATTCTTCTTTCCCTTCTCATCTTTTCCTTTCCACCGGCCCTTCTCGCAAAAGAAACTGTGCCCGTTGATTTAACGATCCTCCATGTCAACGATACGCACGGCCGCATTCTGCCTTACATTGAAGGAACTTCAGGTGAAAGGCAGATGGTCGGAGGCGCTGCCTACCTGGCCCATATGATCCAGGGAGAGCGGTCAAAAAATCCTGATGGCACCTTGCTGCTTTCCGCCGGGGACATGTTCCAGGGAACGCCCGTCTCCAATCTCTTCAAAGGCCGATCTGTGACAGATGTGATGAACTATCTGAATTTCGATGCGATGGCCATCGGGAATCACGAATTCGATTGGGGAATGGATGTTCTCCAGCATCTTATCGCTTCTTCCAGATTTCCTTATCTCTCCGCAAATATAAAGGATGAAAGGGGTAGATATCTCCCGGGGGTTAAGCCATATATCATCGTCGAGAGAAAGAACGTAAAAATTGCAATTATAGGCATTACCACGCCTGAAGTTCCCCGCATTACAATACCTGGCCGCTTTAAACACATGACCGTTGACAGGCCTGAGGACATTCTTCCCCAGTTCATAAGAAAGGCAAAGGATGAAGGAGCAGTGATCATCATCGTTCTTTCTCACCTGGGATTAGACGCCGATAAAGACCTGGCTCAGCATATTCCCGGCATCCATGTTATTGTTGGAGGACACAGACACACGGTATTGGAAACTCCCGTGGTGGTAGGAAACACAATAATCGTCCAGGCGGGCGCCTACGGATTATATCTGGGCGTCTTGAAACTCAAGATCGATCCCGACACTGGCAGGATTATCGGGCATACGGAAGAAAAAGAGCTTGAAAAAGTTATGGCCGGCAAGGACAGGCCATATGATAAGGAGATGGCAAGGATCATCCACGCTTACTACGGCCGGATACAAAAGGAATACAGCAGGGTTGTCGGTGAGACTTCCGTTGCTCTGGTAAGGCATCACCAGCGCGAATCAAACATAGGAAATTTTATATGTGACACCATGCGGAAGAAGACAGGCACGGATATAGCCTTCATCAACAGTGGCGCTATAAGGAACAACATCCCCAAGGGGAGGATTACCCTGGAGCAGGTCTTCATCCTTCTTCCATTCGATAACATCCTTGTCACCATGAAACTCACAGGAAAACATATCCTGGAAATTCTGGAGCAGAATGCAAAGCTGGAACATGGCATCCTGCAGGTGTCGGGCATGGAAATAAGATATGATATATCTGAACCGGCGGGCTCCAGGGTTCGGGAAGTATATATAGGAAGACGATCTTTAGATCCTGAAAAGACGTACGCGCTAACGACAATCGATTTTCTTGCCGCAGGCGGAGATGCATTTTCCCCGTTCAAGGAAGGGAAGAATATCATGTACGGAACGGCTCTGAGAGATGTATTCGTTTCCTATCTCGAAAAGCATTCTCCCATCTCCCCCCAAATAGAGGGGAGGATTATCATGACCACACCATTGAAGAGTCTAAAATTTCATGATGAGGGGATAGCTTTTTCCCGTATCAGCCTCTTTGATCTGCAATCGCAGCTCGACGGCCTTTTTCGACTCGCCGGGGAAGAATATGAAGCCCTGGGCAATGTCGCCAGGCATGACGGAACGACGTTCGAGGGACCTCTTTTCCAGGTCCGATCTGATTTGTGCCTGAACATCGGTATCACTCATTCCCTTTAAACCGCCCCCGGTGATCCCTCCTGCCGCGCCCAAAGCCGCCCCTTTCATTGCCGCATCAGCAACATTGTGGCCAGATACAATGCCGATTGCTGCTCCTATGACACCTCCGGCAATGCCGCCAAGCACTCCGTACTTTCCTGCTTCCGGGGCTACCTTTCCGAACTCCGTTTTCTTCTGTATGCGATCGTAGGCCATCCTTTCTTCGAGCACCGGCCAGAGGTTGTTATCTGCATCCACCAGAAACGTTTGATTGGCTACAATATCAATCGGGTGCTTCCCCTTGTTATCGAAAATGACTCTGACAGGAAACAATCCTGCACCGATTATATCAAATCCGAAAGCGTCCTCTGCTTCTTTCTTGTCTCCGTAAGCCTGAGCAGCGATGGTCACACCGGCAACCTCCTTTGCATTGGGATAGGCGGCAGGCATTTTGAACGGCACTACCTTCGATTCATAGCTTGCACATCCCAGGACAAAGGCAAGGGCAATGATCACTGAAATAATCCCGAAGGGTCTCTTAATCAACATTGTTACGCCTCCTAATTCAAATACGTACGACATATCTTACAAAAAAGGTAATCTCTTTGTCAACATCGATGAGAGTTACAATGATTTTCATGTTGACAGGGTGCAGTCACTCTTTGATAATTAATCAGTTAAAAATCTGACATGAAAGGCAAATGCCGAGTGACCCTGATCTTTTTTCAATGAGCGCCTTATTATGACTATGAAAAAGCCATGTGTAGGAATAAGCCCCTGCCTCTTGGGGAAGAAAGTCAGATATGATGGAGGACACCGGCGCAACCGCTACATAACAGATATCCTCGGAAAATATTTTGGATGGATACCTGTCTGTCCGGAGGTTGAATACGGACTCGGAATACCGAGAGAACCCATGCAGTTAGTTGGTGACCCGGCAAAGCCGCGCCTCGTGACGATTTCCACTGGTATCGACCACACCGATGGAATGATGAAGTGGGCAGAAAAGAAGCTTGTGGAACTCGAAAAAGAAGACCTCTGCGGATTTATTTTCAAAAGTAAATCTCCCAGCTCGGCGATACGGGGCGTTACAATTCTTTCGCCATCCGGCGTAGAGTGCGGTGTAGGAGCCGGTATATTCGGAGGAGCCTTCATCAAACACTTTTCTATGATACCCGTAATAGATGATGACCGACTTGGCGACCCCGTCTTGAGAAAAGATTTCCTTGAGAAGGTCTTTGCTTTTAAGAGATCACGGGACTCAAAGGAGAAAAAGCGATAAGACATGTCATCCTTTGAGAAATTCCCTTTTCAAAACCTCGCCGGTTCTTCCGATGACCACTTTTTCCAGGGGGATATTTTTGCCAGCCATATTCATGCCATCCCGGATAATTACTGGAAGTCCCTGACAGCATGGTACTTCCATGACGAGCACAGTTATGCTCCTGATATCTGCCTCCTTAAATATCTGCGCAAATCTATGCACGTACATCTCTGTTTCATCGAATTTCGGGCAGCCCATGAGAACTACTTTGCCTTTCATAAAATCATCGTGTAGCCGCGGATAGGCAACAGGCGTACAATCCGCCACAACCAAAAGGTCCGCATTCTTTAGAAATGGGGCAGTCGGCGGTACGAGCCGGATCTGAACCGGCCAGTGGGACAGAGCCGAAGCGATACCTTTCTGCGCAATTGGTTTACTTGCGCCTCGGCTTGGCTGTAGAGATGCAAAACTCACAATTTGTGAAGATGGGCATCCGCAGGCCATGGTCGGCGCTTCCGGAACCGGCCCTGTTTCTTGAGATTTCATGTGCTCCTCCACGGCCGCCTCGTCAAACTCACCCGCCTCACGTTCAATAATTTTAAGGGCGCCCCTGGGACACTCACCCAGACAGGCCCCCAGGCCATCGCAATATATCTCCGCCACTAATTTAGCCTTGCCGTCCCTCACCTGGATAGCGCCCTCGGCGCAGGCAGGAACGCATAAACCGCAGCCGTCACATTTCTTCTCGTCAATCTGGATGATCTTTCTCTTCTTTTTCATAAATTCCTCCTCTATCCTCCAAAATTGCAGCTGAACGCTATTTTGAGTCCTCGCGAAATTTCCTTTAACGTATTCATCATCGGGTGTTTATGCATTGACAAAAGTCAATTTTTTTAACTTTATTTTCTATTTTTTCCTTTTGGGCAACAATTTATTACATTATAATGAACCCAGATCTAAAAAAGTCGCAAGTAAAAAGGGCCGATAGGTTTGCAAGGAGGATTCCCGTGAATCTGCTCGATCATATTATCGCCATCCCCCTTTTCGAAGGTCTATCAAGAGGACAGCATGAAGCGCTGGCCAGAATCGCTGTAACCCGTTCTTACAAGAAAGGCCAGACAATCTTCTCGGAAGGTGATGAAGGCGTGGGCTTTTATGCGATCATTTCCGGCCGAGTGAAGATATTCAAACTTTCACCGGAAGGGAAAGAACAGATCCTCCACATGATGGGAGCCGGAGAGATATTTGGAGAGGTGCCTGTTTTTACCGGCCAGGAATATCCGGCATACGCCGAGGCCCATATCAATTGCTCACTCCTATTCTTTCCCAGGAACTCATTTATCGAGCTCATTAAAAAGGACCCGTCACTGTCTCTGAACATGCTGGCCCTGCTGTCGTGGCGTCTTCGAAGATTCGCGGCACTGATTGAGGATCTTTCCTTGAAGGAGGTACCCGGGCGCCTGGCAGCTTATCTTCTCTACGCGAGCAAGAGATCATCCAACAAGGACGAAGTCGATCTCGATATCTCCAAAGGGCAGCTGGCCTCTATCTTAGGTACGATCCCGGAAACGCTGTCCCGTATCCTCGGTAAAATGGGCAGGCAGGGATTGATTAGATCGGAAGGTTCACGCATGAGGATACTGGATCGCACAACCCTGGAGGACATCGCCACAAAAGGGAGAAAACTGGAAAATATCTGACGCCAGAGGAAAACGCAGAGACGCAAACATAAGTGTGCTTGACAGAAAGGTCTTTAAGACATTAAGGTAACAGAATAATAGCATAAGAACTGCAAACGAAAATAGTCATTCTCTAACAGAAGGACTCTGTATGTTATCTTCCAAGGAAAAAATCAAAGAAGAAGTGTCCTGCGATGAAAAAGGCCAGATAAGGGAAAAGAAGTTCACCCTCAATGGAAAGTATGAAGGCGAATACACCTCCTATTATGGCAACGGGCAGGTCATGGCCCATCTTTACTTCCGTAACGGCGGGAGAGGTGGTGATGCCGTTTCCTATTACAGGGACGGTCAGATCAGAGAAAAATGTACATTCAAGAACGACAAGCCGCATGGAGAATATGTCTCTTATCATGAGAACGGCCAGATCAGAGAGAGGGAGAATTACAAAGACGGTAAATTAGACGGGAGATACACGCTTTTTTTTACAACAGGCCAGACGAGAGAAATAGAAAATTTCAAAGACGGCAAGCTTGACGGCGACTACATATGTTATTACAAGAATGGTCAGGTCAAAGAAAAGGGGCGTTTCGTAAATGACAAACGAGACGGGGAATATATAGCCTATTATAAAAACGGCAGGACCAGGGAAAAGGCAACATTCAGGAATGGAAAGCCGGAAGGAAAGTTCCTGTCTTTCGACATAGATGATCCGGTAAATCGGGATAACAGCCAGGAAGAAGAACCATCTACATTCGCGGATGAAGACAATTTGAGAGAGAAGGAAAAAATGGTCGATGATCTCTTCAGGAACCTGGCGAACTTCGAGAAGGAGCAGAAGGGTAAATGATCATAAAAAGTATCCTGATTCCAACAGATGGTTCCGATTACGGAAAAACTGCCATTGAATACGGCATCTATATAGCCAAGCGCCTTAACGCGCAATTGATCGGTCTCCATGTGGTTGATATCAGATTGATGCAGGGACCGGTATTCACCGATATTTCAGGTTCCGTAGGCCTTCCGCCTTATCAGGAATTTCTCCCGGTATTGCAGGGAGGTTTTGATGAAAGGGCAGAGACTGTTTTACAGGCCTTCAAGACAAAGTGCGAACAGGCAGGATTGCATCCTGAGATAAAGAAAGCCGTCGGCGTCATCGATCAAATGATTATTGAAGAGGGCGGTAATGCTGACTGGATCATCATAGCCCAGAGAGGTGAACATTTCCACTCAGGCGGAGGCAGCATACTGGGTTCTGTTGCGGAATCAGTCGTGCGGAATTCAGGAAAGCCGGTCATGGTGACACCGGCTACCTTCCAGGAGATCGAGAGCATGGGCCTGGGCTACGATGGCAGTGCACCGGCAGACAAAGCCTTGAAGCTTGCGGCAGAATTATCCGAGCAGACCTCCTGGCCTCTCACTGTAATTATCATCACGGATAATCATGACCTGGGCGCAAGCCTTACAAAAAAGATAGAGGACTTTCTCGAGCCCTTCAAGATCGACAGCGCCATCATCATTCTCCGGGGTAAGGAAGACCGTGAACTAATCAAGTTCATCAAGGAAGGTCCCGTCGAATTAATGGTCATGGGGGCCTACGGCCACAACAGGCTGAGGGAACTGATTCTCGGCAGCACCACTTCACACGTCATCCGCAAGAGCACAATCCCCGTTTTACTGACGCGATAACCGGAAAGTGTTTTACGCTGATGCTAATGCGCCTCACATGCGTTCTTACAATCAAAACTTCTGTTTGATCTTTTCGCTCAACTCCGCCAGGACGTCATGCCTGGTCAAATCATAATAGATAGGTGTTATGGAAATCATGCGATGGCGAAGAGCGCAGGCATCGGAATCTACTTCCTCCCCGTCAGAGAGTTTAGTTTCTCCGGCAAGCCAGTAATAGATGTTATCTCTTGGATCCACCCTTTTTTCAAAACTCTCTATAAGGCGCGCCCTGCCCTGCTTTGCCACAACAACCCCCTTGATCTCCTCTTCGGGAATGGCCGGGATATTTATATTCATGGCGACGTTTTTTATGGGATTGTCTTCTAACATGAATGCCGCCATCTTTCGGGCAAATCGGGCTGCGAATGAAAAATCGGCATTTCTGTGAGTGTCCAAAGAAATAGCCATGGACGGAATTCCCATGATGATCCCCTCGGTCGCTGCCGAAACGGTTCCTGAATAGATCACATTGGTCCCCACATTGGCGCCCAAATTGATCCCCGATACAACCAGGTCAACCGGTTTGTCTGATAATTCTTTGATCCCGATCTTGACGCAATCCGCCGGTGTCCCTTTCACAGCGTATCCGACAAAGCTGCCTTCTTTTTTTACGGCCCGTACCATGAGGGGTCGGAAAATCGTGATCGCATGTCCCACCGCGCTCTGTTCAACCTCGGGGGCGACGATGAGGCAATCGGCGTCCTTGGAAAGCTCCTGATAGAGAGCACCCAGCCCCCTCGCATATATGCCGTCATCATTTGTAAGAAGAAACCTCATAAAACTTCTCCCATACCTATTTGATCTGGATGATTTTACCATCCTTTATCGTCAAGACAAAGACATCCTTCCGGGCGTCTCGCATCCCTGAAAATGACGTTTTCCCCGTCACGCCCCGGTAATTCCTCACATCCAGAAGGTTCTCCCTGAATTGATCCCTCGTCTTGATGCCATCTTCCCTGATAATTTTTACAATGATGCCCGCCGCATCGTATGCGAGTGCCTCCGCCGCTCCCGGTTCCCGGCTGTAGTTTGTATAGTAGACATCAGTAAAGTCATTGACCTCGGGATAAAAGCTATTTGGAGAAAAAGCGTCTACGAAAATGGCCTCTTCCAGTAATTCACTGCCTGCCTTCAAAATATCCGGCGTATCCCAGTCGCTTGTACCAAGCAGTTTAACGCCTCTGACATTATGAAAGGCCAATTGCGGAACGATCATGCTTATCCTCGCAGGGGAATCCGGAATAAAAAGGGCGTCAAAGCCCATGTCAGGCATGTCCTCGTCTTCAGCGCTCTCGCCTTCTTTCACCGCAGGCGAAGATTGCTTTAGATCGCTTATTGACTTGATCTCGTCGGCAAAATCCGTCTTAGTCGTTTGGTATGACCTGACTTTCAGGATTTCTCCTTTCCTTCGCAGAACCTCTTCCCGGAACAGCTTTTCCATTTCGCGACCGTAATTATCTTCCGGGTAAAGGACAGCAAACCTGGCCAAGCCCATTTCTTGGATGGCATATTTAACCAGTGACACGATCTGCACGCGATTAGTCAGATAAGAACGGAAGACGTAATTTCCTGTATCCGTAATCCCTTCCCTATGGGTAAGGGTTAATATGGGAACCTTCAACCTCTGAGCCTCTCTGGCGGCATCCAGGGACTCATCAGAGCCGAGGGGGCCGAGAATGCAGATCACACCGTCCTGGGTAGCCAGTTTTGCTACCGCCGCGCTGGCTGTTTCCGGCCGGCTTTGCGAATCTTCTATGATAAGCCTGATCGGCGTCTTGACTATGGGATCGAATAGACCGGAGGCCAGAACAATGGCATCCAGAGCCCTGTTCCCGGCGGCGGCGTTTCGCCCCGATAGCGGCAGGACACAGCCAATCGCGTAACGGTCAACCGGTTTGGAGACAACAGATCCCTTAGCTCCTGCCCCTGCGGGAAATACCGCGCCGGCATCCCATAGAAAGAGCATCAGGACCGCAGACGATATCAACCATCTTTTAAAATGATGTTTTTCTCCCATATAGTCGCCAAAATGATTCGAGGGTTCAATATATTCTATATGAAAGGATACTTTCCGTCGACAAAAAAATGCCCGGGAATCCATGGTGATGAATCCCGGGCATGGAGAACCACAGTGAATTATTTTACGTCTTCAAAGTCAGCGTCGACCACGTCCTCATCCTTCTTGCCGGCACCCGGCTGTTCCCCGGATGGGCCTCCGTGCGCCCCTGCACCTGCGCCTGCGCCAGCCCCTGCCTGTGAGGCCGAAGCTTTTGCATACATGGCCTCAGCAAGTTTATGTGATGCATTGGTCAGTTCTTCCTGGGCGCTCTTGATGGCATCAATGTCATCCCCTTCAATGGCCTTCCTTACCCTGGCAATGGCATCTTCGATGCGTGCCTTTTCTGCGGCATCTATCTTCTCCCCGAATTCTTTGACATTCTTCTCTGCGCTGTATGCCATGGAATCTGCCTGATTTCTGGCCTCTATAAGCTCCCTCTTCTTCTTATCTTCCTCTCCATGAACTTCCGCTTCTCTGACCAGTTTCTGTATCTCTGCTTCAGTCAAACCACTCGATGCAGTAATCTTGATGCTCTGCTCTTTGCCTGTCCCAAGGTCTTTAGCCGATACATGAACTATGCCATTGGCATCGATATCAAAGGTCACCTCAATCTGCGGCATACCTCTCGGCGCGGGCGGTATTCCCACCAGTTCAAATCTTCCCAGGGTTCTGCTGTCCGCCGCCATAGACCTCTCACCCTGCAGGACGTGAATACTAACGGCAGGCTGATTATCCGCTGCTGTCGAAAAGATCTGGCTCTTCCGGGTAGGAATGGTGGTATTTTTCTCGATCAGCTTCGTCATCACGCCACCCAGCGTCTCAATTCCGAGAGACAGAGGTGTCACATCCAAAAGGAGGACGTCCTTAACATCACCGGCGAGAACACCCGCCTGGATGGCAGCACCAATAGCAACTACCTCGTCGGGGTTGACCCCCTTATGGGGCTCCTTCCCAAATATCTCTTTAACCTTCTGCTGAACCCTGGGCATACGGGTCATACCGCCAACGAGAATGACCTCATCGATGTCTTTTGGTGTCAGATTTGCGTCCTTAAGCGCGGTTCTGCAGGGCTCGACTGTTTTTTCAATCAGGTCCTCAACCAGAGATTCCATTTTTGCCCTCGTCAATTTCATTGTCAAATGTTTAGGCCCTGACGCATCAGCAGTTATGAAGGGAAGGTTTATATCTGTTTCCATAACGGTGGAAAGTTCCATCTTCGCCTTCTCTGCCGCTTCCTTAATCCTCTGGAGGGCCATCCTGTCATTACGCAGATCAATACCGTAATCATTCTTGAATTCCGTGGCAATATATTCAATCAGTCGCTGGTCAAAGTCTTCACCACCTAAATGGGTGTCTCCGTTCGTTGACTTGACTTCAAAGACGCCGTCTCCCAGCTCGAGGATGGAAATATCAAACGTCCCACCGCCGAGGTCAAATACGGCAATCTTTTCGTCTTTTTTCTTATCAAGACCGTAGGCAAGGGCTGCCGCTGTCGGTTCATTGATGATTCTAAGAACATTCAATCCGGCAACTCTTCCTGCGTCTTTCGTAGCCTGTCTCTGAGAGTCATTAAAGTAAGCAGGAGTCGTTATAACGGCATCGGTTATCTTCTCTCCAAGGTAATCCTCCGCCGTCTGTTTCATCTTCATAAGAACAAAAGCTGATATTTCCGCCGGGCTGTAGTTCCGTCCCTTTATGGTTACCTGGGCATCACCATTGGGTGCCTCCGTAATCCTGTAAGGACAGACCTTCTTATCGTACTGAACCTCTTTGGAGGAAAACTTTCTCCCGATGAGTCTCTTTATGGCATAAACGGTATTTTCCGGATTGGTTACGGCCTGCCGCTTGGCAACCTGACCGACCAGCCTTTCTCCGCTATCTGTAAACGCCACCATGGAAGGCGTAGTCCTGCTTCCTTCCTGATTTGCTATTACAACGGGATCTCCTCCTTCCATAAAAGCGACACATGAATTTGTCGTCCCTAAATCAATCCCTATAATCTTTCCCATTTTTAATAATCCTCCTTAATATCTAGTCTCCCCTTTTCTTATTCTTCGCTATCTTCCTTCTTTGGTCGTTTAAAAATAGACACTTTGGCCGGTCTCAATAACCTCTCGTGCAGACGATACCCTTTTTCCAGTTCCTCGACGACTTTGTTATCATCGTGGGCGCCAGTATCAACCTGATATACAGCTTCATGGATATTAGGATCAAAAGTCTTGTCAACACACTCGACTTGCTGGACACCGTGTTTTCCCAGGCAACCCAGGAGTTGATCCTGGAGGAGCTTCAATCCCTTCTTAAATGAATCGGAATAGCCATAGCTGTCGGCATGCTGCAACGCCCTATCCATGCTGTCTACCAGGGGCAAGATATCCTTAATAATATTTTCATTCCCATATTTTATCGAATCAGCCTTCTCCCTGGCTGCGCGTTTTCTGTAATTTTCAAATTCTGCAACCGCACGAACATATTTGTCGTAGTTGTCGGCTGCCTCCTTTTCCTTTTCCTGAAGCTTTAACATTATATCCTCTTCACCGGAGGTCTTTTGTTCTTCCCCTTCCTTTTCCAGAACATCCGGTGTTTCTTTTATAACTTCTTTCTTCGTTTTATGGCCCATACTGTGTCGATTTATCACTTTAAATCATCTCATGCCCGGCGCTCAGCGCTCGCCTTTATTTCGCGTCCGTTTTCTGAAAGAGTTTATAATCAATCATCTCACAGATCACATGCCCCACGGTAATGTGGACCTCCTGCACACGCGGAGTGCTGTTGGAAGAAACATTGAGGGAATAGTCCACCATCTTAGCTATCTCGCCGCCATCTTTACCAGTGAGACCGATCGTGACCATCCCTATCTTCTTCGCCACTTCCATGGCTTTTATGATGTTTGGGGAGGAACCGCTCGTGCTTATACCCCATGCCACGTCACCTGCCTGACCTATCGCCCTGATCTGCTTGCTGAATATCTCAGAAAAGTCATAGTCATTACCGATGCTCGTAATTACGGACGTGTCGGTACTCAAAGAGATTGCCGGAAGCGGCGGACGTTCTATAACGAAGCGGTTCACAAATTCTGCTGCCAGATGCTGGGCATCCGCGGCGGAGCCGCCGTTTCCAAACAGCAGTATTTTGTTTCCTGCTTTCAATGCCGCCGTAATTGCCTCAATGACACTGACAATGCCGTCAAGATTTTCTCCAACGAAAACATCCGTAAGATTACTGCTTTCCTTAAATATCTTTACGATATGATCTTCCATGTCAACTACCCGGTCTTGCGTTTAAAACGACCAATTTTCTGCAATAATATATTTATCGGTCTATCCCATGTCAAGGGCAGGGCCTTGATGATATTCCAAAAAAAGGTCTTATACAGGATTGCTAAACAGACAGCTGCGTAAAAAACGCAAGTCTTAAGGCGTGCAAATCATATGGTATGAGGCATACTTAGAGGCATGCGGAGTCAAATGACCCCCTCGTGCCTCTTCCTGTCTCTAAGTTCAGCCAGTTTACCTCTATTCCAGCCGGATATCCTGCTGAAATACTGTGTTATCCTCGCTATCCCTTCAACATCCTTAGAACCGCAGAATTGACACTCGTCTTTGAGACACCTGAATGTCTGGCCGCATTCTCGACAGGTGGTGAATTCAGGACAGAACAGAACCTGATCGTTCTCAGTATCTCTAAATGCCTTGGCGATAAACCCGGCAAGCTCCTCACCCGAAGGCCGAACATCTCCCAGCCATACCTGGGTAACGCCTCCGCCCCTTATAAAAGGATGAAAGCGACCTTCCTGTCTTACACGTTCTACAGGATCCACGGAGGCAGATGCGCTGAGGTGGGTTGAATTTGTATAATACACCTCCCCTTTCGAAATATCACCTCTCACAAGGTGACCCGCCTTGGGAGAATAATATTTTAGATCGAGCCGTGCGAAGCGGTAAGCTGTCGTTTCCGCAGGCGTTTGTTCCAGAATAAAATTCAACCCGCATTTCCGGCTGAGTTTTTCGGCCTCATCCTTCATATGGCCTATCAGTTTCAAACCAAACATCAGGGCCCCTTCCGATTCATGCAACTGGCTTCCCGTATGAATCTGGACAAGCTCATTGAGCCCTACAATGCCTATGAGGAAGCATGCATGATCCATCCTCAGATACGGGTAGCCATCTCTGTTCATGGCGAGCATGGCCAGAGGTCCTTCATCGCCATAGGAGAGGAGTTTCTCAATAAAATCCTTTTTCTGTACATGGGCTTTTGCCGCTACTTCCATAATAGCCGAGAGCATAGACAATAATCTGCTCTCATCCCCCAGGGCTTTGTAACCCAGCCTGGGAAGGTTAAGAGTTACGTTCTGTAAGGCCGGACATCTCATCCGCCAAGGCATCTTCGCTTCCGCAGACAGATGCGCCGTTTCCGCGGCAGCCGGAAGACAACACGAGTAAGCCTTAATCACCTCTTCGCGATCGAAAAGGAAGCACGTGTTCCCCTTTTCAACGGCCACGTCACAGATATGTTTCAGAAAGTCTTCATGACCCGGTGTTTGAAAAAAAGCACCCGTGATGTGAACAAGGGGCCTGGGGAAGATAAAGGGCTTCCCCGTACCGTCCCCCTTCATAAAGACGTCAAAAATGGCCCAGGCAAACCTCCTGGCATCAGCGGTGAAGTCTTCGTAATTACTGCCCGCAACTTCACCTCCCGGGCCTATAATCGGAACATTCCGAAGATGTTTGGGAACATCCCAATAGAGATGAATATCAGTAAACATGGCCTGCCCGCCTCTGGCCGATGTTAACTGTGAAAATTCATAGATGAGCATCTGGGCGAATTGCCTCACTTCCTTGTCGCTCATCCCGGTCAGATAGGGCGCAAAAGAGAAATTAACGGCATCCCAACTGATCACACCGGCAAAATGCCCCTGCAGAATGGCGCCAAACCTGACCATATGGGCGAGGAGAACCTCTGCATGCTTGGCCGGTTTGGCAACTGTAAGAGAATGAGGAAGGTTCAAACCGAATTTTTTTATGTATTCAAGAGACTGAAAGGAACTGTAAGGCCTGTCGATATATCCCAGCGAGTGAAGATGGATATCCCCCATTACATGGGCATCTCCAACATCCTGAGAAAAGACTTCATAAAGTGAGTATTCCTTCTTTATCCCTTCGGCAAGGATCAGGTTCGTACCTTCCGGACTGTGTGGTATATTGGCGTTCTCCTTATTCTGGAGAAGGATCAACTGCCTTACGTCATAAATGGGAAATCCAAGAAGGGCGTGCATCTTCCTTGCCTGTTCGAGGCCCCTCTCGATGAGTTTTGCGTCCACCAGTTCCCTTATGAGGGGCGTAGTCAGCACACCGATACCGGATGAAATGATCTGTTTTTCAACATCTCTGCTGATTGCCTCTGCCGTATCTACGTCGACGTTTGTTTCACGGATCAGGGCATCAACAATTTTCTGCCGGTTCCATCTGGCAATATCCTCGCCAGATGTCTTCACGAACAGTGTAAGATCTGTAGTCTCGTCATTTGCCATCTGTGATTTTCCAACCGTATCTTCCTTGTAGCACGGGACTTTAGTCCCGCTTTTAAAGCAGAGCTAAAGCTCTGCGCTACATTTGTCGTATGTTTCGAAGCATTATGCTACATTTTCAATGTCAGAACGTAATTCCCTCAATGTCGATTACGAATGATCCCGAATACCTGTAATCCGTGAAGTTGTCTGCAAGCCCCTTTCTCACGGGGTTCTCAAGGATATAGCGTAAAACGCCAGCCGTATCCTCGTCCCTGCGCAGCACGTGATCATAGTAACCAGGTTGCCAGAGCTTCTTCCCCGGATCGGCTGTGCCCATGCCGAAAAGATAGCCGGAGCGCTGCTTGAAGGCTTTCACGAATGTTTTCAAATCTGACGACGCGTCCGTCCCCTCCAAAAGCAAGTGCAGGTGATCGGGCATGAAACAGTAACCCCAGACGGTGAAGGCATGCTTCAGCGCTTTCTCACAAATTATCGAAAGAATCGTTTCTACAAGCCTTACATCCACGAAAAGCGGTTCCTTTTCAGACGTGCAGATGGTCACAAAATAACGGTTTAATCCGCGGTAGTCGAGATCCTTGAGCCTCGGTTTGGACTTGTATTTCATCTTAGACACGGGCAGACTGCTAATATAGCGGACCTAAAGGTTCGCGCTACATTTTCAATTCCAGCGTACCTAACATCGACGTCGCGCAGGTCTGCAGAGCTAAAGCTCTACCCTACATTTCACTGCAACGGCAGATATTCTCATATATTCGTCTGTGAAGCTCCTTCCAGGGCGCTGAGCATCTTTTCGGCGGCCGCTGAAATCTCTGCATCATTATCGTGGGAAAGAGCGAAGACCCGCAGATGGACAACCCGCGCCGGTATAAAGCGGTAGATATCTTTTAGTGGCTCCGGGGATGTCATGCCCGTGGTTGGGTTGAAGATATTAACCCTCTTTTCCGTCTCTGCCATGGGATTAATGGGCCGTGGGTCCTGGGTTGCCAAATCAACACGAAATGAAATGCCTTTTAGTTTCTGAGGAAGAAATATTCTGAGCTGCCTTTCATAATCAGCGGCATGGGCAAACCGTGTACCCTTCTGAATCTGGTCTATGGATATCTCCGTGGAAAAAGACATCTTCCATTTTACTTCTCTGCTGTAGAGCTTCGCCCATTCCTGACCCAGTCTCATTTTCTTTCGATCCTTTTCCCTGAGCCAGCCCAAAACATTACTGTACAGATGCCATTCATCACAGTTCAGATACTCGTCCAGCGCTTCCAGTGGATTCCACGGAAAGATTATGCGCATCGTGTCCCTGAATATCTCCTGCAGATGTAAATCCAGAGCTCTCGTTGTCCTGTGGAAATAAACATTGGTATAGAGATTCAGCCTTGCATTTATGAAGCGACTGAGAGCCGAGATGCCCGCCTGATGAAGGGTGAGGCCGTCTTCTGTAAAAAAAGTATAAAAGCGAAGTCTCGTAATATCCACAATATCGAGGGAGAATCCCGTCATGTAGGCATCCCTCTGGACATAGTCGAGATTATCCACGGTGTAAATGCCTGAAAAGAGCTGCCTCAATAGCTGCAGCCATCTTGGCATCTTGATGTCATACCCTTCCGGCATCTTGATTAGTATTGCCACGTGATTCGGATCGAGGCATTCCCCGCCGGCAAAGGGACCATTAGGACTTCTCCGGATCTGACGGATGATTTTCCCCAACTTCTTCGTGATAATCGCTTTCCCGATGTCCTCATGGGTAATGTTATACTGGCCGAGAAAGTGGTCATCAAAAAAATGCCCGTACGGGCCATGCCCGACATCATGCAACAGTCCCGCAACCCGGAGGAGTTCCTCAACATAGTTTAGCGAAGGGGCATCTTTGCACACCTTTTTCAGACTCGGATAGAGAAATCTCCCGAACTCGCCGGCGACGTGCATGGTCCCGAGGCAGTGTTGAAATCGGCTATGCTCGGCCGCCGGATACACCCAGCGCGCGGACTGAAGCTGATAAATCCTCCGCAGCCTTTGAACCCAGGGAGAGTCGATCAAGTCCTTTTCCGTTTTCTCATCCGGGAAATCAGGCGTTGGTACCGTAAAGGAGGCATACTGGTATATGGGATCGGCAATCAGCGCCTTCCCCCGATAAGCCTCGGCATATTCTTCGTCTTTGCGTTTCATGGCCAATGTTTACAATATTCCCCCGTAAATATCAAACCCAGTTTTACAAATCGGTGGAAACAGGGAGAAAAAGAAATAGAAGCTTTCAGATATGCTGTGCTGAGTACGACGGAAGAGAGAACCCAGGTAACGGATCAGCGTTAACATGAATACCCCCTCACTGAGGAGACTGTATCAATCACTGTTGTGAGGAGCAAACAACCAAAGAAGGGGTGTGCCAAGCTTCTGTTGTTTCAGCTGCTTCACTCCCTCGCAGTGATGTTGCAACACAGTCCCTTGTGAGGGGGGGGGTGCAAAGTAATACCTTTTGAATATGGTTTTTTATTTAGAGGACGTCTGATAACGTTCCTCCAGCATCCTGGCCAGATCCAGGCCTGTCATGGTCTTCATCTGTTCAAAAAAGGAATTTACAGAACCTGCCAGGTTACCTACCAGGTGAGGGAGACCGCCGCCGCTGCCGCCTCCATCAACTACGGTCAGTCTTTCCACACTGAGATTGGATGCGATAACCTTCGATACATGACCCACCAGTTCCGGCATGAGCTGGATCATGAAAAGATCCTTGCTGTTCGGGTGTTCCCACTGTTCACGGAGAAGCCGCAGGGCCTCCGCCTTCGCCTTCCCTTCCTCAAAGGTGCATGCCGCCTCTCCCGCCGCTTTCATCAACATGGCTTCTTTTTCCGCCGCCGCAGGGATTACCACATCCGCCTGGTACTTCAGCTTGTTCGTCTCCACACGCTTTGCCTCGAGGGTCTTCGTCTCCTCCATGCGGGAGATCTCTCCGGCGACCTTCGCCTTCTCCTCCGCACGATTGGCGTCAGCCTTCCATTGCGCCTGCTGAACCCTGAAATTCATCTCCGTCTCCACCACGGAACGCCGGGACTCGATCTCTGCTATCTCCGCAACCTTCTTGCCCTCAGACTCCTTCTTGCTCGCCTCCGCATTCGACTCGGCCTCCACGATCCGCGCATCACGGTGGACCTCTGCGTTCTTCTTCCGCGCGATCGCCTCTAAATAGCCTTTATCATCCTTGATCTCCTGGATCTTGAACGTATCCAGAACCAAACCCAGCCGCTGCATATCCTCCCTGGCATCCCTGGCAACCTGCTGTGCCAGAGCGATCCGGTTCGTGTTGGCCTCTTCCGGCTCCATTGTCGCCAGGATACCACGGAGCGTGCCTTCCAGGATCTCTTTTGCCGTTGTCGCAATCGCCGTCGCGCTCTTCCCCAGGAATCTCTCGATGGCGTTCCCCAGACCGTCTTCCATGGTGCCTGCAATCTTGATATTCGCCATGGCCTTCACATTCACGGGGATCGTACCTCTCGTGAGCGCCCCCGTTACATCCATTTCGATGGGCATCGTATTTAACGATATGGTCCGCACCGTTTCGATGAGGGGGATCTTCAAGCCTCTTCCGCCTTTGATAACACGGTATCCCACCATCTTCTTGTCTTTGTCCTTGATCTGCCTGCCGGAAAAAATCATCACCTCATTGGGCTCACAGATCTTCATATTAGCCTTGATATAAATAATGACCGCCATGATGACCAGTACTGCAATAAAAATGCTCACCATTCCTATGTCCATGTCCTTAACCTCCTGATTTATATTAATCGTTTTATTCCTGTTATTTTTTTTGGTTCTTCCTTATATTTTTTAGTTGCGAAAAGGATTCCAGGGTTCAAGTGATCGAGGTTCTTGTCTATGCATTTCACTCGAATCCTAGACCCCTCGACCCCCTGAATCCTTATTATTTAAATATCGTAGTACAACGCAAATTCGTAAGGATGGGGACGAAGCCTGATCATGTCGTCCTCCCTCTTCCGTTTGTATTCGATCCACGTCTGGATCAAGTCCTCCGTGAAAACATCCCCTTTCAGAAGATAGGAGTGCTCCTTCTCCAGCGCATCCAGTACCTCCGAAAGGGAGCCCGGTGTCGCCTTGATATGTTTCTTCTCCTCATGGGAGAGTTCATAGATATCCTCATCGATGGGCGGCGGCGGCTCGATCTCGTTCTCTATGCCGTCCAGACCTGCCATGAGCATCGCCGCAAGGGCCAGGTACGGATTGCAGGAACAATCGGGACAACGGAACTCGATACGCTTCGCCTTCTCGCTCGGTGAATACATGGGTATCCTCACACAGGCGCTCCGGTTCCGCTGCGAGTATACCAGGTTGATCGGCGCTTCATACCCGGGAACAAGTCTCCTGTACGAATTCGTCGTGGGTGATGTAAAGGCCAGTAGCGACGGCGCATGATGGAGCAAGCCCCCGATGTAATGCCGGCAGAGCTTGCTGATGCCTCCGTACCCGCCGGGCTCATAAAAAAGGTTCCTCCCGTTCTTCCAGAGGCTCTGATGCACATGCATGCCCGAACCGTTATCCATGAAGAGAGGCTTCGGCATGAACGTCACCGTCTTCCCGTGCGCCAGGGCGACGTTCTTCACCACATACTTGTACTTCATGAGAATGTCCCCCGTGTCCACAAGGTTATTTATACGCACACCGATCTCGCACTGACCTGCTGTGGCAACCTCATGGTGATGGAGAATCACAGGTATGCCCACTTCCGTCATCACCTTGCACATCTTTGCCCGGAGATTATGCAGGCTGTCCGTGGGCGGCACCGGAAAGTAGCCCTCCTTGTAGCGCGGTTTGTATCCCAGATTCGGTCCCTCGTCCCTTGCCGTATTCCAGAAACCTTCCTTCGAATCGACCCGGTAAAAACCGGTGTTGTAGCTCTGCTCGAAACGGACATCATCAAAAATGTAAAACTCGGGCTCCGGACCGAAAAAAACCTGATCCGCGATCCCGCAGACCGAAAGGTACCTCTCCGCCTTCTGTCCCACGTTACGCGGGTCCCTCGAATACGGTATCTGCGTCAGGGGATCCTTGACGTTGCAGATCATGCTCAACGTTGGATCCGCCATGAAAGGATCGATGAATGCCGTCTCAGTGTCGGGCTTGATCAGCATGTCGCTCTCGTTGATGGGCTGAAAACCGCGGATGCTCGAACCATCGAAACCGATGCCGTGGATGACAAGATCCTCGTCCAGTTGCTGGATCGGAATCGTGATATGCTGCCACAATCCCGGAATATCCGTGAATTTCAAATCAATGAACTCCAGACGCCTGTCCTTGGAATATTTGATTAACTCTTTAAGATTCATATCTCTTGCACTCCTCCCTTTATCCTATGGCCTTGCCGCCGCGTTCGCCCGTGCGGATCCGGATAACCTCGTAGAGGTCCAGCACGAATATCTTCCCGTCTCCGATCTCGCCCGTCCGGGCCCCCTTGATAATCGCCTGAAT
>Ga0187886_1000153_pt1 | contig 99638 bp, 85 predicted proteins | sample June2016WEW_20_1_FD_133001 | JGI IMG/M metagenome (GOLD analysis project Ga0187886, IMG submission 133001) | Peatland microbial communities from SPRUCE experiment site at the Marcell Experimental Forest, Minnesota, USA - June2016WEW_20_150 | ecosystem: Environmental > Terrestrial > Soil >... | reverse complement strand
TCTATAATAATATTACTACTGCCTGTGATATAAACACCTTGCCCACCATAATGAGGAGAACTGGCAGTAACCTGATTACAATTTTTAATCTCCAGACCCATTACATGCCAATAGCTCGAATTTGTAAGAAAGATTCCAATTCTTACATATGAATTATTAGTTAATTTACTGCAATCCAAAACAGGAGTTTCGCCCGGATAAGCATACACCTGATATTGACTTCCCGATGTCCCATTTTTGCCATTCGCACCAACGGCGGCAAATACATCAGCAATAACGATACCTGCAGGTGTGTAAGTTCCGCCTCTGATGTATAATATATCTCCCGCAGAAATTGAATTGAATCCCTTTTGCCATGTAAGCCATGGACTTGTGATTGTTCCAGGATTATTATCATTTCCGGTAGTTGCTACATAATAAGTTGTTGCATTAACCGCAATCGGAATAAATAGAAATAGTAGTATTATTGCCTTTCTCATTTTAAAAAATATTTGACGAATACAGTTTATTACTTGACTAACACAAAATATTTAACGGCATATATATTTTTTTATTACACTAATAATTTAATTTCTTATTTAGTCGATAATGAAAATATTCAGTTATTATAATATAACTCAAACAAGCAGTTGACGATCAAAGAGTTTAAACCACATTCCATGTAAAAATGGTTAAGAGAAACAGGTGGAAATATTTTTGAGATTCATTACTTTAGGATGACATGGTACGTGTGCATTATCAAAAACTAATTCAATTAATCTGAATGCCATTGTAAGACATGCGGTGCTGAGAATGTGCGAATGATGTAACTTAATCCAATAATTGTGTAACTCCTTTTCTGCAGCATAGCTTATCTTTGACAGTATAATTCACAAATGGAATCAGATTAAGAGGCAGAGTTATTATCATTTTAATTAGTTTATAGTTTACCACTTTTTGCTGCATTGACTTTATATGCCAGAGAAAATGTGGTTGACGGGAGAACGGTTTAATCTATATAGGTTTTCTGAGTAAAACCAATTCTCGTAAAACCAGAGGTCCATATTCATGATCTCTGGTTTTATAATTTCACAACTCAATATTGTTCTTCATTTTTAAAAAACTCCGTACAAAAAGAAGAAAAACACTTGAAAATGTGTGAATTATGTAAAATAATCAAGGAATTATGTAACTATTAATTTGAGTTTGGCAATTAAATTTGTATTAATAAAGTTTTATTTTCATTCTAAAATCATGCAAAATGGATAATAATGTAATAGGATTCTGGAACGGGAAAAAGGAAAAACTCAAACAAAAATTTCCAATAATCACTGATCATGATTTGCGTTTTCCCGAAGGAAAGGAAAAGGAAATGATAGAAATGCTGGGCAACAAGCTTGGAAAAACAGAACAAGAACTGCTCCACATAATAATAGCGCTGTAGCATGGATAGCTCTGAATAGTCTTTTCATAAGTATATCAAATTAAATTAGTCCGGTGATACAATAATTATGATGCTTCAAATCAGAAATATGGAAAGCGATCGTTGTATTATGTTAGTAAAGAACGAACTGACTAGACTTGGATTAAACTATAAAACCGTTGAATTGGGTGAAGTAGAATTAAAAGAGAATCTGTCAGCGGAGAAATTGCGGTTGATTGATGTCGCTCTTAGGAATGCCGGACTTGAATTAATGGCTGATAAGAAAAACCTCATTATTGATAAGATCAAAGTTGCTATTCATCAATTGATTTTTTTTTCAGACAATATCACAAAACCAAACTTTTCCGAATACATCAGTAAGAAAGTCAATCGCGATTACACTTATGTCAGCAATCTTTTCTCAAGTGTTCAGGGTGTTACAATTGAAAAATTTATCATTGCACAGAAAATTGAACGAGTTAAAGAAATGCTGGTATACGATGAACTCAGTCTCAGCGATATCGCCTTTAAACTCCAATATAGCAGTGTGGGCCATTTATCTAACCAGTTCAAAAAGGTTACCGGCCTAACACCTTCATTTTTCAGACACTTTAATCATCTAAAACGTAAAATATCAAAAAGAGTGTGAATAAAGTAAATTTTTAAAAGAATACTGTACTTTTTAAAGAGTGAAAGGAGTTAGATTTATGCTTACGAGATTTCAACTTGACCAAAATACCAACATTATGAATAATAATTCAATAGGATACTGGAATGAGAAAAAGGAAAAACTCAAACAAAAATTTCCAAACATTTCCGATGAAGATTTGTGGTATTGTGAAGGTAAGGAAAGAGAGATGATTGAAATGCTGGGTTATAAGCTTGGGAAAACAAAAGAAGAACTGGTGAACATTATTGTATCGCTAAAATAGGGCAGTGGTTTAGTTACAATTCCTTTGCATCATAAGCAAATTTAAAATGTGGTTGGGAAAATCCATTCCTCTGAGAGAAGAGAGAATATGATTCCATGGCCAGATGATTTGAATAAGATTCAATCGTTCAATAGTGTTGCAGAAAATGTGTGAATATTGTAATTCTTTATAAAAGTTGTGTAACACTTACAACAATTTAACTACCTAATTTTATCATTAATAAAATTGACAGTTCTCCCAAAAGAATTGACCTTAAGTGTTTAATTCAGTATGGAGAATTAGCATAATTTAGATTAAATAAAAAGATAAGGAGGAAACTATGAGCACAAGAAGATTTGTAACAGCAAACAGAACAGCATTGTATATTATTGCGGTCGTGGTTATAGTTGTGGCTTTTCTGTTATTAGGGGGCGGTCCATGGATGACTGGAATGATGCATAGAGGCAGGTCAATGGGTACGGTGCATTTGAATTGGGTACAGATTCTGATTAGTTTATGTCTCGGTTTCCTGCTCGGATTGTTAGCCTCCAGGAGGAAATGGTGATCGACTTTCAGAATTTAATCATAATAATATTGTTGGAAAATATAATTATTTTTTTCCGCAAGCGGATTTAATTCATTTGTTTCTCGATCCGAAAGTGTTCTATTCAGTGAAATGTGACCTGATTTATCTTTCATTTGCAATTGTATAATACTTTTACCACAAAATTTTTGTATCTTTCCATTAATAATATTTATATAAAAAAATGACCAGAGTTTTTCTTTTGGTTAGTCTTTTTTTATTGATTTCTATAGGGGTGGTTGGGCAATGTGTGAATCCTCCGACAGTTGTATTAAGCAGCACCAGTGGCAGCACATGCGGTACAACAGGTGTAACAGTAAGCGGCAATACTTTTGGAGGCAGTGCTACAAAAGTAACAATAACAGAGAATGGTAGTGGTTCAGTGACCCCAACTACTGCTACTATATCACCATTCGCATTTACATACACTCCAAAAAGTAATGATATTGGGAAAAACGTTATAATAACTGTAACTACCAATGTTGTGTCGGGATCTCACTGTTCAGCCGCAAAAGCCACCTATACATTGACTGTAAATGCCATTCCATCAGCTCCGGTGGTTGGAGCGATCACTCAGCCAACATGTTCTGCTCCTACCGGGAGTGTAGTTTTAAGTGGTTTACCCGGAACCGGGACTTGGACATTAATTCGTTCTCCTGGTGGAGTAATAACGACAGGTACCGGAACCAGTATAACAATAACAGGTCTTGCTGCGGGAACTTATACCTATACCGTTACGAATGCAACAGGATGTATTTCAGTTGCATCAGCTAACGTGGTTATTAATGCGTCATCCTCAGCCCCTGCAGCACCTGTTGTAGGAACAATAACCCGTCCAACATGTATTGTGTCAACAGGAAGTGTATTAATGACCGGATTACCATCAACAGGAACCTGGACTCTCATCCGTACACCTGGTGGTGTAACAACAACAGGATCAGGAACAAGTATTACAATTTCGAATCTGTCAGAAGGAACATATACATACACGGTAACCAACTCGGCCGGATGTATCTCTCCATCATCAGGTAATGTTGTAATACCCGCACAGCCTGCAACACCTTCATCTCCAACCGTTGGAACAATAACTCCCCCAACATGTACTTTGTCAACAGGAAGCGTGATATTGAACGGTTTGCCTTCAACAGGTACATGGACATTGACCCGTTATCCTGGAACAGTGACATCATCTGGTACAGGCACAAGCACGACAATTAGTGGTCTTTCATCAGGAACATATAACTTTACTGTTGCCGATGCAGCCGGGTGTTTATCAGCTCCATCAGCAAATATCTTAATTCCCGCACAACCAGCTAATCCGACTGCACCAACTGTAGGAACTATTATACAGCCAACATGTACTCTGTCGACAGGAACAGTGGTATTGAGCGGGTTGCCGGCATCTGACACTTGGACCTTAATTCGTTATCCTGACGGAATTCTGACAACAGGTTCAGTAACAAGTATAACAATATCGGGACTTACTCCAGGAACTTATACATATAAAGTAATCAATTCAGCTGGTTGTACTTCCGGAACATCATCTGATATTGTAATTTCTGCATGGCCGGATACTCCAACAGTGATCATTACGAATCCCGCTGCTTTATGTTCTCCATTAAAAGCAGATCTTACAGCTGCTGCCGTAACCAATGGGTCAACCCCAGGTTTGACTTTCACATACTGGACTGATGCAACAGCTACAGTTGCGTATACAACACCTTCTGCTGCCGATTCAGGTACATATTATATAAAGGGTACAACATCATCCGGATGTAGTGACACTAAACCAGTAACAGTTACTATTAATCCGTTACCAACAGCCAATGCCGGAACCGGAGGTGATAAGTGTGATCTGACTTTCAAACTCAACGCTGTTGCAAGTATTGGTACAGGAACATGGATGAAGACTGCAGGTCCCGGGACAGCAACATTTGCTCCCAATGCAAATACTGCCACTGCAACTGTTACCGTTTCAGAAAACGGTACCTATGCTTTTATGTGGACTGAAATTAACGGGACCTGTTCTGCAAGCGATTATATATGGGTGACATTCCATGATATGCCGGTATTAAATGCAGGAATTGATACAGTTATATGTAGAGGTAGTAATATTCAATTACATGCACATGGAACCGGCTCTTTTCTCTGGGCGCCATCGGATTTAATCAACAATCCTAATATTGCAGATCCGGTCGCAACCCCCTTTACAACTACGACTTTCAGGGTTACTTTGACTGACCTGTTTGGATGTAAAGATTCTGATAATGTTAGGGTTGAAGTCAGGAAAAATTCTGTTGCCAACGCTGGTACTGACCAGGTTCTGGACTATCTGTTTGAAACAAATATGGAAGCTGTCCCTGCCACTGACAATGAAACCGGGTTATGGACAGTAATTTCCGGTACAGGTAAGTTTTTTGATTCCACATATGCAAAGACTTCTGTAAGCGGACTTTCAATTGATGAAAATAAATTCTTATGGACCATAACAAACGGAGTCTGTCCTCCTTCTTCAGACACAGTTATGATCACTGTCCATGATATGGTTATTCCGACTTTAATCACTCCGAATATGGATGGCAGGAATGATTATTTCATAGTAAGAAGAATCAATACCCCTGACAAAATAGAACTGGTAATTTTTGACAGGAGAGGCGCTCAGGTTTATAAAAATAAGAATTATGATAATTCATGGAACGGAGTTGATTATAATGCACATCCGCTGCCTGATGATACTTATTTTTATGTTCTGAAAACAGAAAATGGCAAATCTCTCAGTGGTTATATTGTAATAAGACGATAAGATGATCAACCTGGGACAAGATTTGCAAGGAGCCAGCTCTAATTATAAGTATTACCTACTTTTTGTGAGTGGAAAAAGATAAGGTCGTTATGTTCAGTCATGTCCATTACTTTAAAGCCATAATCTTTCAGAAGTAATGTAACACTACTCTTTGACATATATGTATTGGTCTTTAAATCCATTTTACTATACAACATGTTTATCAAAGGAATCCGGGAGATAATACTATTCTCTATGTCATCAATCTTTTTTTTATTATCAAAATAGGATGAGCTGTTTCTTAATATGTATCTATCAATTTTCTTATTATCAACGAAGTACCCGACAAAATTGCTTTTTTGTGGCAGAAAATGAAGGTATGATTTGAGAAGACTCTTAATTCGCTTTATTTTATTAAGTTCTTTCAGGTTAATAACAGTTTTTATATTATTAATTTCTTCAGCATCATAAAAATAGTTATGCAGCGAAGAGAGAACAATAAGATTGGGATCTCTTGCCAATCCAATCCAATCGACATAATTATAGAAACCTTCGCCCACTTCTGCAATCAATGTATCAATTGCCTCGTTGGTCCCGACTAAATCGCTTAAACCTATGGGCAGACTTAAGTTTGTCTTTGTCCTCTGATTTTCTATGACACCTGTCTCGTTAACCACAATCGTTTTTTATAAAAAAGTTTATTACTTCAAAGAATATTAATAAAGGTTTGGAATGATTGATTTAATTCAGTTAAATTTTCAAGTTTTGTCAGACTATATGATGAATAATAAATTGCTGAAACAAAGTTAAATGCTCTTACATAAATATGTTTTACATAATTTCATGTATTAGTTACATAATTCACACTTAGAACAAATTGGTTCAGTATTAAACTCATAAATGCTGTTGAAATAAGAAAGGCAAAAAGTAAATTTCATTTAGAATCAGAGTTGTTCTTTCTAATCCGGAGAGTTTCCAATTTCATTTTCCTGAGAATAAATAAATGAAATTTCAGGCTCAGATTTTATTCTATTGAATTATCTGTCAAATGAATTGTTTTAATATGTTTAAATGTGTGAATTATGTAATTCTTTACTGAAATAATGTAACGCTACTAGAAATTAAAGGAGTGATCTTTGCTTTTTAAAAATTATCTCAATTTTTTTTAAAAAAGTATTATCCCCATTTTCAGACTATTACTAATGTTTAATCAAAATATTCGGGCAACAGTAAACCTGAAGACCAGGCAACGGTGGAACTGAAGAAAAAATTTAATAGTTATACAAAATGAAAACAAAAATTCTCTTAACACTGTTCGCTTTAATAATAAGCGGCACAATGGTTTTTGCACAAGACACTACTAAAATTGTAAAAAAGCAGACACTAAAAACCACTACAGAGATGCAAAAGGATTCGGTATATTATACCTGTACTATGCATCCCGATGTTAAACTGGATAAACCAGGTAAATGTCCAAAATGCGGAATGGATCTGGTAAAGACGACAGTTAAAACCGCGACAAAAGTTATTAAATCTGAAGGTGTGCTAACCTATACTTGTCCTATGCATCCGGAAGTGACTTCAGATAAGGCTGGTAAATGCCCGAAATGCGGTATGGATTTAGTAGCGAAAAAATAAAATAATTAAACATTCTGCTATTAGAGTGTTTTAAGACCGCTGCTTAATTGCGAAATTCTGTTTGGTGGAGATTTTACTGGTTTGTCAGATTGGCTAAACGGCATCAGGAACATGGAAATTTCCCAATCTTCTTTCCATGACCAACGAAAAGGTATACGAACCTGTTCCCCGTTAATTGGTTCTTCAGGAAAAGAGAGCCATTAAACAGAATTTTTTTTATTTAATGAACCATCATTCTAACTTATTAAAAAGATAGTAGGATTAATTGGTTATAGCTTTAAAATAATCATTAACAACGAAAATAACACTTAAAAAAATATGAATAATTTAAGTTTTTTCCGAAAGTTGTGTAACATCTATTCGGTTAAACTTGCTCAACTTCGTTTTCTCAAAATTCATAAATGCATATAAATGAAAAAAGAAAAACTATGAAAGGAAATAAGAAATTACTGTTAGTCTTGAATTCGCTTCTGGCGGATGAACTCACTGCAATAAACCAGTACATGGTGCATTCTGAAATGTGCGAAAACTGGGGTTACAGCAAACTTCACATGGCTATAAGAAAACAGGCAATGGATGAAATGCACCATGCCGAGTGGCTTATTGAGCGGATCATTTTCCTGGATGGTTCCCCGACTGTAACCAAACTTAATACTATAAATATTGGCAAAACTGTTTCAGAAATGATCAGTAATGACGATAAGGATGAACTTGAAGCAGTTCACTCATATAATGAAGCAGTCAAACTCGCCCGGGAGGTTGACGACCAGGGCTCTGTTGACCTTCTGACCAAAATACTTAAGATGGAAGAGGGTCATGTCGATTGGGCAGAAATACAACATGCGCAGATTGAGCAAATGGATATGGAGAATTATCTGGTTAATCAGACTGAAAGTCCGGTAAGCTGATTCATCATCTCCTGATCGAAATAATTCCGATAGACTCTGCCTCTGAACTATAATATGCGGATAAGCAATGAGTAAACTAAAATTAGTTTTAGCATTAGTGATTATTGGAATTCCTGGATTGCCATAAACTCTTATTTCACAATCAAAAAACTTCAAAACATCAGATTAATACCTTAAAAATTCAGTCACATAATAATAGTGTTCTTATGGTATTATTAAGGAACAATTTCACGATAGCTGTAAATAATCATATGGTCAGTTACACGGATGAAGGAAAATATGGAGCTCCGGTTATCATTTTCATTCACGGGTTTCCTTTTAATAAGTCCATGTGGAATCTGCAGGTAGAAGCGCTAAAGGATAATTACCATGTGATTTCTTATGACGTTCGTGGTCATGGTAATTCTGATACCGGGAATGAGGATTTCACAATTGAGCTTTTTGTGAAAGACCTGCTCTCTATGATGGATGCTTTGAAGATTGATAAAACAGTGCTTTGTGGTTTATCCATGGGAGGATATATTGCATTAAATGCTATTGAAAGCTATCCAGGGCGTTTTGATGCACTTATTCTGAGTGATACTCATTGCGTAGCCGATACACCTGAAGCAAAAGAAAAACGTATGAAGACAATTGAAACCATTAGGAAAAGCGGAATTGAAAAGTATGCAGATGAGAGTATAAAAAATCTTTTCGCAGGTATATCTTTTACTCAAAGAGAAGTAGAAATTGCTGCTGTAAAGGAAATGATAGTAAAAACTTCTGAACAATCACTCTGCAACACTCTGCTTGCTTTATCCGTACGTAAAGAAACTTGCAGTAAACTGAAGGAGATAAAGGTACCGGTGCTTATTATGGCAGGGAAAGAAGATAAACTCACGCCTCCTGCAGCAGCACAAATGATGCATGAAAAAATAAAAGATTCTTTTCTGAAGATTATAGATCATGCCGGTCATTTAAGCAACATGGAAAATCCGGACGAATTCAATAACCAACTTAAGAAGTTTATTGTATCAGTTTACTAAAAATACATTTCGCCTAAGCACAGCAAAAGCAAATTAATGAACAACAACAATTAACTATTTATAAGGATGGAAAAAGTACTTGATGAATTAATTTCTGGAATTACCAGAGCAGAATATATTGAAGTAGAACCCAATGTGCGCCTTCATATAGCAGATGCAGGCGAAGGCAGGCCTATTGTGTTAATACCCGGTTGGCCGTTAAGTGATGAAATGTATGAATACCAGTACAACGACCTTATTAATAAAAGTTTTCATGTAATTGGCATTACTTTGAGAGGTTTTGGCAAATCTGATAAACCTTACACTGAGTATAATTATGATGTACATGCGTCGGATATAAAAAAAGTTTTAAGCAAACTGGATATAAAAGACGCTGTTTTAGTTGGCTTTTCCATGGGCGGGGCCATTGCGATTCGCTTTGTGTCAACCTATAAAGGAACTCAGGTTTCTAAACTTGTTTTAGCCGGAGCCGCAGCTCCTATATGGACACAACGTAAAGATTTTCCATACAACCTTCCACAAAGTGCTGTTGATGATTTAATTAAATTGAATTATAAGGACAGGCCAAAGCTTTTATCTGATTTCGCAAAGATATTCTCTGCAACTGAAACCTCATTAAATGAAGGGATAGGTAGTTGGTTGAACGCGATTTGTTTAAGCGCTTCTTCTTATGCAACGGCTCAATGTTTAATCGCTTTGCGTGATACAGACCTGAGAAGTGATTTGGCGAAAATAAAAATTCCGACAGTGATTATGCACGGTAAAAAAGACAAAATATGTTCATTCGATCTGGCTGGGCAGATGAAAGCCGGAATCTCAGGTTCACACATCGTTACTTTTGAGAATAGCGGCCATAGCTTATTCCTGGAGGAAACTCATAAATTTAATGCAGAGCTGATCAAATTTGCCGGAAGATGAGCTGAATAGCAGCGGAAGCACCCGTTTTGCGTTTTATATGTTTCCCCGGTAAAGTTTTACTTCTGCCAGATGCTGCTGACGATCATCAACCAGACGGATAAAATTATCCTGACATTCAGCCCCATCAATTATTATAGTTAGTTTCGTATTGCCTTCATGTAGTTGAGTTAATGTAATCCGGTATATTGTTTCCCTGTATCTGTAATGAATCTTATAAGAAACCCAATCGGAAGGAAGACATGGTTCAATATATAATCTATCTGTTTCAAGCCTTAACCCGAGTAACGATTCCACAATCAGGCGATACATCCAGCCAGCCGATCCTGTGTACCATGTCCATCCACCCCTGCCAATATGGGGCGATAAGGCATAGACATCAGCAGCAATTACATATGGTTCAACTTTATATCTTGCAACTTCTTCAGGAGATTTGGCATGATTAATAGGGTTGATCATCGTTAAAATTTCCCAAGCTTTTTTACCGTCTCCCAATTTTGAGAATGCCATTGCTGCCCATATAGCTGCATGTGTATACTGGCCGCCATTTTCCCTTACTCCGGGAACGTATCCCTTAATATAGCCGGGATTCAAATCTGATTTATCAAAAGGAGGGTCCAATAATTGAACCAACGAATTTTCATGCCGGACAAGTCTTTTATTCACAGATTCCATAGCTATCTTTGATCGATCAGTGTCGGCTGCTCCTGAAAGCACGGACCAGCTTTGAGAGATAGAATCAATCTGGCATTCATCATTACTTGCCGATCCAAGTGGTAACCCATTGTCGAAATATGCACGCCGGTACCACTCGCCATCCCATCCGTTTTTTTCAATATTCTTTTGTATTTTTTTAACCGCATTCCTGCAGAGTTCAACAAAATCAAAGTCATCTCTTGCCTGTGCAACTTTGATAAATTGAGTTAGAACTTCAAAAAGAAAAAAACCAAGCCAGACACTTTCACCTTTTCCCAGGTTCCCAACCTTATTCATTCCATCATTCCAGTCGCAGGTACCAATGAGCGGGAGCCCATGATCACCAAATATAAGCCCACGCAGGATAGAACGTTTACAATGTTCATATAATGAACTCTTTTCTTTCGACCGGTTCGGAAGATCGTAATACAAATCGTCATCAGGGTTTACGAAGCGTCCTTCAAGAAAATAAATGGATTCATCCAGGACTCCTGTATCTCCTGTACCTATTACATAGCGACATGTTGCTAATGGTAACCAAAGGTAATCGTCTGAACAATGCGTACGAACACCTTTTCCGTCAGGTGGATGCCACCAGTGCTGGACATCTCCTTCCAGGAATTGTCGACTTGCAAAAAGAAGAAGATGCTCCCGCAGGAGATTTGGTTTGGTATGAATTAAGGCCATAACATCCTGCAACTGGTCGCGAAAACCGAATGCTCCGCCAGATTGATAATATCCGCTGCGTGCCCAGACCCGGCATGCCAGAGTTTGATATAAAAGCCATCCGTTTGCAAGAACATTTATTGACAGATCGGGTGTTTCTATCTGTACGGCACCAAGAGTATGGTTCCAATATTGCCAGACTGCTTCCAGTGCGGTATACGCAGGACCTGATCCGCGAAATCGGTGTATGAGGTTGTTTGCATCCTCCATATCCCGTCCTGCGCCAAGCCTGAATATTATTTCGCGTCCCTGTCCGGCAGCAATTTCAAAAGGGACCTGAATTGCTGCGCAAGGATCAAGAGCTACTCCATTTTTTCCTGAAAGACGCGAACGTAACATTGCAGCCGGATTTTTCAATGTACCGTTGCGTCCAATAAATTCTGTACGGTCGCAGGTAATTGAGGTTGATGTATCGTCAGTCTGAAGAAAAGCTACCCGATCAGCAAATTCAGAATTATATGGGTTTGTTGCATATATTACACTGTGGTTTAAGTCAACACTAGTGTTCACATGCATGGCAGATTTGTGCCGCAATTCGCCCAGTACCCATTCCACATAACTTATAGCTGATAATTTGCACGATCGCCCCGATTCGTTCCTTACTTTTAATACCGAAAACTTTACTGAAGCATTTATAGCAACATAAACCCAAAGTTCGGTAACTATGCCTCCTTCGTTATGTTCGAATACGCTATAGCCAAATCCGTGCCGGCTCAGGTATAATTTTGATTCGCTATCGGTCAAAGGTGTTGGCGACCAGAAGTGACCTGTCTCTTCATCGCGAATATACATTGCCTCTCCGCTCGTATCGGTTACAGGATCATTATACCATGGTGTGAGACGATATTCGTGGGAATTTTCAGCCCAGGTATATGCCACACCATTCTCAGAAATTACAGTCCCGAATTCCTGGTTTGCCAGAACATTTACCCATGGTGCCGGTGTTAACCTGTCTTTCGATGTTGTAATTACATATTCCCGTCCGTCTGATGTAAATCCTCCGATCCCATTATAAAAAATCAGGTCTTGTCTGGGTAATACCACATCTGGTTGTGGATTGGGCCTATAGGTACGGGTTGGTTTGAAATGAGAAACTGATAATTCACCAAAGCCACGCCGTTTAATTTGATCTTCCAATGCTCCCCGGGTATCGCTAATTATAGCACGCGCAACTGTTTGGAAAAGAATTCGGTCCTCATTTGATATTTGGTCCGCAGAGCGCACAAATATTCCGCCTGGTCGATCAATAATATTAGCTTCAATTCCTGCAGCGATTAATCCAATAATCTGTTCCTGGAGTAACTGACGGTAACCTGCATGATCTTCATTCCAGATTACCAGATCGACTGCTAATCCTTTCAATCTCCAATATGCATGAGCCTGAACGAGTTGACGTACCAGATTAATATTTGCCGGATCTTCAATTTGTAAAAGCACAATCGGCAAATCGCCAGAAATGGAATAGCCCCATAAACCGGATTGTCCACGGCGGTTTTTTATAAGGATTCCAGGGTCCGCCCGCAGTGACGAATTGGCAAAAATGATAGAACTGGCAAGCCGGCCATATAATTGAGCATCCGATTCACTTGCATTTATCTGTCGCAATACTACCTGGCTATGTGTCCATGCAAGTTCAAAAACGCGGTTTGCAATTTGCTTATCCTGGTATTTTTCTACAAGAGTTAATGCTCCTTCACGTGATTCACCTATACCTGTAACTATATCAATTGTAGCTGACCCTTCGGGTTCCAGAAGTATTTGATATTGAATGGCAATAATCGGATCGAGCACTGAACCCTGACTTCCCGAAAGTGATTTGGATTTTGTCATCGCATACGGTGATATAAGAGTGTTTCCGCGTCCTATGAATTGCATACGGTCCGTTTCATAGGTAATATCCCTGATTTCAGCCCCATGAACTGCCATAAGGTGAAACATCCATGGTGGATATTCGTCTATTGACCTGGGCCGCCGGGTGCAGAGAATTGCCTGTCGCTGGTAGATAATTTCTGTCTGAACAAAAAGATTGCTGAATGCAGGATGTGTTAAATCGGATTCATTTGGAGCCAGTACAACTTCCGTATAGCTGGTAATATCAATTATCCTGTTTGTCCGGGTGCGGTTTGTTAACTGGACCCTTCGCAATTCAATATCGTCCTCCGGGGAGACCACAATTATTGTATGTGTGTCAATATCGAAATCTCGACGGCGAAATTCTGCACGTCCTTTTGAAAAAATCGCTTCATATTTTTCTGGTCGCTGAAGTGTAGGTTGATATGTAGTTGACCAGAAATTTCCATTTTCGGCATCACGTATATAACAAAAAGCTCCCCAATTATCGCGAGTGCAGTCTTCTCGCCAACGAGTCACGGCCATATCTTTCCAACGACTGTATCCACCACCGGCATTTGTAATCATCACCCTATACCTTCCCTCATTTGATAATAAATTGACTTCCGGAAATGGTGTATCAGGTGTATTAAACACACGAAGAGGCGCCTCCTGGTTATTAGCAGCAGGACGAACATTTGTAACACCGGAGGTATGTGAAAAGAATGTTGTAGCCCTTGGTATCTTTTCCTGAAGCAATAATAAGGTTGCCTGGAATAATGGATAAGACTCAAACCTCTTTTGCATCGGGCGATCTAATAAAATATAAGCCAAAGAGAGAAAACTCATCCCTTCATGGTGTGCCATAAAAGACCTTACAACTGCCTTGGACTGACCTCTTGGTAAGCGTACAGTTGTGTAATCTATAGCCTCATAGAAACCAAATTTCCCTATAAACCCATTATCAGCAAGACGCTCAAGATTAGCACATGCTTCCTCAGGCATAACTATAAGGGCAAGCGCTGTTGCATAAGGCGCTATAACCAAATCTTCAGAAAGTCCTCTTTTAAGCCCAAGTCCTGGTACTCCAAATGCACGATATTGATAGTTTTGATGAATATCAACGCTATTGTATCCCGATTCCGAAATACCCCATGGAACGCCTCTTAGTTTTCCATAGGCGATTTGTCTGATAACTGCTGATTTACAGGTTTGATAAAGTAAACTATTTTCATATTCAGGCATAATTATAAGAGGCATAAGGTATTCGAACATTGAACCACTCCAGGAAAGAAGAATTGGTTCACCATCTATAGTTGTAAGAAGACGCCCAAGTGCAAACCAGCTTTCCTGTGGTATCTGGTCCTGCGCAATAGCCACAAAACTCGACAATCTTGCCTCAGATGCCAATAAATCATAATAGCTTGAATCGCGTCTCCGCTCTTCAACATTATATCCTACAGTTTGCAAATGACTCGACTTATCGTAAAGAAAATCATATTCCATGTTCGCAAATGCTCCTGATTGGTGTGCTAGTACTTCGATAAGTTCAATTCTTTCTTTTGCATGATCAACGACTTTTTTGAAAAGACTTTTGAACTCATCATTCATTTCCCGGACCTTAGAATTTGTCTCAATGGATAGCAGATCGCCGGAGGCGATTTCGCGTAATGTTGGAATAGAATTAATATCCGGATAATTTTCCGGTATTTCAGGAGAAAACGGATGTAATATCCATGGAGTCAGATAGGTTAATTCATCAAAGGCACCCTGACATTGCCTTGAGAGATTATTTGCCCATTGTCTGTATTGTTCATCTATGTCGGCAGTGAATGCATTTACAATTTCAGCAGAAGATGTTGAAAGTTTTTCCAAACATTTATGTATATAAACAAGTGTACCCGGGTCTTCATTTAATATTACATTCAAATATTTCCGGAATTGAACAATCTCGGCAGGTATTGATTTCCCTGCCTGCTCTATAAGAATTTGTAATGTATCATTAATCCCTTCAAAAAGTCGGGGCCCAAGTATTAACTGATCAGGCAGTGTGAGAAGTCCCTGTTGCAGCGTTAACAGGTGACCAGCAAGGTTTCCGCTGTCAACCGATGAAATATAAAGTGGCCTCAGTGGTTTCAAAGATTGAGTATCGTACCAGTTATAGAAATGGCCCTGGTATCTTTCCAGTGAATTCATTTTGTTGAAAGCATTCGAAGTCCGTTCGAGAAGCTCACCGGTAAAAATGTAACCAAAATCATATGCTGACAGATTTGCAAGAAGTGAAAGACCTATATTCGTGGGCGATGTCCGGTGTGCTATCACTGAAATTGGATGTTCCTGATAGTTATCGGGGGGTAACCAATTATCATCGGGACCAACAAAAGTTTCAAAAAAGGACCATGTTTTACGCGACAATTCCCTGAGAAAGTGATATTGTTTATCAGTCAGTTTTGCTGCATGTGGGACAAGAGGTCTGCTGATCCACCAGGCAATAACCGGAAAAACAAACCATAGTCCTATAATTGGCCATACCATTACAAGTGTTATAGGAAACAAAATCGAAAGACAGGTTGCAGAAAGGATAGCAAAAAAGGGAGATATCCACATGGTCCGAAAGGATTCAATAAGTTCAATCCTGCTCAAGTGTTTATCTCTTGCTGTAGAATTCCATTCGAGGAGTCGTTTTTTTGAGATCATCAATCTCCAGCATGTTCGCAATAAAGCATGCGTACTATAATATGCTTCGTATGGAAGGCTTATAAGCACAAATGCAGCCTGGTACAATTGCCTTTCAGCCGATTGTCTGACTGCCAGTAGATGTTGCCGCAGGTGAACTTCCTCTGGTTTTTGAAATATGTAAACAACAGAAATAATCAATGAAGGAATCAAAATTATTCCAATCACAACCAAAGTCCAGAACCACGGTGATGATAAAATGGTCCAGCCTGATAACAAAAGCAACGTAAGCGCTAAAGGAATGAGACTACGTCTTAGGTTATCCAAAATTTTCCACCACGATAAAAGAGACAAAGGGTTTTTCCGGGATGCACCATTTAACTTAGGTAAAATTGGTAATAACCAGGGAATCAATTGCCAATCGCCCCTTATCCAACGTGACCGACGGTTTACATCTGTCTTGTAATTTGCAGGATACTCTTCAAACAGAAGAACATCGCTTAACAATCCTGACCGGGCATAGCAACCTTCCAGAAGATCATGGCTCAGAATTCTGTTTTCCGGAAACCGATCCTTCAGCGTCTTTTCAAATACATCAACATCATATATACCTTTACCTATAAAGGATCCTTCTCCAAATAGATCCTGGTATACATCCGATATGGCACGGGTGTATGGATCAATACCTGGTTCGCTACCGAACAGCTTTGCATACCTCGATCGGTTAGTGCCCGGTAAACTTACTGCAACCCTGGGTTGAAGAATGCTGTATCCATCTGTTACGCGGTGTTTTTTTGTATCGTATTTTGGTTTGTTGAGAGGATGTGCCATAGCCCCGATAAATTGTCGTGCTGAATCGCGCGGTAATTGCGTATCGGTATCTAGTGTAATGACATACCTGATTTCTTTAAAAACTGCAGTATTGCCAATGATCTGCGAAAACATGTTTTCAGGACCTCCACGCAGCAGGGAATTCAGATCTGATAGTTTTCCCCTCTTTCGTTCATAACCCATCCATATACGATCTTTGGGATTCCATTTTCGTGGACGATGAAAAAGGAAAAATGTATCACTATTTTCCCCAGGGTATTTTTCGTTCAGATCCGTAATTTTTTTACCAATTAGTTGAGTAAGCTGGTCATCTTCCTCTAATTTTTCCTGCGCTGCATCTATAAAATCGGTCAACAACCCGAAATGTAAGTTTTTATCCTGATTTGACAGAAAACGCACCTCCAAAGCTTCTGCAAGATCTTCAATATTTTGAGTGTTTAAGAGCATAGCAGGAACAACAACCAACGATCGTGATTCCGGTGGTATCCCTTTTGAGTAATCAATTCGTGGCAATGGATTGGGTTTTATAAGAAGTGTGGCCAGCCAGTTCACAAGAGCTATTGAGAGGTAACTTGTGCATAAAGTCAGGAGTAAACCTAAGGCCAAGAGATGCCAACTGCCAATTCCGTCACTATGGGCTTTTTCTAACATGCTCCAGCAGAAGGTTAACGTCAACAATACAATTGAACCCAGATAGAAAAACATAGGAAATCGGAAAATCGTTTTTCTACATATAGCATATAAAGAATATTTTATTTTTGTAATGTGCTCCAATTGAGTCAACCCTTTTCCAATGAGGTAAAATCCGACATGGGCCGTACGGTCCTTCGGACCATTCAATTCAGCTCCTTTTTTTGCAAGTTCTATAGATTTACGTGCCACTTCAGTTTCAGAAAAGTTGCATTTTTTAGCAATCTTTTCTATTATATGACGATAATGGTCGCGGGTGTAAAAATCCATTGAGATGTATGCTTCGGCAGGGTCCTCGAGCAGAAGTTGTTCTACATGGCTCATAGATTCAACGAATTCACGCCAGTCCAAAGCGCTAAGGAAACGAAGGCTGCCTATGCTGTTACTGATAGAAACCTGATCTGCAGCTTGTTGCTGGTTTCCATACTGAATTAGTTGGACTATTGTCTGATTTGATTCGGAAAGTTGTTGTTCAATCCACGTCAATGGAAATGCCAAAGCCGGACTTTGTCCCTGTAAACGCCGGACAAATTCTGAAACGAATGGTGTTGACATCGGAGGATGAGACCTTGCCATATCAGCAATTACCAGGATCAGGCTCTTTGGGTCCTTTTCTGCTATTTCTGTCATCTTGTCAGCCCAGGAATCAGCAAGGTTTCTGTCGATTCTACCGGAGGCTACCCTGACCGCAACACGACGAAGGTTCTCAATAAGGGCCAACCTCAACATTATGGGAATAGCCCACAATTCACCCAATTTCAAAGTAGTAATAGTTTGATATGCAGTTACAAAACGTCGCAAGCTTTCAGGATCGATATGCCCTTCTCCATGGGATATGATTTCTTTTGCTATATCGTAAACTCGGGGAAGTCCGGTAGACGGACCATTAAGTAAACGGGGCAATTCCTTACTATAACCCTTTGGCAAATGTCTTCTTCCGGTACGAATCTGCTCTTCAATTAAATAAAAATTATCAAGCAGCCATTCACCGGCGGGTGTAATTTGACGGTTGGCCTTCACTGCTTCTGATACAAGATCGTGTACTTCCAGCAGTATTGTTTCATTTTCTGCAAGACGGGAAAGTAGTTGCTGATCAGGATCAACTTTTGGACCCAGAATATGTAAACCTGCTAAGATTTTGCCATACTGCTCCATCTGTTCGGTACTGAATAATTCCGAACGCAGGGGTGGTAGCCCATCGGCGTATTTTTGCGAAAGGTCATTTTCCCAAAGATGGGATTTCAAAAGGTGCAATGATTCGTTAATTATTGAAGGCCCTATCTTCATATATTACTAATCTCTTATAAAAAATTCAACTAATTATTTAACTTAAACAAATGAAATTCAAAATATAATTGTTTGATTCAGAAAAGCATCTTTTAATTCAGGCTCAATTTTATGTATATAATACGAGATAAGTGTTATATAAATTTAGAAAGAAGTTACATAATTATCACATTTTATATAATGTATTCTAACCAAATTCTTTAATGCAAAAATGTGTGAATTATATAACTCTTTCCAAAAGTAATGTAACAATTAAGCTAATTAAGCAGATTATCTTTGAAATAAATTAATAAATCAATATTATGCCATTATTAACTATTTTAGTCGTATTAATTGTTGCAGGTGTCCTTCTATGGCTTGTCAATAATTACATCCCCATGGATCGTCGAATCAAAAACATTTTCAATGTTGTTGTTGTGATTGTTGTTATTGTCTGGCTACTCAAGGTATTTGGGATTTTCAACTACCTGAAGGATATACATATTTAAAAAAATATATCTGAGTTTTTAAAAGTGCTTGTTTTCACTTCGAGTGCTTTTATGAAAAGAATGCACCTAATTTAAAGAATTTGATTTTTTTTCCAACAAATCTCAAACTTCTATAAAGTGTAAATAATGTAAATTCTTTCTGAAGTTATGAAACATAAACAGTCCATGAACAATCTGATTTTGTCATAAATAAATATAAAAACTTATGAAAAAACTAATTCTTTTATTTGCTTTTTGTGTAAGCGGAATATTGTGTGAAACAGCATTTGCACAAGTTACACTCAGAGTCAATATTGCCAGTCAACCCATCTGGGGTCCAGTTGGATATGACCATGTTGAATATTACTATTTACCTGAAATCGAGACATATTATTATGTACCAGGACACAAGTATTTTTATATGGAAAATGGTAGATGGGTATCAAGATCTTATTTACCACAACGATATAGCCATTATGATTTGTACAATTCCAGAAAAGTAGTTATCAATGATCAAAAACCTTACCTGCATCATCAGGAATATAGGTCAAAATATGCAGCGTCGAATGAGCGGTCAAATCAGCAAACAATTCGAGATAGCCATGATTCAAAATATTTTGTAATCAAAAATCATCCGGAACATTCTAAATGGAAAGATAATAAGAAGAACCAGCGACAGGATCACAATAAATAGAATGGAAGCAGGTTCAATTAACTAGCTAATGGGTATCAGGAATACGCTTACATTTTATTTAGCCACGAATTACACGCAATAATTTTTGTAATTTGTGGCTTCTTTTTCTAATGACAATCATCCTGGAAGTATGTATCATAGCCAACTAATCGGATGCAAGCGGTAATAAAAAGCCTGCGGTTTTTGCTTGCCGGGGGCGCTTTTTTGTCTTAATTCAAATTTTGACAACCTCTACAACTTTAAAACCTATTTAACTGATATTATTAAAACTAATAGAAACGGAATATGAAAGAATACAAATTATTTTCTACTTTTAAAGTTGGTTCAGTTGAGTTGAAAAATCGTGTTGTTATGTCGCCGATGACAAGGTGCAGAGCATTAGGAAATGTGCCAAATGAGTTAATGGCAGAATATTATAATCAACGTAAAGGAGCGGGGTTGATAATAACTGAAGGTACATCGCCTTCGCCGAATGGTTTAGGTTATGCCCGCATACCCGGAATCTTTAGCAAGCTGCAGGTAGAAGGTTGGAAAAAAACAACTTCTGCAGTGCATAAAGGTGGTGGTAAAATATTTGTTCAGTTTATGCATACCGGGAGGATTAGTCATTCCCTGAATATGCCGGAAGGGGCACAAATTCTTTCACCTTCCACTGTTAAAGCAGCAGGGCAGATGTGGACCGACGCTAAAATGTTGCAGGATTTTCAGGTACCAAAAGCTATGTCAACCGAAGATCTTATAAATACGAAAGCTGAATTTGTTAACGCTACAAAAAATGCTTTGAGTTCCGGATTTGATGGTGTTGAGTTACATGGTGCCAACGGCTATCTTCTTGAGCAGTTCCTTTCCCCTGTAAGCAATATCCGTAACGATAATTATGGTGGAAGTGTTGAAAACCGTTGTCGATTTGTTATTGAAGTGGTAACTGCTGTCGCAGAGACCATTGGAAAGGGAAAAACAGGAATTCGTTTATCACCTTATGGAGTTGCCAGTGATATGCCACACTATCCGGGAATCGATGCTACATATAAATATTTATCGGAACAACTCAATGCGATAGGTATAGCGTATATCCATCTTGTTGATCATTCTTCAATGGGAGCCCCTGCAGTGCCGCTGGAGCTTAAAAAACTTATAAGGAAAATTTTTAAAAACACAATTATACTTTCTGGTGGTTATGACAAGGAGAGAGCAGAAAATGATATTCGGAACGGATTGGGCGACCTTGTGGCATTCGGGCGTCCGTTTATTAACAATCCCGATCTTGTTGAAAGGTTTAAAAACAATTGGAAATTATCACAAGATCTCAAAATGGATTTATTTTATGCAGCTGATGAAAAAGGTTATACCGATTATCCGTTTTTTAAAAACTGATCAACCAAATTCAATATATACATGGATTTCGTAGACTATTATAAATTATTAGGGATTAATAAAACGGCAACACCAAAGGATATTAAAAATGCCTACCGGAAATTAGCAAGGAAGTATCACCCCGATCTGAATCCGAAAGATAAAAATGCGAAAAAGAATTTTCAGCAGATTAATGAAGCAAATGAAGTGCTGAGTGATCCGGAAAAGCGTAAGAAATATGATCAATACGGTAAGGATTGGCAACACTCCGAACAGTTTGAAAAACAAAAACAGTATCAGCAGCAATCGTCAAATTCGCGGGGAGCAAGGTATTCAGGGTCACAATCTGAAGGAGATTTTTCCGATTTTTTTGAATCTATGTTTGGAAGAGCAGCAGGCGGTGGCAGAGGCAGACAGGTAAAATACAGAGGAGAAGATTTTACGGCTGAATTACATCTCGAACTCATTGATGCTTATAAAACCAACAAACAAACGTTAACTGTAAACGGTAAAAAAATCAGAATTACTATCCCCGCCGGAATTGAAAACGGACAGACAATAAAAATAGCAGGACATGGGGGCACGGGAGTAAATGGAGGGCCGGATGGCGATTTATATATTACTTTTTCAATAGCCAATCACCCTCGGTTTAAACGATTAGGAAATGATTTATTTACCACGGTAGATCTGGATTTGTACATAGCAGTGCTTGGTGGTGAAATAACAATTGAAACGCTAAATGGAAAAGTAAAACTAAAAGTTAAACCAGAAACTCAGAATGGAAGCAAAGTGAAGTTGAAAGACAAAGGTTTTCCGGTTTATAAAAATGAAGGCCATTTTGGAGATTTATATATAACTTATTACATTAAAATACCAACAAATTTAACGGAGAAGCAAAGAAAATTATTTAATCAATTGTCTGAATCATAATTTAAATAAAAAGAGCAATGGAAACAGAATATTTGATAGCAATAAATGAATTTTGTACCAGTCATAATATAGAGATTTCATTTATAAGTTCATTGCAACAAAGTGGATTGATTGAGGTTACCACAATAAAAGAAGAAGGCTTTATTGTGGCGGACCAGCTTCAGCAATTAGAGAAATTTATTCGCTTATATTATGATCTGGATATTAATCTGGAAGGAATTGAAACTATCAATTATTTATTACAACGGATAGGTTCTATGCAGGATGAAATTATAACCCTCAGGAACAGGCTTCGTCTTTATGAAACCAACGAATAATCAGGGAGATTATGGATCAAAACTCGCATCCTTTCTGGAGCGCCTCCATTACGGAATTACTTAACAACCTTCAGGCAACGGATGGAGGCCTGACAACCGAAGATGCAAAAAAACATCTTGCAATTTATGGTGCAAATCGTCTGAAACCCCAAAAACGATCAGATGCATTTACCCTCCTTGTTTCCCAGTTTAAGAGCCCTATCATTCTCATTCTCATATTTGCGACTGGTTTGTCATTGTTTTTGCATAACATAGTTGATGCTTCAATCATTCTTGCCATTGTCGTTATAAGCGGACTCCTTGGTTTTTGGCAGGAACACGGTGCATCCAATGCTGTAGAGAAATTACTTGCGATAGTACAAATTAAAGCAGCATTATTACGCGATGGGGATCAGCAGGAAATTCATATTGAAGAGGTAGTGCCGGGTGATATCGTAATTCTGAATGCCGGTGATATTGTTCCGGGGGACTGCTTGCTTCTTGAATCAAAAGACCTGTTTGTTGATGAAGCCATGCTTACCGGCGAAACCTTCCCGGTTGAAAAAGCTGTTTCGGTGTTAACTGCCGATACTGCGCTTGCGAAAAGGACAAATGCTGTCTGGATGGGCACCCATATAGTAAGCGGAAGTGCTAAAGCATTAGTCACACTTACTGGCAAAAACACTGAGTTTGGGAAGGTGTCGGAGCGGCTTAAACTCAAAGCTCCGGAAACCGAATTTGAACATGGCATACGAAGATTCGGCTATTTTCTTGGAGAAGTCACTCTGTTTTTGGTTGTCATCATATTTGCTATTAACGTTTATTTGCACAGGCCTGTCCTGGAATCTTTTCTTTTCTCACTGGCGCTGGCTGTTGGATTAACTCCACAGTTATTGCCTGCTATTATCAGCATCAACCTTGCTCATGGTGCCAAAAAGATGGCTCAGAAAAAAGTGATTGTGAAACGACTTGCTTCTATCGAAAACTTTGGTAGTATGAATGTCATTTGTTCCGATAAAACAGGTACTCTTACGGAGGGAACCGTGCAGGTGGAATCAGCACTTGATGTGAATGGTAAGGCGAATGAAAAGGTTTTTCTGTTTGCTTATCTCAATGCTTTTTACGAAACAGGATTTACTAACCCCATTGATCAGGCAATTCTTAATTATCGAAAGATTGACCTGTCGGGATACCGGAAACTGGATGAAATTCCATATGATTTTCTGCGAAAACGCCTTAGTATAGCTGTCACACAGGGTAATGCTCATTTGATGTTAACAAAAGGTGCATTGGAAAACATCCTTGAAGTATGTTCATCAGTAGAAACCAATGAAGGAAATATAGTTGACATCATATCCATGAAGGATAAGATTCAGAAACACTTTGAAGAATTCAGCAATAAGGGTTTTCGCACCATAGGCATTGCTTACAGGAATATGCCGGCGGAATCGCTGATTGACAAAAGCGACGAGAAGGATATGACGTTTTTAGGTTTTCTCACGCTTTTTGACCCGCCTAAGGCAAATATTATCGAAACCATTGCCAGTCTGAAAAACCTTGGTGTATCACTCAAAATTATCACTGGCGATAATCATCTTGTTGCAGCCAGTCTTAGTAAGAAAATGGGACTGTCGGATAATAAAATCCTCGCCGGTCCTGAACTTCGTCGCATGAGTGATGGCGCGCTGCTCAGACGTGTGGGTACAGTGGATGTTTTTGCCGAAATTGAACCTAATCAGAAAGAACGGATTATCATCGCTATGAGAAAGGCTGGAAACGTTGTAGGATACATGGGCGATGGTATCAATGATGCTTCTGCATTACATGCTGCCGATGTAGGGATTTCAGTAGATACAGCCGCAGATGTAGCCAAAGATGCAGCCGATATTGTCTTACTTGAAAAGGATCTGGGTGTTCTGGTTGAGGGTGTGAGAGAAGGACGAACAACCTTTGCCAATACACTTAAATACGTATTCATGGCCACAAGTGCTAATTTTGGGAATATGTTCAGCATGGCTGGAGTGTCACTTTTTATTCCTTTTCTTCCTTTACTTCCAAAACAGATACTTCTCACAAACCTGATGACCGACTTCCCCGAAATGGCCATTGCCACAGACAGTGTAGATGAGCAAATGATTGACTATCCCCGGCGCTGGGACATTAAAGCCATTCGCAAGTTTATGATCACCTTTGGACTGGTGAGTTCAGTTTTTGACTATCTTACATTTGGTCTCCTTTTACTTGTACTTCATGCAAATGAGGGTCAATTCAGGACCGGATGGTTTCTTGAATCAGTTATCTCTGCATCAGTGATTGTATTAGTTATCCGAAGCAGAAAACCTTTTTTCAGAAGCAGAACGGGAAAATATCTGTTAATCGCCACGTTATCGATTGCTGTTATCACGTTAATTTTGCCATTCACTCAACTTGGAAATGTCTTTGGATTCAGTCCGCTTACCCTTTCAACATATCTATTTTTAATGCTGATAGTCGTAGTTTATATTTTGGCAGCTGAAATTACCAAAAGAATTTTTTATAAGAAGGTTGAATTTTAATATGACTATCGGAAATCATTTCGCCTCCCCTTCGCTTTCCCTATGCTTTCCCTTTGCTTCGCTTTGGGCGTTGGCTCCGAGCTTCGGCTTCATTCGGAATGACAATTCATTTATTTTATAAGGTACACCATTGGAATATTGCCCGCTTAAAATTTCAAACTTTTAACAATATAATTTTCATTTACCCGTTCTTAAGTGGATGTGCACTGTTAAAAGGAAGTATTGTTTAGTTTCAGATCGGGTCAATATAAATAAATTTTTTTAAACGATTACATAGATTATTCTATTGCATGGATAATCAACATTAGCTGAGATATGTTCTGAACAACTAATAATAATAAAATAAAATGTTATGAAACTTAAAATAATTTCTTTCTGTCTGCTCTTCGTCGTGATATTTATTTCATGTAAAAAAGAGCCGACATTAAATGACGGGAATTCTGGTGCCCTGTTATTGAGTAAGGTTATAATTGATAATCAGACTTACTATGAATATTCATATAATAGTGCTAATTTAATTAGTGAAGAGAAAAGTAATTTTGATTTCAAGAAGCACAATTATAATGCCAATAACCAGGTAGTAAGTACTGATTATTACGGGAATAATGATATTTTGAATGGGGATCCCAATGTTTTTCAAACTGCCTTTAGCCGAGATGTAATGGTCACTCCTGATAACGGTAGTAAAGAGGGTACTTTTAACTATAAATATAACGATAATGAACAATTAATTAAATCAACGTACTCCCGGACATCATCCGTTAATTCTGAATATTCGGAATTCAGCTATGATGTTAATAACAGGATTAGCACTCAGACATTGTACTGGAATAATAAAGAAACGGGTTATATTGACTATGCTTTTGACGGGAAAGGGAATTTAATTAAAGAGAATCTATATAATCTATCGACAACGGGAGTTGCTGAGTTGAGCACAACTACACAATATGAATTTGATAATAAACAAAATCCTTATCAATCATTTAGTAAATTGATGACACCAGGAATTAATACAAACCAGAATAATATTATTAAAGAAACTTACACAATTCATTTGACAGCTAACCTGGGAGGTGATAATGTACAAGTTACCCAAACCTCTTATACGTATAATAGCAAAGGATATCCAATAACCAAAAACGGGAATGTTGAATATGTATATTGATGATATACGACCCTTTGAAGGCTGCGGTCTGGTTACCCTGGAGTAATTCATAAAAGAATTTCTCAAGCCTTGGAAAACAGTCCGGTTTTATAGGTGTCAATTCAAAATAAGCATTATCTGGACAATAATGCGTACCTTGCAGTAAATTAATATTATAATTATGAATACAGGAACAGTAAAATTTTTCAATAATTCCAAAGGATTTGGATTTATTAAAGACGGTGCATCGGAAAAAGAATACTTTGTACATGTATCGGGATTGAATGATGAAGTCAGAGAAAATGATGAAGTAACTTTTGATCTTCAGGAAGGGAAAAAAGGATTAAATGCCATAAATGTTAAACTAGTGTAATTTGAATATTATATAAGACATTTATTTTTAAAGGCCCTACGTTTAGCAGGGCCTTTTTTTGTTTCCGGTTATGATCAGGTCAACCGAAGAAAATGTGTAAATGATGTAACTTTTATTTAGAATAGTGTAACGGTTTTACTATACACTTCTTTTATCTTTCAGCAATATTTAAAATGAAAAATAAAATGAAAAAAGCCGGAATATTTATTATAATTCTTGGTTTAGCGTTAACTATTTTTTCAGCTGTAACTTTTTTCACCAGGGAGAAAGTAGTTGATATAGGAAGTCTTAAAATTACCGCAAACAAAGCGCATCACCTCAGTTGGTCGCCTCTTATCGGTATCGCCATAATGGGAGTTGGCGGGGTTGTTGTATTGATGTCTCCTAAAAAATAAAAAACTTTCTTAAGCTGAAAACTGGTATTCTTAACAAAACAACTTTTAGCAATTGAATTATTAATAATCTTTGAATGTATTATTAATTTCTCTGCAATACCCCATGTGGATTAAGAAACATAAGAATAACTACTAATAATAACGACATATTGTGATTCTTTGTCCTTGCGGTTCAGTTTCGATTAAAGTTTGGGCAAGGGGAGTCTTTTGGTCCATGAATTTGATTGCTCTTGCAAGGATTAAAATAATTTTTTAATTTTATTCCAGAATTCTGCAATCTTTAAATTTAATATTATGAAAAACCAAATGCTCGCTGTGTTAGTTGGCGTAACCATTTTTGTATTTACCGGATGTGCCCCTGTTCAAATCTATTCAAACAAGGGTCTGACTGAAAAAACAGGATTGAAATATTATACAGTAAAGCCATTTTTACATGTCGAAAAAGAACCTGAGACAAACAGGATTGTAAAAGCAACAATAATCTACCTGCCCGATCTTGCTAATCCTCAGTATATGGTAATACATGACGGACTGAATTCCAGAAAAGTTAACCTGAAATTTACGGATGGTTCAATAAATACTTTCGGATATGCTTCCACGTCAAAAGTTGGCGAATCTGTTGACGCATTGGCAGCTATGATCTCAAAAGGTACTGATGCATTAACAGATCTGAATGCACTCAAAAGTCTGCAGACAGTAAAAGCAGCTTCTAATACGGTGGAATTATATGAAATCATTTTTGGAGCCGACAAAACAACTCTCAGAGAAGTGACGATAGGTAAGGAGTGACGAAGAATATTTTTAAAAATTAATCTCATTCTAAAACTGGATATTTAATACGACCGGCGCACCTTTTCACCGTTAAGCCAACGAAGTGAGCGAGAGAATGTGTGAATGATGTAACTTATTTCCATAGTTATGTAAGAGTTTTCGATATTAATAGCATCACCTTTGTGTTGTGAAATTTTTTTCACAATTAAAAGTTCAAAAATGAAAAAAAATGAAGACTCAATAAGAGGGGTTCATGATGCAACAAGTCAGGAACCAAAAATGAAAAGAAATGATGAGTCACAAAAAGTGGCTCAGTTTGTTATCTGTCGGGAACAATCATTGAAAACCGCAGAAACCGGTGTTTATGCAAAAGTCGGCAAGTACATGAAATTATTCATTTACTTAACCTTATTGACAGGAATAGGAATAGTATTCAACTCCTGTATGGGAGGTTATGTTGCATCAGAACCTTCCTACGTGGACTATGCCAGGCCACAACGACTAAACGATAACCAAATATGGATAGATGGCGATTGGGGTTGGAATAGTCGATCCCACGTCTACGTCCAAAGAGCTGGCTATTGGGAGAATCCAAGACAAGGTCAGTCATATGTAAGTGGTAAGTGGCAAACGACTGCACGTGGTAAATCGTGGATCAAGGGTCATTGGCAGAAACAAACTAATCGGCATGACAACCGAAACAGATAATTATATTGAGTGCACAAAGCTTATAAATCAGACTGACAATTCTTTGAAAACACACTGCTTATATTGATATTAGCTCCCTGGAATACTGATTATTTACAATTTAAACCCGACTCCTTACAGGTATCGGGTTTTTGGTATTAATTTGTCGTTCACCTGTTGTTGAAGCTTTAGCACTTTCTGGTTACCAAATTCTTTCCGTTCCTTCATTCTTACAATCACTCTATATTCTTTCAAAGCGTTGTAAAAGATGTAAATGTTGTAACTCTTTTCGAAAGTTATGTAACACTTTCGATTTAGCATGCCCCTAACTTTGTAAAATTAGTAAGACACTCTGTTTAACTGCCGGAGATCTATATTACATAGTTGCATTTTGATAATATCATATAATCTATTCTAATCATCATGAAGTCAAATATTAAATTATTACTTGTATTAATTGCATTTATTACATCATCAGTAGTATTTACAAAACAGGCATTGGCTCAACAGCCTTCTGTAAGCTTCCAGGTTTTCTATGATGAATTAAGCCCTTACGGTCAATGGATTAACTATTCCAATTTTGGGTACGTCTGGATTCCGGATGTAGGTCCGGATTTTGTCCCTTATTCAACAGGAGGTCATTGGATAGAAACGGAATATGGTGAAACCTGGTTATCAGATTATGAATGGGGATGGGCGCCTTTTCATTATGGTCGTTGGGATTATAATGATTCTTTCGGCTGGTTCTGGGTACCCGATAGTGAATGGGGACCTGCATGGGTGACATGGAGAAGGGCCGATGGTTACTATGGTTGGGAACCTATGCAACCCGGAATTAGTATCAGTCTAAGTTTTGGCAGGGGATATGATAGTCGCTACGATCACTGGATGTTTATAAGAGACAGGGATATTGACAGATCCAATCTTAATAGTTATTATGTCAACCGGACTGATCATGACAGGATCATTAGAAACTCCACAGTGATCAGTAATACTTATGTTGATAACAGGCGGAGCACAACATACGTTTCAGGTCCGGCCAGGGCAGACATCCAAAGGGCTACCGGTAGAAAGATTAGTCCTGTAGCAATTCAGGAAAATAATAAGCCAGGACAAGTTATGAGCAATGGCCAGTTGCGAATATACAGGCCAATAGTGATAAAAGGCGGTGATAAGCAACAAAAATATGCCCCATCCAGAATATCTAATTTAAATGATGTAAAACGATCCTCCGGAAAAAATGGAGCAAATCAACAACAGAATATAAATCAAACTAATTCAAATAAAAGTGACCAGCAGAAACTGCAACTGAATCAGCAACAACAGCAGAAACAGCAACTGAATCAGCAACAACAGCAGAAACAGCAACTGGATAAACAGCAACGGCAGAAACAGCAACTGGATAAACAGCAACAGCAGAAACTGCAACTGGATCAGCAGCAACAGCAGAAACTGCAACTGGATCAGCAACAACAGCAGAAACAACAACTGGATAAACAGCAACTGGATAAACAGCAACTGGATAAACAGCAACAGCAGAAACAGCAAACGGATCAACAACAACAACAGAAACTACAACAGAATACTGTAAATCAGCAAAATAGCACTCGGAGTGTAAATCAAAAGAATACCGTTAAATCAAAGAAAAGCAGGAAGAATGTTCAAAAAAAGGATGACAATTCTGAACAGGACAAAAACAAGAATAATTAATATGTTTTTATTTAATTCTCTCTGAATAGGCGACCATGAACCTTAAAATGCGTGAATCATATAAAATTGTTAAGAAATTGTGTAACAATTCTGTCTGATTAACAGTCTACCTTTGCCAGGGATTGTATCAATAACTTTAGAATTATGTCAAATCTTCTTTTTATAGATGGTTCAGTTTTGATCAAAGTATGGGTTAAAGGATTTTTGGAGTTATTTTAATGTTTAAAATCTTTTAAATTCAGTACTACCTTGCTTAAAGACACTATTGAATTTATTCGAATTACTTAAGAAAATGAAGCTCTATATTAAAAACATGGTTTGTAGCCGTTGCAAAGCGATAGTTAGGACTGAACTGGACAAATTAGGTGTTCTTTATAATTCAGTGGAGTTAGGTGAAGTGACTATTGAGGAAAAGCTAACATCAGTACGACGTACTATGCTATTCGCAGCATTGAAACAATTTGGACTTGAATTGATCGACGACCAAAAGAATGATCTTATTGAGAGATTAAAAACGGCCATTGTTGATCTTGAGCGATGTTCAGATGAAGATTTAAAAACCAGCTATTCGGATTTCATCAGCCTGAGTGTAAATGATAGCTTCATTTCCCTCAATACACTCTTTTCAGAAATACAAGGTATCACAATTGAGAAATACATAATCAAACGTAAAATTGAACTGGTAAAAGAGTTACTCGGACACAACAATCTCAACCTTGCTGAAATTGCTGTTAAGATGCATTACAGCAATGTTGCACAACTGTCCGGCCAGTTTAAAAGTATGACAGGCCTCACACCATTACATTTCAGACAACTCCGGCATATCAGTAACAATAATCTGGCGGTTAACTGAAAAGCATCAAATTATAATCTAATACGATGAATTTAAAGCAACTCAATCACCCGAATAGATTGAAACCCGCTAAAAATACGGTTTATAATAAAAACGAAAGATTAAAATCGTTGGATCTGTTAGGCGTTGTTTCCGATAAAGGTACAGTCTATGAAAAAAATCTCAGGTTACGATTACAGGAAATGGAAGAACTCAATGCCAATCTTGAAAAACTTATCGAACAACGTACCACTAAGCTTGCAGAAATTGTTTCAACCAATGCCAAATTTCTTTCCATCATAGCTCATGATTTAAGAAACCCTTTCAGCTCAATTTTAGGTATTCTGGAAATAATGAAGCTAAGCATAAAAGATAAAAAAATAGGCGAAATTGAAGAGTATATAGACATGGCTTATAATTCAGCGAATAACACATTAATCCTTCTTGATAACCTTTTGGTATGGGCTGTTTCGCAAAATAAAGAGAAAAACTTTAACCCGGTTAAAATTAATTTGTACGAATTGCTTGGAGAAGAAATTGAAAGTCTCAATACTTCCGCCAAACAAAAACAAATAGCGCTGAACCATTCAATTGAGCCCAATTTGAATGTGACAGCGGATCTTCAGATGGTTAAAACAATACTTAGGAATCTGATTAGCAATGCTATAAAATTCACAAACATCAATGGCGAAATCTCGATAAATGCATCAGAAAAGCAACAATTCGTTGAAGTAGCGGTAAAAGACGACGGCATTGGAGTCTCATACGAGGCCCAAAAAAATCTCTTTAGAATTGATTTGTTTCATTCAACACCGGGTACCAATAATGAAAGAGGTACAGGATTAGGTCTTTTGCTTTGCAAAGAATTTGTTGAACTGCATGGAGGAAGTATCTGGATAGAGAGCGAACCTGGTAAAGGAAGCAGATTTGCATTTACATTACCACATTATATATAATTAATTGCATCTACAATTAACGTTTCAGTTAATCTGTGAATAATGTAACTTTTTACCGGAGTTGTGTAACATTTTTGATTTTAATACTATGATTTTTGATATTATCAAAATAACAAAATATTACAATGAGAAAATCAATTTTAATACGTTTTTCCACTCTATTTATTAAGAGTACAATATTGAGTAAATATATTTTCATTTTCTGCTTAGGAATGTTTAGTCTTTGGACGCTGGCCAATCCCCCTCTGGCATCAAAACAGCAAATAGGGATGTTTAAAAACTCAAAAACCTGTATTGTTTTTGAAAATGGCATCAGTTTTTACAATGCCTATATAAAAGATGCCGTTCAGAAATACTGGAAATCTACTGATTATGAGTTTATAGACCAGCATGAATTTGAGAAACGACGATCTGATCCGAAGTATTCTTTTTTAGTGCTTATCGATGGTGTTTGGGATAAAGATCCGGGTGGCGTAAGCTACAGTTACATGAGTCTTGTACTTGGAGATGCATCAGACAATTTAACCAGAATGCCGGAATTTTGCAGCGTACCTCTTTCATATTCCGGCGACAACGAAACTGATTTTGAATATGCCGTTCCTGCAATTGTTAAATTCATGCAGATACATGTAAAAAACCTTGAGAAAGAACGTTTCCCCATTTCAATTAATGGATTGAAATACTATAACAAATCAACAGGTTTTAAAGACAAGGTTTTGTTATTGAACAAAGATAAGATGGCTGTTAATGCAGATTCGCCGGAGAAAATTAAAACAGTTTACCCGTATTTTGTTAAACTGCTTACTGCTGAAGAGATTCAGGCGGAACTCGTTACTAATCCTACAAATGCATTGTTTCATTTTCATGTTGGCCCTCCTCAGAATGCAGGAGCAGGAAAATGTTTTGAGATGATTTTTGATATGGAAGGTAACCTCTATTATTATAATTCCCGAAAGATCACTAATGATAACTCGGATGGTTTTAACCTGAAAGATTTTAATAACCTCAAGTAAAGGAATTCATTATAACATAAAAACCTTAAACGATGAAAATACTGATAATCGGATTTCTTGTATTATTTGGATGGTCTGCGATGTCTACTCATATTTTTGTCTGTAAGATAAAAAAATTGTGCGATGAGACCATAACTGTTCAACTGAGTGCAGTCAACAATAAAAATGTTATTACTGTTGACACGTTAGCTAAGACTGTAGTGCACGAGCAACCTGTAATTCCTGAAAATTTAGTAATCTACTTTGCATTTGACAAATCTGAATTCAAATCAGATGTAAAGACAGAAAAGTGTTTTGAGGAATCAAAAACGTATCTGGATCAAAATTTACAATCCATGCTCAGTATCACTGGCCATACCGATGCAATCGGATCTGATGAGTACAACCAGGCTCTGGGTTATCGACGGGCTAAAAGTGTACAGCACTATTTTGAAAGCAAGGGTATCCCGGCAAATAAGATTATTATAGAATCAAAAGGCGAAAAAGAACCGGCTGATAATAACAGTTCAGTTACGGGGAGAGCAAATAACAGGAGAACAATAATTACTATAAAACACTAAAATCATGAATACTTTATCAATTCTTTTGGCACTGACAAAAAGCGAAGCAACATTTGAAATTATTTTTATGTTACTCGGTTCTGCCATCATTGGATATCTGACTGCATGGCTTTATTATAAGGCTATTTATGAAAAGAGGATTAAAGTTATTGAATCAGAAAAGCATGAATTGAATGACCGCATTGTCAACCTCGATGCTGAAATATTCAATCTGAAAAAAAGTCTTTTTGAAAAGGACGAAGAAACAGAAAAGCTTCTTCTGGAGGTCAGAGCTCTTAAAGCGCTTCATGCAGAATCTGTTCAAGAAACAGACGATATGACCTTAAAAAACAAAAGGAACGAACAGTTACTGTACGAAAAGGATGAAGCTTTGGTTAATATAGCTCAACGTAAGCATCTGCTGGATTACAAGAGTTTTGGAACAGCTACGGCGGCTGAAAAGGATGACCTGAAAATGATAAGCGGCATTGGTCCGTTTATTGAAGAAAGACTGCACGCATTGGATATTTATACTTTCAGGCAGATCAGTAAATTCACTCCTCAGGATATTGAAACGATTAATGATGCCATTGAATACTTTTCAGGCAGGATCGAAAGGGACGAATGGGTAGCACAAGCCCTGGAACTTGTTCGCCGTGAAGATCTGAGGGTTGAGCTTTTTAAACGAATAAGTGAAAGAAAATCAAAGATTTACTACAACAGAATAGGTGTTGCCAAAGAAGAAGAAGCTGATGATTTAACAGTAATAAGCGGTATAGGCGGATGGATTAAGGAAAAGCTTAATGTACTGGATATCTATACTTTCCGGCAAATCAGCAATTTTACTAAAGAAGATATTGAAACTGTTACTGAGGCAATTGAATACTTCCCTGGCAGAATTGAAAGAGATGAATGGATACTTCAGGCCAAAGAACTGGTCCGGATTGCAGGCAATAAGTCGGAACTTCTTAAACGCATCAGGGATAGGCAGGGACGAATTTACTTCGACAGATTAGGAATTGCTCATAAACACGAGGCTAATAATTTGACCCTGATTGACGGGCTTGGATTATGGGTAGAGGAACGGTTAAATACACTTGGTATATATACTTTCAGTCAGATCAGCAAGCTCACACACACTGATATTGAAACCATTACTGAGGTTTTGGAAATTATCCCCGGCCGGATCGAACAGGATGACTGGGTTGGTCAGGCCCGTATACTTGTAAAAAAACAGTTGAAGGAAGAGAAAGTATAAAAATTCCTATTTTTAATTCATTAAAATTTTTTGTTAAAAAGTTATTATTTTTTATTTAATTTGTATTTACATGTAATTGGATACTACCCAATTCATATATTTACGGATAATAAAAAACATGCTCTTTAAACATTCATAATATCTCTATCGTAAAAAGAAATATAATAGATGTTTTAGGGCAGATAAATTTTTTTATAGTTAATGCGAGTCAAATTCAAAAAACTGAAGCCAACAGTATCTCCAATAGAAAAAAAGTCTGATTCAGATACAGGTAAGTTTCCAATAGTCGGTATCGGAGCATCGGCAGGAGGACTGGAAGCATTAGAACAATTTCTGAGCAATGTACCTGAAAACAGCGGATTGGCTTATGTTGTTATCCAGCATCTGGATCCAACACAAAAGGGCATGCTGCCGGAGCTACTTCAGCGTATCTCCAAAATGAAAGTGATTCAGGTAAAAGACCGGATGACTATCAAACCAAATTGTGTATATGTAATTCCTCCAAACAAGAGCATGTCTATATTAAGGGGGGTGCTCCACCTCTTTGAACCGATGGAATCAAGAGGATTGCGCCTTCCGATTGATTTTTTCTTTCGCTCGCTTGCTGACGATCTGCAGGAATTGGCTGTCGGTATTATTCTTTCAGGTATGGGCTCTGACGGTAGCGTCGGACTGCGTGCAATAAAAGAAAAAAACGGAATTGTGATGGTACAGGATCCTGGTACGGCAAAATACGACAGTATGCCCCATAATGCTATCGAATCCGTGCTGGTCGACATTATAGCTCCATCTACCGAGTTGCCTGCAAGGCTAATGGATTATCTTAAGCATGTTCCTGTTGTTACGGCAGACCTTGATATTGAGATTAAAGACAAAAGTTCTCTCGAAAAAATTATTATTCTGCTGCGAACATACACCGGCAACGACTTTTCGTTGTATAAAAAAAATACAGTCTATCGCCGGATCGAAAGACGCATGGGCATCCACAAGATTGATAAGATAGCTTCCTACGTCCACTTTTTACAGGAAAATCCAAAGGAAGTGGATATTCTTTTCAAAGAATTGATGATTGGTGTAACTAGTTTTTTTCGTGATACAATCGTCTGGAAAATATTGAAAGAGTCGGTTTTTCCAAATATTCTGACTGAACATAAAAACGGTTCAATTCTGAGGGCATGGATACCGGGATGTTCTACCGGAGAAGAGGCTTATTCATTAGCGATAGTGTTTAAAGAAGCGCTCGAAAAAATGAATCCACATTCAGATATTTCGTTACAGATATTCGCTACAGATCTCGATAATGCTGCTATTGAGATAGCCAGAAAAGGTGTTTTCCCGGTAAATATAGTGGCTGATGTATCACCTGAACGGTTGAATCGGTTTTTTACTATAACAGATGAAGGCTATCGTGTTAATACGGAAATAAGGGAAATGGTTGTATTTGCACTACACAACATTATAATGCATCCCCCTTTTACCAAGATCGACATTCTTTCGTGCCGCAATCTGCTTATATACATGGATGCCGAATTGCAAAAAAAACTGCTCAAGCTGTTTTTCTATAGTATTAACCCTGAAGGAATTATGGTGCTCGGAAGTGCCGAAACGCCTGGAAAGCAGAGTCATCTTTTTACTCCTGTCGATACTAAATGTAAAATTTACAAACGATCCATTACATCCCAGATACCGGAATTATTCGATTTTCCCTCTTCATTTTCCCGAACTAAACCGGTCTATGTCGAAAAACAGATACCTGTCAGTCCGACGGTAAATATACAAACCCTTGCCGATCAACTGATTTTGCAGTATTTTTCACCAGCCGGTGTTTTAGTGAACGAAAACGGCGACATTATTTACATCAGCGGGCATACCGGAAAATATCTGGAACCGGCTGTTGGTAAAGCAAATATGAATATTTTTGCAATGTTACGCGAAGGTTTGCACAACGAGTTTCCTCCTGCCTTCCGGAAAGCCATAACTAAAAAAGAACCCGTTATTTTACGGAATCTAAAAATTGGTACAAATGGTAAAACACAAACATTAAATATTAAAATTCAATGGATTGATCAACCGGAACTTTTAAAGAGTATGGTAATGGTGATTTTTTCTGATCTGGAAGAGATTCCTGACATTAAAACGCTTTCAAAAACCAGGAAGAAGATTTCAGATAAAATCAGGCAATCGGAGTTAGAAATTGAGTTGCTGATTTCACGTGAAGAGATTCAGAATACTCTCGAAGAAATGCAGACTTCCCAGGAAGAGCTGAAATCAACTAACGAAGAATTGCAATCTACCAATGAGGAGCTACAGTCTACCAATGAAGAACTAACGACTTCTAAAGAAGAAATGCAAAGTCTTAATGAGGAGCTTCAAACTGTGAACGCTGAATTGCAATCAAAACTCGACGATTATTCTCGGTTGAACAACGATATGAAAAATCTTCTAAATAGCACCGATATCGCCACCCTGTTCCTTGATAAGGAATTGAATATTCGTCGATTTACGATTCAGGCGACCAAAATATTTAAACTGATAAAAAGCGACATAGGACGACCTTTTACCGACCTTGTTACTGACCTGATATACCCTGGATTGGAAGCCGATTCTATCGAAGTATTAAGGACGCTCGTATTTATGCAAAAACAAATTCCTGCAAAAGACGGGCGATGGTTTTCAATTCGAATTATGCCATATCGGACTTCCGACGACAGGATAGACGGTCTGGTTATAACTTTTATCAACCTCTCCGATCTCAAGCAGGTAGAAGTAAAATTACACGAAACAGAGCAGATGAATAGTTTGCTGTTAAATTCATCCTCAGATGTAATTATTAAATTGTCGACCGACTGGAAAATAGAGGAGTTTAATTCAGAAGCTGAAAAATTTTTCGGTAAAAAGCGTGGAGATGCATTGAACCAGGATTATTTTCAGATGTTTATTCCAGAGCCGGTACGTAAACAGACAGAAAAAAACATGAAAAAGATGCTGAATGGAGGCTCGGATAGCAAATTCAAGACGAAAGTAATTGCAGCCGGAGATAAAACACAGGTAGTTGAATTGTCAGTAAATGTACTGGTCAACGACCAGAAAAGGACAGCAGGAATGATTATTATCACAAAAAAAATAACTTAATCATGAATATGGAAGAACAGAATCTTACAGATGCACAATTACTGCGCATAAAAGCTGAAAAACAACTGAAAGAAAAACAGAAACAACTGGACAAGCCGGTTATGGAAACCGATGCTAAGAAACTCCTGCATGAATTGCAGGTGCACCAGATAGAATTAGAAATGCAGAATGAAGAGTTGATCGATGCAAATGAAACAGCAGAAACAGCTCTGAAAAAATATACCATGTTATACGATTTTGCCCCAATGGGTTATTTTACACTCGATAGCGATGGCAATATCTGCGAACTTAATTTTACGGGTGCCGACATGCTTGGTCATAAACGTTTTAGTCTGATAAACGCCAACTTTAAGCTGTTTGTTTCCGCTGAATCGCAGCCTGTATTCGACAAATTTTTCACTAAAGTATTTACCGGTGATGCTAAAGAATGCTGCGAAGTAATGCTTGGTTATGACAATAACCCCTTATGCTCTGTTTATATGGAAGGGATAGTTGTTGGCGAGGACCAGAAATGTCTGTTGTCGGTATTTGATATTTCAGATTTTGTAAAACATGCCGTTCATTAGATATTAATAAAAGTCGTTTTTTCTTATCCAAAATATTTTAACCACAAAAATCATTGCACTATATTGAAGGTGTGAATAATGTAACTTTTTATAAAAGTTATGTAACACTTTTTAATTTCAAAGTGTTTACTTTTATTTTGATATTTCATTCATAATCAAAAGAAATTATCAGTGAAATAATTTAAATTGGTACATTGTTTGGCTAACTAAAATAAAAAATATTATGTTCAATAAGAGGGTTGTGCAAAAGGTATTGAAACGTACCTGGGAATTGGATAAAATTCCAGGATTGACTCCTGATAGCTCTGATGATCACAGTAGTGTAACCTCACAGCTGATTCATGACCTTTTTGGTGGTGAAATTCTTAAGACACATGAGAAAAAAAACTGGCATTTTTATAACCGGATTGATGGTGAACGCGTCGATTTTACAGAATCTGAAATGGATAAATTCGCTAAAGAAAATGGATTCGAAGATATTCCTTCCACACCTGATGAGACTTTTACTTATTTTGAGCAGGAGGATTATTCAACATTTCTTATGAGGTTTGTAAGAACATTCGAAGAAACTATTGGTCTCGGGAAATACCCCTCGGGTTTTACAGCCTGAAAAATTTTAAAATAGCATAGTAAGTCAATGAACTTCAGCATTAGTATTCCTGATCTCTCTATTTATTTTTCTTTTATCATGGTCATCGTTTTCCTGAACAAATATTTGAAACAGAAGGTTGATTCATTTTTGGATGAGAAAACCTCAATCAAAAAAAATCTCTAATGTGGAATAATTTATAATGTTCCGGACAACATATATCTTTGTTATACCAGTCGAAGCAATCGTTACTGACTTTACTAAGTAAGGTGAAATACCAAAAAGATAGTTTACGAATGAACAAAACCAGTTACAATCCGTTAAGAATTATAATCTTTTAAAATGATCCTGGCTGATGAGTTTAAGATGTGCCGGAATTGGAAATTAAAAGTACAAAAGCTCTGTATCTACAGATTATTAAATTGTAAAAATGAGATTTTAATTATAATTAGTTCAGATTATGAAGTACAAATTACTTGGTAAAACAGGAGTTTTAGTTTCAGAGCTCTGCTTAGGTACCATGACATTCGGAGGGAAAGGCTACTGGAAAGCTATTGGGCAACTATCTAAGGACGAAGTGACCCAGTTGGTAGAAACAGCGATAGACCACGGAATTAATTTTTTTGATACTGCTAATGCCTATTCGGAAGGGTTATCCGAAACGCTCTTGGGCAAGGCCTTAAAAAACCTTGGGATATCCCGTCAGACGGTTTTTATTGCGACCAAAGTAAGGCTAAGGATGGGTGAGGGAGCGAATCAGGTAGGATTGTCAAAACTTCATATCCTCGATTCGGTAAATGATAGTTTACAACGTCTTGATCTTTCACATATTGATATGTTGTATATCCATGGTGTGGATCCTGTAACATCGTTGGAAGAAACCATGAGGGCGCTTGAAGATGTTGTGAGATCTGGCAAAGTACGTTACCTTGGAGTAAGCAATCATCCTGCATGGATGGTTGTAAAGGCTAATAGCATTGCAGGGAATCTGGGCTGGTCCAAATTTGTTGCCTCCCAGAATTTCTATAGTATTGCCAGTCGGGACATTGAAAGGGAAATTGTAGCAATGGCCCTCAGTGAAGGTATTGGCATTATGCCATGGAGCCCTTTAGCAGGAGGGTTTCTGTCAGGAAAGTTTAAACGGGATAGTAAAACTGCCAGTAACAGCAGGAGGGATAATTTTGATTTTCCGCCGATAAATAAGGAGAAGGCATACGATATAATAGATTTAATGACAAAAATCGGTGAACATTATAATGCATCACCAGCAAGAGTCGCATTGTCGTGGATTAAAGATAAACCAGGTGTTACCAGTGTCATTATAGGTGCAAGAAATCAGGATCAGCTTATGGATAACCTGGCTTGTACGCAATTACAGTTAACTAAGGACGAAATAGGAGAATTGGATGCAATCAGCGCCTTGACACCAGAATACCCCGGATGGATGGTTGACAGACAGCTAACAGGACGATTCCCGGAGAATAAGTAGGCAGGCTTTTTAGCAGATAGTATAGGTTAAACTCTATTTTCTGTCTGATATTCTCGTAAATGATTACAGCATCAAATCTAGGTATCCAGTTTGGAAGACCAGATAATCTTTTACTGGATGCACCAACAAGCCGTATTGACCTGGAGTCAATTCGGGCATTTAATAATATTTTAATCAGGTTTAAAGGAAACATCCTGATGTCCTCTCATGATCATGCGTTTATTCAAACCGTATGTAACCGGGTTATCGAAATAGGACCCAAAGGAATGATTGACAAACAGATGCAATATGATGACTACATATCAGATGAAAAACTGATTGAAAGGGAAAAAATTTATAAGGCAAATATGTATAAATGGTTTAATTGTTTCCGGACTTCATTTGTATACCAGAAACAATAGAGTTACCTGTAAGCAAGTTTCAGTTTTATTGTAGTTTTTGTAGTTCCTGACATGTTTGCATTTCTTTGATAACCGTTTCCTCCATAATCGTTTCCAGACCTATTACCATACATTCCACCGCCTCGCATCCCTCCGCCACCCATTCCACCACCACGCATTCCCCCACCCATTCCACCACCATGCATTCCGCCACCACCCATTCCACCATTTCTGTTTGGACTATTATTTGTTGTGGAAACCGGGTTAACTTTAATCCGAAAGTTAAATATTGTGTTGCAGTCAGATGGGGTCAACTCGTTTTTATAAAATGTTGAAAATGGGATTACAGCTTCGTAGTTCATACTGCCTTTCTCGTCAATATTTATGGCTGCTGAAATGCCTGTATTGTTTGGAGATGACAAAGAGATTATTTTCCCCAAACGTGGTTTAAATCCAACCAGTTGCATTTCTGTCGCTTCGGCAAGAAGTTTTAGTTTATAAGCGGAGCGGTTAGGTCTTTCGTTAGTACCTGCATTAGTTTGTGTATTAATATTTGTTTTCGGTTCCAAATCCGGTATATTGCCAACAGGATACTTAATGCCTACAGGAAAAGATTTTTTCCCCAGAGTATCTATTCCGAATTCAAGACCTGATCTGAGTATTTTTGTCTGCAGAAATTCATTCGAAATACTGCAACAAAAATAGAGGTTATACCGGTCATTCGAAATACTATAATTGATTCCTGTTTCCTGGTCATAAAACCTTAATGGATTGGACCATTCAGGTATTTTTCCATCTACCGTGATTTTCTTGCTCTGCCAGCTGGATGAATTATATATTTTGTTTGTGCATGAAATAAGAAAACATATTACAAAAAATACTGAAACAATTTTTTTCATTTCATTTATTTTAAATTTTTCTAAGCTATCGTCATTTCGAAAACGTTATATTTTAGTGGTTGCTGTCTTAAAGTCTTTTCATTCAATTCATGTTCAAAATAAAACGGGAAAATGAGTTTTTAGCACTGTTTTATCTTCATCTTTTTTTCTGTCAAAACAAGTATTCATCAACTCTGGTTTTATAGTTTGTATATCGCTAAAAATCATTAGAATTCAGTTTTTTTGGAAAAAAGACGAGTTACAATTCTTAAATAAATAGACAAATGGTTTAACATAAATATTCCCTCAACAGCAAATTCTTTTATTCATGTAATTTGTTGAATCCTGAATATAGTTATAGATTATCATGTATTTGTCATTTATAGAAGATGGGTAATTCATATCTTCCTTTTCAGCTTTAACAACCAAATGGTGTGAAGAAGATATTATTCTCTAAAGAGAAATGGGACTGTTACAAAAAAAAGTAACATCAACATCAAAAGATAGTATGGTTCAAGTTTCCTATCAAGTTCAAGAATTACTTTTCTTGTTATTATTGGAAATTAGTTAACTCTTAAGGTTGATCATTCTATGAGGAAATTTGTAACTTTGATTAAAACTTGAAATTATGAAAATAATATTTAAGCTAATTCTAATTGTAGTTTCAATTTTATATTGTGGAATTACTTATGGTCAAAATGAATTTGTTACCCTGACAAGTTCCGATTTAATAAAAGGATTAGATAATAAAGATTATTTAAGAAAGAAATTAATTGAGAATGGATTTACAATCATTGGGAAAACCGGAATTGGTATTACTAAAACCGGATTTTATGAATCCTGGCAGTTTAAGTCTATGCTCTATGTAGATATAATATACAGCCCTGGTAAGGAGAATACTATAAAAGTAGGCATTCACGAGACTTTAACTGGTCTTCCTGAACGGCTAATCCAGTCATTTCCACATAAAAAGATTGAAAAAATAGATGAACATCTACCAACTATTAATGTCACACCAATAAATAAAGAAATAAGCTATTCTTTGGCATATTCCAGAGATAGTGATAATGTGCGTGTAGTTATTTGGTATGATTATCCTTATTACTTTTTCGAATATAAAGATGAAAAATAATACTGATTTACCGGAGATATGTAGTTTACACTGAAATGTCTGCTCAAGCATTTTATTCTACTTCAAGTGTATTTAAGAAAATTTGTGAACAATGGAGAAGAAGACGAAATGGGACAACAGGTGAATTAGATATAAAAAGAAAAACGTATTTTTGAAAACCCGTGGTCAAAGAATAAAAGCAGTTTATTTATTACCTAATTGTAAATTATTATTTAACAATAACTTAAATTAATTGATATGAAAAATTTTAAAGTATTTTTGAACCTTTTTTTGATTACGGCAATATTGATTGTCAATTCGTGTAAAAAGTCAGATGATAGTAAATCAGCTGTTACTGATACAAAAAAATCGATATCTAAAAAATGGATAATTGAAAATAGAAAATCCACTCTCAGTTCCGATTATATATGGTTTGAGTTTAATCTTGATGACATTTATATAATAGGGAAAACAGATGGAACAATATTGAGTGGTTCATATACTATCAGCGATGACACAAAGTCGATAATATTAACTAATTACGGCGTAATGACAATTAATACTTTATCTGACACTGAATTTGCATTTAGTTTAAAACTAAATAATTCAACTGATAGTATTACTCTTTCTGCAACGCCTGCACAAGTAATTGCATCTTCTTCTAAAACTGATATGTTTTGTAGAAATTGGAACTTAGATAAAACAACCGATAGCGACACTACGATATTATATCCAAATACAGAGTCAACAAAACTAGAAGTAATTTTTTCAAATTATGGTACTTATTTTGTAACTAATGTATATAAGGACGGTACTACTGAATATCTAAACAGACAATGGAAATGGAAAGACCAATCTGAGACTATAATTTGTTATGGTGATTTAACATGTAATTGCACTGGTGATAATGAAGTTACTATTGTTGAATTGACAAATACCTTACTTAAAATGAACGAAGATGGTGAATTGTATTTTTTAAGTCCGGTTAAAAAGACAAAATCAGCGCAAACTATTCATAATTCAATTAATACTTCAAGAAAACCAAATTTATTTGGTTTTTAAATAATTTAATTGGCAAAACTCAATTAGCTGATAATAATGCACATAATCATGCAGACTATCCCACCAGTAAGAATAATCAAGAAGAACATCCGATACCATCATATTTACTGATCTCGTTTACAGTTGTTCACATTAAGATTTGGAGCAGTTTTCATGTAATTCATAGGCATGGCTTCGTACCCTCCTTTATTTATGTGTTCTGAGGTAATAGTTTTAGAAAGAATTAATGTCGGAGGTGATAAATCATAATGATTATCTACCTCTCTATCTGCCACAAAGAAAAAACCCACTGTGATTTACTTATTATCAGTGGGTTGTTTTTTTCAATTTTCGGGGTGGCAGGATTACCTTTGGTGATCCTGTGTGGGGGAAACTAAAATATGCCAGATAATCAATATACAATTATATTCTATGATCCTCACGTATAATAGTACGGCAACCCCCACCGAGACTTTTACCACAATTTTTTGCAGGATGAATATTCTTTATTTTGTCTAATTGTCCGATATCTTTTAACCTTTTGTATATGAGCTGCCAGGCGCAAGGCTGGTTAGGGCTGATTTCACATCTTTCTAGACGGGAACCTCCGCATGGTCCATTTAACATGTGTTTTGCACAACGCGTTACCGGGCATATTCCGCCAAAATCAGCAAGAACACAAGCACCGCATTGTGCACATTTTTCAGTCCAGACGCCTCTGGATTCGAGAATCCCTAAAAAGGCAGTGTCAAGTCCGGCATAAACCGGTTTATCGGGGAAACGCTCTGCAATAGCCTGTACACCGGCTCCGCAACCCAGTGAAAGGACGGCATCATTTTTTTTAATCTCTTCAGCGGCAGTTTCAATGAATACATTATCGCATTGGCGCTCGATAGTTAATTCACTTACTTTAACACGTTCGCCAGTTTTTTTAAAAGCTATTCTTAATGCCGAAGATATTATTGCGACTTCCCGTTCACCTCCTGCCAGACATACGGTTACACATGTTCCACATCCAAGTACGAGAATGTTTTCGTGTCCATTAATAATATCTTTTAGTTCCGGGATTGTTTTTCTTTTAGCAACTATCATTTGTGTATCTCCTCTTTTAAGATTTTTGAATTTGTTTTTAAAGGATTTGGTCCTATTAGTTTTATTGTATCAACCATTTCGAAAATTACATCCACAAGATTCTTGGCCATGGCAGCCGAAATATTCACCATGCGTAAGCGTTCTTTTTCTATTCCACATTCTTCCAGAATTGTACGAATGGCATTCACGCGCTTCTTTGCAATAAGATTCCCATCGATAAAATGGCATCCTCCTTCAAGGCATCCGGCTATTAAAACTCCGTCAGCGCCGTTTTCTATTGCCTTCATGTAGTATTCAACCTCTAACCTTCCTGTACAAGGCGTTCTGATTATCCTTACTCCCAGAGGGTATTGAAGGCGCATCGATCCGGCCAAATCAGCCGAAGCATATGCACAAAAGTGGCAGCAGAAAGCAAGAATCTTAGGTTCAAATGGATTATCCGTCATGTTAATTTGAAGTTTCAGTTTCCAGTATATTAAATAATTGGTCTATCATTATTCTAAAATGATCAGATCTGAAATGGTTTAACTGTATCGCCCTGGCCGGACACTCTGATGCACATATACCACAACCCATACATTTTGCACTTTCGACCTCAGCTTTGTGGTCATAGTTACAGAATGGGGCACCAAACGGACATGAATTCACACAGGTCATACATGAAATGCACTTATTCTGGTCAACAATTGAAACCTGAGCTCCAACTTCGAGATGTGTTTTTGAAAGTATGGTTGCAGCTCTAGCCGCCGCTGCTTTAGCCTGTGATATATTCTCATCAATCATCTTTGGTGAATGAGCTAACCCGCATAAGAATAATCCTTCGGTGGCAAAATCAACCGGTCTTAATTTCATGTGTGCCTCTACATAGAACCCACTTGAATTCAGAGGTACTTTAAGCAAATTTGAAATTTTAGCGTTGTCATCATTTGCAACAATACCGGTACTTAATATAAGTTTATCGGCTTCGATAATTATTGCTTCCTGAAAATCAGGACTGTTAACCTTAACAGAGCTTAATACTCCATTGACGTCTGACACCTCCGGTAAATTTTTCTCATCATACCGTATAAAAACAATGCCTTCTTCACGGGCTTTTTTATAATATATTTCTCTGAAGCCATATGTCCTGATATCCCTGTAGAGTATGAATATTTTCGCTTCCGGATCGTCTTTTTTTATTTTTAGTGCATTTTTAACCGCCATAGAGCAGCACATTCTGCTGCAATATGGCTTTTCATCGTTACGCGATCCGACACATTGAATCATTACATATGTTTGTCCGCTTATCTGAATCTTCTTTTTATTAATTAGATTTTCAAGCTCCACCTGGGTCATAATATTTTTAACTATTCCATACTGATATTCTTTTGTATCAGCAGGTTTTGCCCCGGTTGCAACGATTATTGTCCCGCACGACAGCTCTTTTGGTTTATTATCTTTCAACAACTTCACTTTGAAGTGTCCTACATGTCCCGAAATCCCGGTTACTTCCGAATTCAGATGGCAATCAATGTTTCTTTGGCTATTTGTACCTTCTATCAATTCTGTTTTGAATTTACCAAGGTTTTCGTTTTCAAGGGTGCTATTGATGACATTTGCGTTACCCCCCAGTTGCGTGGATTTCTCAATAAGATCAACGTCAAAACCCTGTTCAGCAAGCGATAAGGCAGCAGACATCCCACTAATACCACCACCTATTACAATTGCATTCTGAAGAATTGGTATTTTTTCTCCTTCTAATGGAGAAAGGTTATAGGCACGGGCAACAGACATTTTTACAAGTTCAATTGCCTTTTCGGTCGCTTTTTCAGGTTCCGAAGAATGAACCCATGAACACTGGTCCCTGATGTTGGCCAATTCAAACAGATAGGGATTCAATGCGGCTTCCCTCAGGGTTTCGCGGAATATAGGCTCATGAGTACGTGGAGTGCAGGATGCAACAACAACCCTGTTTAATCTGTTTTTAGCTATCTGTTCCTTTATATTTGACAAACTGGCATCTGAACATGTATACATTGTGTGAGATGCATATACTACTCCGGGATGGGTTTTAATGGCTTCGGTTATTTTCTCAACATCAATGGTCCCTGCAATATTGATCCCGCAATGGCAAACAAAAACCCCTATACGGGCCGGTTCGTCACTTACATCATGTTCCTGCGGATACTCTTTTGATCTGATCAATGTATTTTTTGCTGACGATAGCAACTCCATAGACATAGATGCTGCAGCGCTGGCCTGCATTACTGTTTCAGGAATATCTTTCGGCTCCTGGAATGCCCCGCCAACAAATACACCACGCTTTGATGTGACAAACGGGGAGAAACGATCAGTTTCACAAAACCCATACTGATTGATATTAATTCCCAGTTTTCGTATGCTTTCAGTAACTGTTGCCTTTGGATCTATGCCAACTGCCAGTACTACAAGGTCAAAATCTTTTTCTATATAACCCTTCAGTGGATCAAGGTATGCTAATCTTAAATCATTGGTTTGCGGCATCTGAACAATACGGGAAGGAATACTTTTAATAAATTCCAAATTATCCATGGCCCGGGCACGTTCGTAGTATTGATCAAAATCTTTTCCATGTGCCCTGATGTCCATATTAAAAATGGTACACTGCAACCCGTTCAAATGTTCTGATGCAATCATTGACTGTTTTACCGTTGCCATGCAGCATATTGAAGAGCAATAATCATTTCCGCTTTTTGAATCTCGCGATCCAACACATTGGATCCAGGCTATCCTTCTGGCATCTTTTCCGTTGTCCCTTCGCAAAATGTGCCCGCCATAAGGACCTGCTGCTGAAAGCATGCGCTCAAACTGAACACTTGTAAGTACATTCTTATAGCGATTAAAGCCATATTCACCTTTGATTTCAGCATTGAATTCATCAAACCCGGGTGTGAGAATGACAGACCCTACTTCCAGTTCAATTATCTGCTCCTTCATATTGTGTTCAATAGCTTTCTTTTCACAAGCTTCGACACATTCCATACATTCGGAACACTGGGCGCAATTCATGCAGCGTTCTGCTTCGGCTATTGCTTCTTCTACAGAGAAAGCTGCCTGGATCTCATTAAAATTATGGGTTCGGTTTTCTACAGGAAGTTCAATCGCACCGGCACGTTCTTTCTTTTCAATATTTTTTGTAGTGGGTAAATGCTCCACAGGAACAGGTTTCAGTGTATGTTCGAAACGGTAAGATGACATTTCCTCGCCGTTCAGATAACGTCCTATTGATTCAGCAGCATGTTTTCCTGCAGCTACTGCATCGATAACGCTTGCCGGCCCGGAGGCATTATCACCACCTGCAAAAATTCCTTTTGCTGAGGTTTCATATGTAACAGGATCGACTTTGAAACAACCGTGCTCTGTCTTTATACCCACATGTTTGACAAATTCTCCATCTACCATCTGGCCAATTGCTACAATAACCTGATCTGCATTGATTACCTCTGTTTTGTTATCGTCGTATGATGGGTTGAACTTTCCGTTTTCGTCCAAAACACTTAAGCATTGTTTTAACTCTATGCCGGTTACTGAACCGTTTCCCAATATTTGTTTGGGTCCCCAACCGTTACGGATAGTAATGCCCTCTGATAATGTAGCTTCTATTTCGTCGGGATAAGCTGGCATTTCATTCTTTTTCTCCAGGGATATCAGTTCGACTCTTCCGGCACCTAGACGCAGAGCAGTTCTTGCAACGTCTACTGCGACATTACCCCCGCCAATAACAACGACATTTTCTTTCAGACCAGGTTTTTCTTTAGAACTTCCGGCTTGTCTTAAGAACTCCACACCAAAGAATACTCCTTGTTTATCTTCCCCGTTTATACCCAATTTCCTGCTTATATGAGCACCTGAGCTGACGTACACTGCATCATTTTTCTTCTGAAGTTCTTTTATGGTTTTATCCCTGCCAATGCGACAGTTTAAAACAATATTGACACCTTTATGCCTGATAAGCTCTATTTCATAGTCAAGTATTTCTTTAGGAAGCCTGTACTGTGGTATACCCCAATAAAGCATGCCACCTGCATAATCTTTTTCCTCGTAAACTGTAACAGCAAATCCTTTATCTGCCAGATCACCTGCGGCAGTCAATCCTGAAGGCCCTGCACCAATTATAGCAATTTTCTTGGCGTCTGGGGAAGACTTTTTTTCTTCAGGTAATAATAATTCCCCCGATTTGACCAACTTCATCTCTTCGTCAGAAGCAAACCTTTTAAGTTGTCTAATTGCCAACGGGCTATCTACATTTGCACGGGTGCAGGCAGTTTCGCACGGTGCCGGGCAAATGCGACCGCAGATACCTGCAAGAGGGTTTCTTTGCCTGATAAGGTTCACAGCTTTTACATATTCCTTTTTCTTAATGAGCTGGATGTAACCCTGAATGTTAATATTTGCCGGACATTTAATTTTACAGGGCGCATGACCCAACTTAAGCACATTTGGCATATTGGGTATGGCCTGTGCATAATATTTCTGAACTGCTTTCCTTTTACCCAGATCACGGTTAAACTTGTCGCTCACTTCAACGGGGCAAGCTTTTATACAATCACCACAATCATTACAGATTTTCTCATTTATATACCGTGGTGACTTTTTAATAAACGCTTTGAAATTACCGGGTTCCCCTTCAATTTTTTCAAGTTCGGAAAGTGTATGTATTTCTATATTAAGGTTTCTTGCACACTCAACCAGTTTGGGAGAAATTACACAAATGGCACAGTCGCCGGTAGGAAAAGTTTTATCAAGATGCGACATCATGCCACCGATTGTAGCTGAACGGCTGATTAAATATACTTTAAAACCGGAATTGGCAAGATCGAGAGATGCCTGAACTCCGGCAATACCTCCACCTTCAACCAGTACGGCCCCTACCATTTTTTTCTTGTTTGTACTCATGATACTTTTCTGCCTTATTTTTATTCTGCCGTTTTTACTAATTCAATTATTGGTTTTGGCGATACAACACTTTTGTCCATACCAAGTTTTTTAGGAGAGACACCCAGACACAAACCCAAAAGTTGAGTAATATATACGACCGGCAAATTATAGTCCCTGTTTTTTGTTTTATTGATGTCATTCTGTCTCATATCAAGATTTATCTGGCACATCGGGCATGCAACTGCCATGCATTGGGCACCTGATACTTTAGCCATGTTCAATATGGAATCCGAGAGTTCAATAACAATATCAGTCCGGGAAAGGGCGAAACCTCCTCCACAACATTCAACCTTGTTCGGCCAGTCAACACTTTCACCACCCATAATGGTTACAAGGTTATCTATTAACACAGGGTTTTCCGGGTCATCAAATTGTGTGATATCATGCGGCCTGACTAATAAACATCCATAATAACTTGCAACTTTTAAGCCATCCAACGAATGGCTAAAAGCATCCTGTAATTTTTTAGCCCCGATATCTTTGAGAAGCACTTCAACAAAATGACGGACTTTTACACTTCCATCATAGTCTTCACCCAGAGTGGCTGCTATCTCCCTTCTTATTTCAGGGCTTGTTTGTATTTCATGATTGGCTACTTTCATCCTGTTATAACAAGCTGCGCAAAACACAACCATATCAAATCCCGTTTTTTTGGCCATTAACAGGTTAGCAGCAGGAAGTGCAATAGAAAGATTTTTGTCGGTATGATGTGCAGGAGTTGATCCACAGCATGTCCAGCCTTTTAACTCTATCAGTTCAATATTCAATGCTAATGCAACTTCATTCACCGACATGTATTGATCGCGTGCTGTAGAATCTGCCGAACATCCGGGATAATATGCATATTTCATATACAAATATTTTAACTATTTATTCTATCCTGATTCCTGGCAAATATCCGGTTAGTATATTTTTTATCAGCTTTAAAGGAAGGGGTCAGCGCTATTTTCCCTTTTAAAAGCATCATTGGAAATTTATCTGTATCCTGAAGATAGCTGGAGGTACCTAATTTGTAAGCTGCTATCATTCCAATATCGTAAGTACGGCCAAACATTCTGACTGTCCTCAGAAATAATTTATTAAACAGCGCCACATTCCCTTTCTGCCTCGAAGCGTTATTTCTGACTGCTATAATCCGCAAAGCATCCATAACTGCCGCCATATTTATTTTCATCGGGCAACGTTCAAAGCATGTCTCACATGAAGCGCACATCCACACGAGGTCACAGTTGAAAAGTTTATCTCGCTCATTTAATTGTAATCCACGAATGATGTCGGATGGGTGAACTTTCGTTAAACCTGTCACCGGACAACCATTTGAACATTTCTTACATTGAAGACAGCTCCTGATGTCTATTCCGGAAATTTTCTGTACCTCGGTTGTCAGGTCAGCTCTCACTTTTTCTTTACTAATGACAATTGCCATATATTTGTTTTTAGCAGAATTTAATTAGTTGTTTCTTCTTTCACAAGCTCATCAACTTCTTCTTCTTCGCCATAAACATCTTTTTCCGGTGTTGATGGAACTCCTTCAAAACTTGGCGCAACTTTTCTATAAACCCGAGTAGGTTTGAATTTTTTGCCATCAACAGTCAACAGATCGTTTATTTTAATACCAAAAAGTATTTCATTCTCCTGCAGGTAGGGGAGTATTAATTCCCAATCCTTTTCGGTAAACGGACTAAAAATGCACCCGTTCAACTGCTGGTTAACTAATTTTCTGTGCGGGTCCCTTATATAGGCTGCCCCACCTGAAGCCAGAGAAAAGAGATTACTGCCCGGGTATGGTTCTGATAAAGGAACTAATTGCCCTTCTTCATCGAATTTTACTCCGTTCAGAATAACGAACCCCCCTTTGTTATGAGGATCACCGGCCATAAAGGATTCACCAAGGAAATCAAGGCTTGTTCCGTTGATGATTACCTTGGGCCGTCCCACGGAATTAATCATAGGGCGTCCGGCTGCGTTGCCCTTAACATATATTGAGCCACCCTTGGCACCATATAGAAATGTCTGACCTACATCACCATGAATTACAAATTTGCCATCTTTTATTATTTGTCCCAATTGATCTTGTGCATTACCATGAACAGTAATACTTAACCCGTCAATACCCGAAGCAAGATAGTCTCCACAGCTACCGTACACATCAATTGAAACATCATGTGTTTCGGGCCCTAATCCACAACCAATATATCGTTGTCCGGCACAATTGAAAATTATAAAGTTTCTCCAACCCATTTTATATGCCTTCACCAGGTAAGTAGCGTCGCATTCATCTCCTTCAGGAGGAAAAAGCTTAGCATCAATTATAAGTATTTTCTCATCATATTTAGGTTTGCGCAGGTTGTTTCTTATTTCAAAATCAATTAGCCTGTATACTATCCCATCTTCTCCTTTAGCCATCAATTTTGGAAGACCTTTAAATAATTTATCCAGCTCGGTGCGTACAATATGAAGAATATGGGAGCGTCTTTTAGTGCCGGTAGGGTAGTGCTGATCATTCAATAATGTAAGCGTACTGATCGCATATGTCGTATAGGATCTATTATTAGCGAGTTCCCTGATTATTTTGCAGAATGCCCAGATATCACCGAAGTACCATGCCTGAATATTTGTTTTGAAATAATCAACAAGAGATTTTCCACCCTCAACATGGTAAGTAACAGCTTTAATAATTTGATCTTTTATCTCTGAAGATCCTTTTTCCGAAACGAAATCGCAACCTTCTGTTTTATCAGTAATATGTACAACACGACCGAATTTATCTTTACACTCTAATCTGTATACACCTTTTTCGTTGGGGACAATATCAAACATGAAAGTTCCGCCATCTGAATAGCTTCCCCCGCGTGCGTTCCAATATTTGTCGGCAACCGGGCATATCCTTTTGTCATCTTTTGCAAGACTTGCAAGTGTCGCATCGATAGCTTGTTTTTCCGATCCGATTAAGCCAACTTGTACTTCACCTTCCACAAAAGCAAAAACCTGTGGTCTTAACATGGCAGTGTCTGTTATTCCCATAAGTTGGAACCGGTGATTTTCCAGAAGATTACGGGCTATGATAAAGAACCATGGCCCGTCAGGCGAACCATGCATATGTGTAGCCTGTATAGCCCTGTAAATTTTTTGCTTTTCTTTTGGTAGACGGTCAAAGTCTAATTCTGTAGTGGGTCCTAATGCTTCAATTATATACTCGACAGGATATTTGTAGGTACGTGAAAGCAAATCGAACATTAATGCTGATACCTCAGTGTCGGTAATAAATTGCGGATAAATATTCCGTTGTTTAAGATATTCAGTCACTGAATGATAATTGGCAAAGTCCCCATTATGTACAAGCGCCATATTCATTGCAGTAAACGGATGGGCTCCCCCCGGGTGCCACACTCGTCCCCTGGTAGGATATCGTTGGTGGGCTATCCACACGTGGGCACATAAATCGTCTATTTTGTAATATTGAGTAACTGCCTCTGCAAACCCGACCACCTTCAGGATCATTATATCCCGGCCATGGGACATGACAAAAGCCATTTGGTTCTTTGGAGCAACATAGAACTCATGGTTCAATTTAAAGCTGTTCTGGTTCACTAATTCATCTTCTGAATCCCTTCTGTCAAGTTTTTCCAACCTATTATCTGTGATGAATTTATTCAGGACACTTGCTTTTGTTCTCACAAAATACCGGTATACATCAGGAGGCTTAACTTCAAGACCCGGTACACTTTTCCAGTCATCAACAGTATCAAGTTTTGAAGATTTTTTAATATCAAATACAGGATCGACATATTTTTTCTCAACATCCTTACGGCAATCTGTGTCGAGATAAGCTATATGCAACATGTAACAATCATCTAATATTTCCCTTGAAACGTTTAATTGTTCCGGGATAAAACCAACTGCTGCAATACCTCCGCCTTTGCCATTACCACGATTATGCATTAACCGGGATGGTTCGTGGATATGTTTCCCGGGGACCGGTTCGGTACAACAAAACCCTATAACCCCACATCCGCCTTCTGCCTCCATAGTGGCCGGTTTATGCTGATACCAGGTATTCTCAATTAATCTTCTCTTCGATTTCATGATATTTTCTATGTGATCGTTATACATATACTACAAATTATCAGATATGTCTAAATGTCTCAATAAGTCTGTACGTCCACGTAATTCCCTGATACTTTTCAATCTCAGGCCTTTTAGAATCTCTTTAATACCTATAACCCAGACATTGTATAAATTGATGATTCTTTGTGTTCCCCAATCCAGCTCGACCTGAGTGATAAGCCCTGGATCAGTTGTTGCAATACCCCTTGGACATCCCCGTCCGCTTGAACAACGGCTGCATCTTAAACAACCAAGGGCAATTAATTCCGCAGTTCCAACTATTACTCCATCAGCTCCAAGCGCTATTGCCTTAACTATGTCGAAATGGTTACGGATACCGCCACTGGCCATAAGTACTACTGCATCGCGGACACCTTCTGAAACCAGGAATTTATGTACTTTCGGAATTGCATAGTCGATGGGCATTGCAATATTTTTCTTGGCGATATCAGGGGCAGCACCTGTTCCCCCATAACCACCATCAATATGGATAATATGAGTTCCCGCATAATAACTCCCCACGGCTACCATATCAACATCGGTAGGGGTAGAAACTTTTGTTGAGATCAGGGCGCGGGGATTAACATGCTTCATCCAATCGATATGCTTCATATGGTCCTCGATTGAATAAACACTATGAAAGGGAAAGGGAGAAAACAAAGGGATTCCCTGAACAGCTTCACGCATTTTTGCAACGGCAGGTGTGTTTTTTGTTCCCAGCAGGTGACCTCCCAAACCAGGCTTAGCGCCTTGTGCATATTTAAATTCGATGATCGGTACACGTTGAATAGTTTCTTCCCTGACTCCAAAGAGTCCGGTAGCAACCTGAGTTATCATGTGATCGTCATACGGTCTCAGACGTTCCATATATCCGCCTTCACCGGAACAGGAAAACGTATTCCAGGCTGTTGCAGCCCTCACTTTTGACAATTGTGTAACATTGCTGATCGAACCAAAGGACATACCTCCACCATACCAGGGGACATCTATTTTAATTTTTGGACGACCATCGTTTCTTTTATTGAGATCGAGGCTGATGTCGATCTCATCTTCACTGACATTAACCGGCTTGTCGGGAAAAGCGATTCGTATACGATCGAATCCTCCTCCTGAATCTCCTGTTTCATATTCAAAATCATAATCATCGGGGATAGGGGCACCCGTTTCGGCCATATACCACGTTGCTAGTATCATATCTGCCGGCCACCTGTAATCACCCAGTGCCTCCATCATAGGGTTTTTCACTAATTTAAGAGCACCTTGCGGACATTTTGCGACGCAGAAATGTTCCGTTTTTTCACAAACAAAACCATTGCATTTATAACTTTTGGGAGATGCGAAAAGTTTATAACCCTGCTTCAATATATGCACACCTTTTGTGCATGTCTTAACACAGGTACCGCACATAATGCATTTTTCTTCATCGCGAAAAATGATATATTTTGCAATTTCATTGCGATATCTTGAAGGAGCAGGTTTCACGGTCCGTTCCACCTTTGCCTGAGTAACACGTGTTTTATACGTATTCGCGGGCAATATCTCTTCCAGGTTAAAGTTGTTTTCTAAAGATTGGTCCATAAATTTCTTCTTCAATTTCGTCTTTAAACATAGCACGACCTACATCACCACGTAACCGGCGCGCTTCACGCATACCCATTGCACCCATCAACTCAACCATTTGCCAATGCCAGGCACCCATAAGGTTCGTCATTCGTCCGGCACCATATTTTAAATCGATTGTTTTATCTAATTTGGCAGGGCAATAATCGCCCGGCTTACAACTTTCACATAAACGACATTCCAGGGCAATTAAAAGTGGTAGATTAATTGATACCAGGTCGGCGCCACAAATAAGAGCTTTGGCAACATGTTCCGATAAAGCTATGCCACCTCCGGCGATAAGAGTTATCTCATCGCGCTTTTCATTTTTGATGAGGTTATCATGAATTTCACGAATGACTTCCTTTATAAATCTGGGATTCTTAACACCAATTTCGTTTCCATTTAAATCAGCTACCAGATGAACAGCCTCAACATTAATTTTCGAGAGTTCTTCAACCCGTTTTATAGCTTTATCATTCAAAGTAACCCTTATTAAAACAACTATTTCAGGATGTATTTTTTTTATCGAATCAATACGTTGTTCCACATCATTACCATCATATATCTCAACCAGTCTTGTCTTGCTAAGAATGTCTTTTGATATTTCAGGTCCATCAGGATTTAAATAGAACGCCACATGGTTAAGATAATCTGCTTTGTTTTCGAGTTTAATGTCCTTCCATTTTTTTGAATCAATGATTGCAACAAGACCGGTTTGCTTCGCAGTTATCACGATGCATGATTCCAGATCAGGAAGGGTGTGTTCTTCCGGTGACATATCGAAAATTACAGGAAATGGCAACGAGATAATTGAAGGAAGAACGGTGGTTAGTTTATCATTATCAAAATCAAGGTGCGATGGTTTTCTGCCAATGTCAACTGATGTGCTGATATATTCTCTTCCGTGGATACCATCCCGGGTTGGCCTTACAATTTCTGACATGTCTGTCCACATGGAATCAAATCCATGGCCTGAAAATTTCCCCCTGTAACCTGCTCCTGAAACAGGCACCTTCCCGGTTTCTGCCTCCAGCCATGTTGTTCCCAGAATTTGAGGTGTCCAATATGCATTGCCCAGTTTTCGATATTCCGGATTTATGGACATGGTCAGCAGATTCTTCGTGCAATTTTGTATACAATAGAAACAGCCCATACATTCATAATATAAAGTATGAACCTCATCTATATCTCTTATGAATGTATTTTCTTCCCTGTACTTATCATAAATACATGCCTTTTTAACACAATTATGACATCGAGCACAATCTTCACGCCAGTCAACAACACCGAATTTACCTATACGGGGGAGCCGCGGTTGAACGAGCGAGGTTTTAATATGATATTTTTCGGGCATAATAAATTTTTTTACAAACCTGCATTTGAAATAATTTCGCTTATGATATTTTCTTTTCCACCCGAAATAATATGTATTCCGCTTAATCCTTTCATTTCTTTAATTTTACCGATTGTTTCAAGGCAAATTGCTATCCCAATTTTCTTTTGTGCTTCAGGATTGCCCGCATCTTTAATCCTCTTAATATGCGATTCGGGAATATAAAAATCGGTGTGCTTATTCAACAAGTTTATTGCCTCATCGTAGCTTTCAAGTGGATAAATGCCGGCAATAATTGCAGCCTTTTCTGTAATGCCTTCCCGGTAAGCAGCATCCAGCCATTCCTGGAAATCAGTTGTATTGAACACTGCCTGTGTTTGAATGAATCTTGCCCCGGCTTTAACTTTCTTCATAAGGCGCATAATATTAAGTTCAAGAGGCCTTAAATAAGGATTCACAACTGCGCCAGCAAGCATAGAATAATCGCCTTTTATTTTTGTGCCGTTTAACAACGTCCTTTCAGTATTCATCTTATTAACCAGCTCAATAAGCTGAATGGAATCGAAGTCATAAACATTGGCCGATTCAGGCATATTTGTTAAAGTCTGGTGATACCCTGACAGACATAAAATGTTCTTAATTCCCATTGAAGCAGCTCCAAGAATATCAGACTGAAGCGCAATACGATTACGATCGCGGGTAACTAATTGATAGATTGGCTCAATTTGAGCCTGCTTTAATTTAATTGCAGTTGCCAGACTTGATATTACCGGGCCAAATGGATTATCAGCAACATTTACTGCGACGGCACCACAATTTTTTAATTCAATGACGGGTTTTGCTTCTATATCAGTATCCGGCAGGTATTCAGCTGTAATAATAAAATCACCGGCTATAATTTTTTTCGCTAATAAACTGTCCATTTATTTATTCATTATATAACTTAAACTTTTTCTTTAATATATTGTGGGCTTGTATTCAGATGTTTCCTGAAGTTGCTGATCTCATCGACTAAAGTATCGACTTTGTTTCCTTCCTGCAGATGGACACATTTAATACATCCTCTGCCAAAACCTGCTTCATCCAATAAATCATCGATAGCATCAATGCGTTTTTGTGCACGAAGGTTCCCCTGTAGATATTTGCATTCACCTATCTTGCAGGTTAATAAAATTACGCCATCAGAGCCAGTCTCAATAGCTTTGAGAAGGTATAATAAATTAACCCTGCCTGAGCAGGGTAAACTTACTGCATTTAGCTTAACATTTTCAATTTTTGTTGCACAGTAATGAATTTCTTCAGTTGAAAATGAATTTGAGCAATAAAAAAGAGAAATGTTAATTATTTGGTTATTCATTTTTGTTCTATTGTCTTTTTAAAAGTTACAATTATGTAATTCGACAGGGAATATCTTTTTATTGTTTTTGTTGTAAACTCTTAGTATTTTGATATTTAATTACTAAATGCAAATAAATATCAATTTATTGTTGCAATTTGTAATAATTTCAGCATAAAAATAGATTATTTTTTATTTTATTCACATTTTTATTTAAAATTATCTAAAAATGTTTAAATAATTAGCTTTATCAACTCAATTTTGAAAATCCGGTTTTAGAGGGCAGCTTATTCGGGAATAAACAGAGTACGAGTTACCAATGTCCTAAATCTCATAAGCTATTGTATTATTGGCTATTAGGTTGTCAGTGTTATTTTCTAAATATGCTCAGATATTGCTTGTTGCAATTCTTCTGTTGTTCCGGAATTTGAATTTGGTCAAAATCGAACTTATGTCGGGGATTTGCTGTTAAAAGACCTAAAAATATTGAGTATTAAAACATGTGATACAGAAGTGGGGAAACAAAAAAGAAAATGCAACTTTCCATACTAACGATAATTGCGTTTAGAATTTGTCGGGGTGGCAGGATTACCTTTGGTGATCCTGTTGTGGGGGAAACTAAAAGAAAAAGCCTGTCATTCGCTGCGCTCATTTTCGGGCTTTGTTTTTCCTTTTGCTTATGAAAAATAAATTTTCAACGCAACGTATAAACAAAGCCCGGCACTTTCGTTTCAGGCTTTTTCTTTTGTCGGGGTGGCAGGATTCGAACCTGCGACCCTCTGGTCCCAAACCAGATGCGCTAACCGGGCTGCGCTACACCCCGTAAAAGAGTCGCAAAAGTAGAACGAGTTTTTTTAATATCATAGCAATAAAGAAAATAATTTGAAATTTACCACTCATAAGTTGTGAATTGATTTCTATTTCACGATATTTGAGTGCCATAATCTATTGACAACAGTATATTTAAAAACCAAACCATACGAATATGATAAAATTTTTTTCAGGTAAATATTTATTTACTTCAGCAATATTTTTTACACTTTTCACAGGATCAACGGTATATTCACAAAAAAAATCCGATGTGTCACTTCCGGCAGGAAGCGTAAAGCTTGAGTACAACTATCCTGCAGGTAAATCTTTTAAATATCTTTCCGACACTAAAATAGTTCAGAATATGGATGTAAATGGGCAATCAATGCTGGTAAATATTGCAATGTTATTGGGATGTGAGGTCAAATCAGCAGGGAAACAAGGTGAAAACCTTAACCTGGAGATTAAGATCGACTCGATGGCACAGAATATTGAATCACCCCAGGGAAGCGCAGGTGGACCCATAAATGATGTTAAAGGCAAAGTATTTAATTTAATAATTTCACCTTCCGGTAAAACAATAGACCTCAGTGGCGCTTCTAAGATTGCATATACTGTTGAAGGAAGCGGAGAGAGCACTATGGCTCAGTCATTCTTAAACTATTTTCCGGCATTACCTAAAGATCCTGTTAAAACAGGGGATTCATGGATTACAAATGACACAATTCAAAGCAAGACTCAAAGCATGTCAATGTGGATGCCTGTGGAATCCAATAATAAATTTGAAGGAATCGAAAAAATCGATGGAATTGACTGTGCTAAGATATCTGCTACACTTTCAGGCACAAGGAAAATGACCACTCAGTCACAGGGCATGGAAATACATACAAGCGGACCTTTTACCGGTACTCAAATATTACTTTTTGCTGTTAAGGAAGGTTATTTTATTAAGCAGTCTGGTACTACAAAAATGACTGGGAATATTGAAATACCCGATCAGAATATGTCATTTTCAGTAGTTATGGATATCACTTCTACAAACGAAATTGTAAAATAGTAATTCAGCCCTGAGGCTTCACTTTAATTATTATACCACTTTCCGGTGTCTTTCCTTTTGTATTCAGAGAAGCCGGCTTATATATTTCTTTTTTATCGGAAAAGATCTGAATATAATATAAACCTTCCTTTGAAAAGATGAGGGGGATCTTATAAATTGTGCCATTTCTGAAACGGGAAAGATCCCAGGCAGTCATATTCATATATTCCTCATTTGTAAAGTCCTCATAACTTCCTCTATTCCTGATTTGTGCTAGGGAAAGAGGTTGTGGGAAGTTCTCCCTGTAGATAATCATAAAATATAAAAAACTTTGACCATCTGTTTTTATTGTGATGCTGCACGGATCATCAACTTTCACTTCTGCAGGTATATTTTCATATTCAAAATACCTGTCAATAAACTCTTCATAGTATCTGAACTGATTACCTGCAAGGAAGAATCCTATGCCTGCAAAATTATGCGATTTGTCAATTATGTTTCTTTTATGTCCGTCATTCGGTGACCTTTCAGCCATGAATTTGGTATGCCCCGATTTCATCATCGAACTGATAACTGAAGATAATCCACTGTAATTATTGGACGACCTTTCACCATATGCATTTTCGGAAACATGGTCATATCCGCCTGCAAACGCGTACCGGAGATAAGGCTTTTCTCCAGCCATGTTCCAATGTCCGATATAGTCATTTTCAGCAGCTTCTCTGCACATCTTATTTGCAACCCTGGAAGCCAGAATATCGAGCCTTACAGGCGAAGCATTGCTTTTCCTCCTGCTTTTATTGATAATATCAAGCTGATCAATCTTAAGTTTCAGGGCTTCGTCGTTATCTTTAAATTCTGCGAGTCTCTGTTCGCTTTCATTCAGCTTCCGATAGTTTTCAAAATCATCTTTTTCAACATCAGATATCCTATGCGGGAGAATAGAATGAGGAAGGCAAACTAAAATGATGAATAATATTAATAGCATTTTTACCTGTTTCCATGTTTTTCTGAACATAACACCTTAAAGATTGTTTATAGTTGTAAAAGTAAATTTTTATACATGAAAAGAAATAAACTGAGCTTACTATTTTTATTATTGACATTTTCTATGACAGGTTTCACGCAGACTTCAGGATTTTATGATTTCAAGGTAAAAACTCTGGAAGGAAATGAATTTGATTTTGCTTCTCTGAAAGGCAAGAAAGTTATGATAGTAAATACCGCCTCAAAATGTGGGTTTACTCCTCAATATAAAGATCTTGAAGATGTGTATGTGAAGTACCGTGATAATCTTGTGATTATAGGATTTCCTGCTAACAACTTTGCAAGCCAGGAACCTGGAACAGCTGCTGAGATCAGAAAATTTTGTACTGAAAATTATGGTGTCACCTTTCCTTTGATGGAAAAAATCTCTGTTAAAGGCAATGATATGGCTCCTATTTATAAATGGCTTACATCTAAAGAGAAGAATGGAGTTATGGATTCGGAAGTAAAATGGAATTTCCAGAAATACCTCATTGATGAAAACGGAAAACTGGTTGATGTGATCTATTCAAAAGACAAACCAACTTCGGATAAGGTAATTGCATGGATTTCTTCAAAATAATATTTCTTTTTTTTCTAATCAATATAATTCAAGGTTGTTTCGTTGAATACTAACGAAACAACCTTTTTCTTTTTAGAGGGTTAATAAAAGAATATTTTAATCCTGTAAATTCTGAAAATCCAAAGTCAATAATCTTAATCTGTATCAAATTGAACCCTTAATTATGTAAATTTGGCAGAGTTTTTATTTGCATTTTTTCGAAAAAAGAGCATTGCTGAAACTTTGAAGAAGGATTCAGTTTATGTTGAAGAAATCAATGCATAATATAGAAAAATATTCATCGTATTATTTTTGAGACTATATAAAATAAACTTACTATGCCACTAAATATTCCGGATAAGCTGCCTGCAATAGAAATTCTTCAGAAAGAGAATATTTTTGTAATGGATGAATCACGTGCCTCAAGTCAGGATATTCGCCCGCTTAAAATAGCATTGCTGAATCTGATGCCTATTAAAATCACAACTGAAATTGATTTAGTAAGATTATTGTCTAATTCACCCTTGCAGGTTGAGATTGATTTTATTAGTCTAAGGACTCACATTTCGAAAAATACACCAAAAGAACACATGCTGGCTTTCTACAAAGATTTCAATCTTATAATTCACAATAAGTATGATGGACTTATAATTACAGGAGCACCGGTTGAGCAAATGCCGTTCGAAGAAGTGATATACTGGAAAGAGCTGACTGAGATTTTATCATGGGCAAAAAGTAATGTAACATCCTGTATGTTTATTTGCTGGGGTGCACAGGCTGCGCTCTATCAATATTATGGCATACCAAAATACCCACTTGATAAAAAAATGTTTGGGGTTTTTGAACATACTAAGACAGACTCTACTAATCCCATTCTCAGGGGATTTGATGATGTTTTCTTTGTGCCGCATAGCCGCCATACCGAAATAAGAAAGGAAGATATATTGAAGGTTCCCGAACTGATAATTCTTTCCGAATCCAGAGAATCAGGTGTATACATGGTAGCATCACGCAACGGCCGTGAATTTTTTCTTACCGGGCATTCGGAGTATTCACCGGAGACACTTGACATAGAGTACAAAAGGGATTTGGCTAAAAAACTACCCATTGAGATGCCGAAAAACTATTATCTTGATGATAATCCCAATAATCCTCCGGTTGTACGTTGGCGCTCACAAGCCAATATGCTGTTTGTAAACTGGCTCAACTATTTCGTCTATCAGAAAACGCCATACAATATTGAAGCTATAAAGTAAATAGATCCTTATATCCTGACTGAATTTTTTAGTGTTATGAATATTTATATTAAATCATTGAAATTACATATATTAACAAACAAAATTTTCTAAAATAAAAAACAATATCAACTTAGGATTATAATTTGGGTGTTGCAACGCTGAAAACAGAAAAATTATTTAAAATTCCAATCAGATAACAAAAGGAATAAACATCTTTGTCTCTTGCATATAAGCTTTGTAATCATCTCCGAATTTTGCCATCATCTCTTTTTCTTCAATGTGTGCTGTTATATATACGGCAAGAAGATTAATGACCCCAAGGATTAACTGAGCCACCTGCGGATTCTTTAACATCACTCCGATACCAAGAAGAAAAACTGAAAGATACAAAGGATGCCTTATATAACCGTAAATGCCTGATTTTACAAGCAGTGATGTGTTCTCAAAGTTACTGTCCGGCTTCCCTTTTCTTTTAAGCAAGAGATAACCTGTTATAACAACATAAGCTGAAAGTATCAGAAGGATCCAGGAGACGATCTGGAATGGTGAATATGGGTTGACGAACCAAACCTTATAATTCAATAAAACAAGAATGAAAACGCTCTCAAATGCGAAGAATCTGGCGATCCCATGGTACCTTTTGAATTTAATTGATAAAAACCAGGAAAAGAGTATGATCAGAATGGTTCCAGCTATAAGTATTGTAAAGTTCATTGTGAAAAGATATAAGATTACTTAGAAGAAAGTTTCTCATTTGTTTTCTTTAGCCATTTATAAACCTCAATCTGAGATTGGTTGATAATGTCTTTGCCAGGCTTAACAAATCTGTTTGATTGGCTTTCATCAAATATTCTTGCTTTAACATTATCACCCCACTGGATTTCAAATATCTTCCTTATTTCGCATTTAATACTCTTGTCAAAGATAGGGCATGTGACTTCTATTCTGTGATCAAGGTTCCTCGTCATAATGTCTGCAGAAGTTATATAAATCTGATCGTTCCCTCCATTACAAAAAATAAAAAATCTTGAGTGTTCAAGGAACCTGTCAACAATTCCAATGGCTTCAATGTTTTCACTCAGTTTTTTTATCCCGGGGATAAGGGATAACATCCCTCTTATGATTAACCTGATTTTGACACCTGCCTGACTGGCCTCATAAAGACAGTTAATTATCTCACTGTCAGTAAAGTTATTAAGTTTCAGGTAGATGAAAGCTTTTTTACCGGCTTTTGCATTTTTAATTTCATTTTCAATAAGTAGAATTATCTTGTTCCTCAGGAAAAAGGGTGAAAGAACAAGATGGTAAAAATTATCCTTTTTATAGTTAACGCTGAAGAAGTTAAATGCCTTAAAAACTTCATTTGTGATCTTTTTATCGGTGGTTAAAAGAAGATGATCCGTATAGATTCTTGCGGTATCTTCGTTAAAATTGCCTGTACCGACAGCCGCATATCTTTGAGTAACATCATTTTTTATACGCGTAATAAGACAAAGCTTGGAATGTACCTTTAGCCCAGGCACTCCATAAATAACTTTTACACCTTCTTCGAGAAGTTTATTACCCCAGAGAATGTTAGCTTCCTCGTCAAACCTAGCCTGCAGTTCAACCACAGTTGTTACGGACTTCCCGTTTCTGACAGCATTAAGAAGGGCATTAATAACGCTTGAGTTCCGTGCAAGCCTGTATAGGGTAATCTGTATAGATGTTACGTTAGGATCAATAGAGGCCTCCCTGAGCAGATCAATGAAATGATCAAAAGGGTGATATGGAAAAAACAGCATTATGTCTTTCTTTTTTATCGCCGACAAAATACTCCTGCCTGATTGAATATCCCGATGAGGAATTGGAACAAGAGGTTCATTAAATAACTTCTTACGTCCAGGATTAGGGAAATTAATGAAATCCTTAAAATTATGATACCTGTTACTTGGTATCGTTACATCATCTGGTCCGAACTTAAGTTTTTTGGTTATGATTTTCAGAAGGTCCTCAGGTATGGTGCGGTCGTAGATAAAACGAACAGGAGTTCCCCTTTTACGTTGTTGTAAACTCTTTGACAGTTTATCAATATAGCTCTCGGATATGTCATCAGCTATCTCAAGTTCAGCATCTTTTGTGAGTTTAATGGTATAGGCAGAAATATCATCAAAATCGAAAATGAAAAATATTTCATTCAGACCAAACCGGATTATATCGTCAAGAAAAATAATGTATTTACCATCATCTTTTTCAGGAAGTAGAATAAATCGGGGCAGTACATTGGAAGGAATCTCAAGAAGGGCATATCTTCTTTTTTGAGTATCTGTTTTTGCAAGGTAGATAGCTAGGTATATTGCATCATCAGTAAGATTTGGCAGGCTTGCATCCTTTTCAATCAGGAAAGGCATAAGCCTGGTTCTTACCTCTTTATGAAAAAACTGCCTGACAAATTCGGCTTGTTCCTGGTTAAGCTGTTTCTCATTTATAATATGAGTGTTATGCTTTGCAAGTTCATGGAGAAGCCCTGAATAGATCTTCTCAAATTTTTCATTATGAGCAAGAACAATTTCATGAATTGTCTTCAGGGTGGTTTTTGGATTGTAGCCCAGTACTTCCTTTGACCTTGAACCAAACATCGAAAGCCTTTTAAGGGTCGCAACTCTAACCCTGAAATATTCATCAAGGTTATTGGAATAGATTCCAAGGAACTTAAACCTTTCGAGAAGGGGAATCTCTTTGTTTTCAGCTTCCTGTAATACTCGTTCATTAAAAGACAACCAACTAATTTCTTTTGGAATATATGTCTTGCTCATAGTATTTTTTCTGGTGTTAAAAAATATTCCATCTTTCCATTGTTTCGTGCGATCTCCGACCATGTCCTGATATTGAATGAGATACAGACTATACCGCTCTTAGGAATGAAATCGCAACCTTCCTTGCACAAACTGTTTGCTATTTGTGTAAAAGAAGGGTTATGTCCAAACAAAGTAGCAGATTCAATTTCTCCACTGATAATGGAAAGAATACCAGGCAGATTCTGGAGGTTCATTTTATAATAAAGGTTGCTTTTCAAAATGACATTTTCAGTATCGATACCAAATTCACCGGCGAAGATAAATGCTGTTTCCAAAGCTCTGAAAGCAGGACTGGTTATAATAATCCCTGGAGAATTTTCTTTTTCCATGAACTTACGGGCCATCAGTCTGGAAATTATTTTCCCTTTCAGAGTCAGCGATCTTTCAAAGTCAGAAATCTCGGGAAATGGGTCCTCTGCCCTTCCATGACGAATAAAAATAAGCTTTTTCATTTTACCTTTTTTATTAAAAGCAGGGGACCCTTGAAACCGAATTGAAGTGTTATATGCCAAAACTAGTTCCCATACTCTGTGCCTGAATGACCAGTGGGTCATTTGACCCGACAAGCTTTAATCTCCCTGAAACATCTGAGAGAGGAACAGATACTACTTCGCTATTCCTTAATGCAACCATTTTGCCGAAATCACGGTGTGCGATCATGTCTGCTGCAGCAGTCCCATATCTTGTTGCAAGTACTCGATCCATAGGAGAGGGTGTGCCTCCTCTCTGGATATAACCTAAGACTGTCTCTCTAGTCTCGAGTCTCGTTAGTTCATTTATTCTTTTGCTTAAAGATTGAGCAGCCGAACAACTGTCTTTGATAGGATTTTTGATACCTTCCGCAACAACAACGATTGAGTATTGTTTATTATCGCTGACACGGCGAAGAAGATACTTTGCAATCTTGTTTTCATCATATTGAATCTCAGGTATAAGTATAACATCTCCTCCTCCTGCAACACCTGAATACAAAGCTATCCATCCTGCATTGTGTCCCATCAGTTCAATTATCATTATCCGTTTATGGGAATTGGCTGTCGAATGCAAACGATCGATAGCTTCAGTTGCGATATTCACTGCTGAATCGAATCCGAATGTCAGGTCAGTACCCCACACATCATTGTCAATTGTCTTTGGAATACCAATAACATTAAGCCCCTCCTGTGATAGAAGATAAGCTGTTTTAATAGTACCGTTTCCTCCTATACAAACCAGGCAATCGAGTCCCATTTGTTCATAATGTTCTTTAATAAGTACCGGTTTGCTAATTTCATTTTTTCCTTTACCGTTGCTCTTGAAAGGTTTTTCCCTTGAGGTTCCGAGAATTGTCCCTCCCAGGGTTAAGATTCCTGAAAGATCTGATTCTGTAAGTTCACGGTATTCCTTATTGATCATCCCGGTAAAACCATCACTTATGCCTATAAGTTTCATACCGTATTTGACTATGGCAGTTTTTCCAACACCACGGATGGCTGCATTGATGCCGGGACAGTCTCCTCCGGCGGTAAGAATTCCGATCTTCTGACCCATAATAATATTACCCATTCTTTAAATATTTACTATTTGTCAGCAAATTTAACTGTTTAATAGCATATTGAAAATAAATAATTGTTACACATTATTTTATTTATAACTTTAGTAATTCAGTTTTATAAGCAGAATTGAACCATGGAACTCGATTTTGTTAAATTAAAGGAGATCAAGCCTGCACTTGCCGAATATATCAGAGAATCACAAACTTTGCTGAAGCTTTCTGTTACTCCTGATGAGAAAGTGGTTCATGATGTTCGTGTTCTGATGAAGAAATCAAGAGCGGTATTGAAACTTGTTGTTCCTCAGCTGGATAAGACATATCTTGAAAGAGATGTCGCTGCCTTAAGGGAAGTTGGCAGGTTAATGTGTTCGTGGAGAGAGACTTCAGTACAAAGAAAAACACTTAAAGAACTCAGAAAAGAATATCCCGATATCTTTTTACAACTTCATGAAAATGAATTGCTCTCCATTTTGCTTGAGAAACCTGAACCTGTACTGGAACCATCGGAAGAGATAAAGGGGGCACTTGAACAAATTAATGATCTTTTGTATAAAACAGGTTACCGGATACGATTTCAATCTATGAATATGATAGATCCTCAGCTTCTTATAAAAGAACTTGAATTAACATATAATAATATTGCAGATATTTATCTGACCTGCAGAAATAATCCGAAACCTGAAACGTTGCATAGATTCAGAAAAAGAGCCAAGGATTTTCTCTATCAACTTTATGTTTTCAGACCATTAAACACATCCATAGTCAAGGCCCTTGAAAAAAAGTTGGATAGTATGACACAAAATCTTGGAAAGTACAATGATCTTACTCAACTTATAAAGGTTTTGGATTATAATTATAAGGAGAGTACAAACCTGCCGGCAATGAATGAGTTAATAATTAAGATCCGTGAAAGACAAGACAGGTATCTTGCTAAAGTCTGGCCTTCAGCTTATCAGATTTTCTGCCCGGGTCAGAAACTGGTAAATGTTTTGGGATTTAAATTGCTGGTGATATAACCATAAACCGGTATTGCAACTAATATTTTACTCCGATTCCTGGTGGGCTGTTGAAAAGTCCTTTGTGAACCTTGGTGCGACCTTAAACGTACCTTTGTGGCAAAACATAATTCATTGAACCACAAAGGATCACAATGTACGGTTCAAAGTAACACTAAGTAACAAAGTCAAAAAATAACTCTTTTTCAACAGCCCTGGTTATTTTACAGGATTTTGGGAGAGGTGAAAAGATCAGGTAAATATTATCTGTGAACCTTCGCCGCCTGCATGTTCATAAAACTCACCAATGGTCAGGATCCCACTAACATGGTCACTCAAATCCTCTTTCTTTAACTTGAACATATCTACGGCAGTTTTGCAAGCATATATTTTGCCACCACCTGAGGTAATGAGATCAAGGAATTCGCTCACAGGAGGAATATCAAGTTTTTCCATTTCGCTCTTCATCATTTTTGAGCTGAGGGATTCCATTCCCGGAATAACACCCAGTAGAGTCGGCATTCTCATTCCTCCCGGGAGACGTAACGCTGGATTACCAACAACAGCGGTATGTAGCTTATCCATCCGTGTTTTTATTATTGCATCCATACCGAAGAAGGTGAAGAAAAGGTTGGTTTCAATTCCTTCCATAACAGCACCGTTTGCCATTATCAACGATGCATAAACATCCTCAATAGAGCCTTTGGCACAAATAAGACTGACTTTTTTTATTGGAAATTTTTGTTCCATAATATTATTATTTTTAAAAGTTAAACACAACTTGATGGTTTGGGAATTCCGGCTATTTTAGTTGCTTTCTTCAGGGGAGCTCCCGGAAAAAGCTGATAAAAAGTTTTAATATCAACAACTCCAGAATGATTTATGCTCCTTATTGATAATGGGTCCCCACTGCTGAATCTGTTGCGGAGAAATTCCATGATCGCAAAATGCTGACTAGTAAGGACTACGCCTTCTTCTTTTGCAATTTCAACAGCAATTTCTTTGGTCCACTGTGAGGGATTAGTAAAATAGCCCTCATCGTTAACATCAACTGTCACGCCTGCATAAGTTTTCTGTGCCATAATATTGAAATTAAATTCTTAATTATTAACTATTTGATTATTATTAATTTATTAAATTAATCCTGTATTTTTCCTGCCATCGACATATGATCGGTTACCGGAAGTTTTCTCCCTCTCAGCAGGATATTCCAATAAATCCATTTAAAAAATAATTTTCCAAAATGGTTTAACCGCGACTCTTTTAAAAGTGAGAAGGGACCTACAACTGGTAATGGATATACTCCTGGGAGAGGTTCAGTCGTATAATTAAAATCTATAAGGACACCTTTCCCGAAACCAGTCTCAATATAACAATTCGAGTGTCCGTCGAAAGATGCTGTTAGTGGTTTATTGTTTATAAAGTTAACTATGTTTTTCTCAAGCACATCTGCCTGGAAATGTGCAACAGAACCTGCTTTTGAAGATGGAAAATTCCCTGCATCGCCGATAACAAAGATATTGTTATACATTACAGACTGGAGGGAATTCTTATCAGCTTTTACAAAGCCAAATTCATCTCCCAAGTCGCTTTTCAAAATTACAGGGTCTCCAGTATGAAGAGGTATTGAAACAAGGCAATCGAAAGGGACCTCTCTGCCTCCAAAATCAAGGATTTTTTGGTTTGTATTATCGACATCTCCAATAAAGAAATCACTGACAAGATTAATATTTTTTTTATCAAGAAGAAAGCCAAGCATTTTTGATGCTTTTGGTTTTGTAAATGCACCTGATAAGGGTGTGACATATGTAATGTTCACCTTGTTACGTATTCCCTTATTGGTAAAGTACGAATCGGCAAGAAAAGCAAATTCCAGTGGAGCAATAGGGCATTTAATAGGATTGTCAGCTACATTAATTACAAGATTTCCTCCCTGCCATGTCTTGAAAAATCCGGCAAGAGATTCAGCTCCTTCGATAGTATAAAAATCAAAAATATTCTTCTGCCAAAGTTCACCCTTTAAACCCTGGGTATCTTCGGGACTTATTCGTGTTCCGGTAGCAATTATAAGGATATCATAATTTATTATTGTCCCATTCTTAAGAGTTATATTGTTTTCTGAAGCATCAATCTTTTCTATTTCACTATTTACGACATCAACTCCCTTTGGTAAGAATTTAAGGGCAGGTTTCAAAATATCTTTTTTCTGATAATAGCCGAATGGTATGAATAAAAACCCGGGTTGGTAATAATGATTCATTTCCTTTTCCACAATTGTTATATCCCATTCATTTCCGGGCAAAACTTTACGCATTTTATTAGCCATTATTGTGCCCGCAGTACCAGCACCCAGTATTAAAAGCTTTTTCATATTTCAACTGTTCTGTTAATTAATTAACAGAACAAATGTATTCGATATATCGACTTATCTAGATATTTATGATATTTATGATGTTTTATGTTTTTTATATGTTATAAAACAATATTTGGAATAACAGATTACCTTCGTACCACTAAAAAATTCATTATTCTTATTTTTTATACTACTATTTTATGAAAAAAGAAATTCTGATTATTCTGTTTATAGTTTTTAATCTGCCGGTTATAACCGCTCAAAATAATCAGGCAAAAAGCAACCCATTCGGTACCTGGAAATATGAAGCTCCTTACGCACCTGAAGGATATACTTCGGGAACGATAGTTGTTGGCTTGAATGAAAAAAAACCAACTGTCGCAATGTCCATTACCGGGAGCGATACTATACTTTTAGGTAAAAATGTTAAAACCATTAATGACAGTGTTTTATTCTTGGCTAATCTGGAAGGTCAGGATGTTAAGGTGATGCTGAAAATTGAAAATGATTCAGCAATGTCTGGTAAAGCGGTCTATTCTGAGGGAGAAGTCCCTCTCACTCTTACGAAGATTCTGGCCCCTGATCAAAGAGTAAATAAATAGCGCTATTGCATAATAGCAGGTTGTCAGCGCATAATTGATAAAGCGGTGATATCCGGTTCCTCTGGTAGTCTCAGCGCCGACTGTTAAAATCTGACAATATTCATACCAGGATGATCCGAAATATATAATATTTTTTCTCTATTTATATTTTGAATCTTCTAAAATTTTGTAAATTGAAATGTCAATATTGATTAAAAAATAGTCAAATTATTTTTTGTTATTTAATATACTTTAAATTTTTAGTTATGGAAAAACTCATTGCATGTTGTGGATTAAATTGTGCTACATGTGAAGCTAGAATCGCAACCATTAAAAACGATGATGAACTCAGAAAAGCAACCGCCGAAAAATGGAAAACCATTTATAATGTACCTGATATGTCGCCGGCTATGATAAACTGTACAGGATGCAGAGAGGAAGGGGTGAAGTTAGGGCATTGGAGCATGTGCCAGATCAGAGCCTGTGCAGATGCAAAAGGCTTTAAAACCTGTGGAGAGTGCAAAGATCTGGAAGAATGCAGTATCATTTCAGGTGTTCTTAAGTTCTCCCCCGAGGCTTTGGCGAATTTAAAGAATTTGAACTGATTGAAAAACTCCTTTGTGAACCTTTGTGCATTACTAATATAAAAAATCATGTCAGAAAAAGAGAATATTTTGTTCTCCGATAAGAACATCAAGCCGACAGATGAACTTATCTTTTCAATAATTGGAGATAAAAAGATCTTATGGCAGAGCATAATGAACCATATGGCCAATAACTATAAAGATTCATTTGGTCAGTGGAATTTTTATAACGACGGGAAAAGATGGCTTTTTAAAATGATCCAGAAGAAGAAAACTCTTTTCTGGGCCGGGATCTTAACCGATACATTCCGGATTACCTTCTATCTTGGTAATAAAGCAGAATCGATAATTGAAAACAGCGATCTCCCTCAGAGTATAAAAGAAGAATTCAGAACAGCAAAAAGATATGGTTTGATCAGACCGGTTTCATTTATTGTTTATGACAATACAGATGTTGATAATGTGCTGAAAATGATTGCTATAAAGAATAAAATAAAATAGAAATTCTCAAAAAAAGTATGGAAAACAACTTTTATGAGTTTACAGCCAAATCACTTCAGGGCAAAGAGATAAGCATGGAAATTTATAATGGAAAAGTTATTCTCGTTGTAAATACTGCAAGTAAATGTGGTCTGACTCCTCAAACCGAAGGTCTGGAAAGACTATATGAGAAATATAAAGACCAGGGATTAGTAATCCTTCGATTTCCCTGTAACCAGTTTGGAAATCAGGAACCCGGAAAAACTGGATAAGGATATTAAGTAACTTCTAAGTTAGTCAATGGTGATTTTTTTCTTGATCTATAACGAAGCATGCTTAGAAAAAAATGACTAAAAAGCTTTTTATAATTTTACTGTTATTATTACCGGTTTCATTGTTTTCTCAAAACCTGGATATCCAGATACTTCGTTCTTTTAATTCATCTGCAACCCTTCCTTCAGACAAGTTTTTTCAGTTTATTTCTAATTCAGACATTTATTTTGTTATCGGAATCCCGGCGACAATAGGAACCCTGGGACTGATAAAACATGATGATCAGTTATTTAGAAACTCCTGTGTTACTTTTGCTGCTATAGCAATAAATTCCGGAATTACTGAAGTGTTGAAGTATTCAATAAACCGTGAACGTCCTTTTTTAAAATACCCTGATATAACAAGGAAATCGGATGCCGGAAGTCCATCTTTCCCTTCGGGTCATACTTCAAGTGCCTTTGCAACAGCAACATCATTGAGTCTTTTCTATCCAAAATGGTATATTATCATCCCGACTTTTGTATGGGCAAGTACTGTCGCTTACTCCCGTATGGATCTTGGTGTCCATTATCCATCTGATATTCTGGCCGGGGCTTTGGTTGGAACTGGTAGTGCCTGGCTTACTCACTTTGTCAATAAAAAGTTGAATATCAAAGCAAAAATGAAACCCTGCAATTGTCCGGATCTGTAAATTTTTGTCTTGACGCCCTTCGGGCTATCTTAGGCTTCGCCATGTCTTAAGATTTTAAGACATACGACCAAAGGGAGCAAAACAGGCCGCAGGCCATAAGACTTCAAGACAAGCGACCAACGGGAGTAAGACGGGCCGAAGGCCTTTCCTAATACGTATAAATACCCCATATAAATAGGCTTTAAGCTTCTTTCTCCCTCCTTGCATAAGGGTTACATTTGTGTTAATCTTTTAACACTTCTCACTCGAAAAAGGCTGATGGGAAAATTATACAATTTACTCTTAGAAGATATCCGGTTTGAAGAAGGATTGAATGCCTGCATGAATTGTGGAGTCTGTACAGCTATTTGTCCGGCTGCAGAGTTCTATAATTATGATCCCAGGAAAATAGTAGACACAGTTCAGACAAAGGATGATGATGAGATAACTGAACTTTTAAAGTCAGATACAATATGGTATTGTGGAGAATGTATGTCGTGTAAGACTCGCTGTCCACGGGGGAATGCTCCCGGATTGATAATCATGGCATTGCGATCACTTTCACAGGATCTTGGGTTTTTTGTAGAATCCGAAAAGGGAAGGCAACAGCTTGTCCTGAAAAGGACAGTTGGCCAATGGATAGTTACTACTGGTTATTGTCTTTATCTGGAAGGAGTTGGTACAACAATGCATCCTGAACAAGGACCTGTCTGGGACTGGATCCAGGATAACTGGGTTGCGCTGTTTAAGAAGATGGGAGCTAATTATAAAGGTGACGGCCCGGGAATCCTCAGGAAAATACCGGAAGAAGCAATGGATGAAATCAGAGAGATTTTCAAAGTAACCGGGGGGATGAAAAGATTTGAGAATATTGAAGAATTTTCAAAGAATAAAGCCAAAGAACTAAATATGCAGCTTGATGAAGGTATTGAAAATGAGTATTTCAGACATATCTATAAAACTAATAATGGTTGTCATACAAGATAATATTTTAAAGGATGATAATTGAAGGGAAAAAAGCGATATGGAATGATTATCAGAAGGAAATTGCTGATGACAAGTATTATTATGTAAGAAGCTGCGTGAGACAGAATTTCTTTCCCGGATCAGAAACAGCTTTCCTTAAGATCATGCGAAAGGAACTTAAAAAAGACGTTTATGAGCATCCCTGTCATACAACCTGCACAGGAATAGGTTATCATAGCGATATAGTTCCGGTTGAGACTACAATGACCATAGTTGCACGTCAGTTTGCTATTATGACTGAAGCCGGCTACGAGAACCTATTGCCATCCTGTATTACATCTTTCGGATTATACACCGAAATCCTTGATACCTGGCATCATTTCCCCGAGGTTGAGGAAAAAGTGAGACGGCAACTGAAAAAGGCAACAGGAAGGGAATTTAAAAAGCCAAAAAACCTGGCACATGCAAGTGATGTGATCTATAAATTCAGAAAAGAAATTGCAGCAAAAGCAAAATATAAACTTATAAATAAGAATACCGGTGAGCCCCTGAAGGTTGTTGATCATATCGGATGTCATTATGCCAAGATGTTTCCTTCAAAAGGGGTTGGTGGTGCTGAATATCCTTATGTTCTCACTGGTATGATTGAAGAATGGGGTGGGCAGGTAGTTGATTATCCCGAAAGAAGGCACTGTTGCGGCTTTGGATTCAGACAATATCTTGTTCAGGCAAACAGGGGTTTCTCCATTGCATGTTCAAAAGAGAAATTTGAATCGATGAAACCATTTAAACCCGATATGATCATTACAAACTGTCCGGGTTGTCCAATGTTCCTCGACAGATGGCAATATGTCATAAATGAAATGGAAGGTAGAAGATATGGTCAGAATGGAGAAGGAATACCTGTCTTTACCTTTGAAGAGGTTGCCGGACTTGTACTCGGTTATGATCCGTGGGAATTAGGTCTTCAGATGCATCAGACTGATTGCGAACCTGTACTCGACAAAATAGGTATTGAATATTCTCCGGAAGATAAGTTTAATCTTGAAGTCATTCCTTCACATTCAAAAAAGCATAACTTAATAAAAGTCTGATAGCAAATGAGCAAGCATGTTGTTGTAATAGGTGGCGGGGTGGCAGGACTTGAGGCTGCAGGACGGCTATCAAAGGCAGGCTTTGAGGTCAGTTTATTAGAGAAAGAAAACAAAACCGGCGGACATCTGAATGACTGGTATAAACTATTTCCCGACAGAAGGAAAAGTTCTGAGGTAAAGGAATACCTCGACGGATTAACTATTGATAATGGGATTAAATTACTGACTAATACAACTATAGAAAAATTAAATAAAAATAGCAGTCATTTCTCTATTATTATAAATGGTGGAAAAGAATTGAAAGCTGATGCTATTATTGTTGCGACGGGATTTGATCTTTTTAAAAGTGCGAGGAAAGAGGAGTACGGTTATGGTATTTACGATAACGTAATTACCTCCCTTGATCTTGAGGAGATGTTTCGGAAAGGAGAAATAACTTTGACTAACGGGATGGTTCCGGAAAAGATAGGAATCATTCATTGTGTAGGATCGCGTGATGAGAAGGTTGGAAATTTTTATTGCTCCAAATTGTGTTGTGTAACTGCAGTAAAACAGGCGATTGAGATCAGGGAGCATCTTCCGGAATCGAAAGTATTTTGTTTTTATATGGATATGAGAATGGGTGGGGCCTTTTATGAAGAGCTTTATCGCGAAGCACAGGAGAAATGGGGAGTGAATTTCATTAGAGGTAAAGTGTCTGAAGCAAGCGAGACTGTTGAAAATAAGCTGGTAATAAAGGTTGAAGATACCCTGGCAGGCAGGCCGCTTAACATGAAACTCGATATATTAGTACTTATGGCTGGAATGGAAATGTCTGAAGGTGGGGGAAAAATTGCCGGAATAGGTGGTCTTAAAACTGGTGAAAACAGGTTTTTTGCTGCTACTGATCATCATTATGGCAGCAACTTGAGCAATATTGACGGGGTTTTCTATGCAGGTACATGCACTGCCCCAATGAATATTACCGAAACAATTTCACATGCCCGTGCCGCTGTTGCAGAAGTAATGGATTACCTTAAAGATGGAAAAATATAATATGGAAAAATTTGGTTTTACCATATCAAAAGGGAGACAGATCGACTATGATTCCAATGATAGAAGGATAGCCAATTACATTTTTGAGAAGGAGCCCAGTTTCAGACTCTGTATCGAATGCGGGGGGTGCTCAGCAACATGCACTTCGGGTATTTTTACCAGTTTTAGCCTCAGAGAACTTCATATATTTATTAAACGTGGTGAGAATGATCAGGTATATAAGAATATAAAAAAGTGCATGCTGTGCGGTAAATGTACTCTGGTTTGTCCACGCGGAGTCAATACGAGAAATATTGTCATTCTGGCAAAACAGGCATTCCAAAAATCTGATGAATATGCAATTTGATCCCTTCGTAATACCATTTAATATAGGATTGTACTTCATACTCATCTATGTTGTAGCAAGATCAGTGATCTGGTTCCATGACTTGTCCAGACCGGATAAGCTCAGACTGCAACGCGGATTCTTTGGAAATGCTTTTGCTCTGAGCCTTAAAGAGATTTTTCTGGAGAGTCTGATACACAGAAAGATATTGAAGACAAACCTTCGTCTGGGCTACATGCATATGAGTCTGGCATTCGGCTGGTTTTTACTTATTTTATTTGGTACGATTGAAGCAGATATTTTTGGAGCCAAACACCTCAATGCTCCATATAAAGCAATCTTTTTCAGGTTTTTTAATCCTGATCATGGCAGGATGGGTTTTGAGGCAGTCTATGGATTTTTGATGGATCTGATACTTGCATTTATCCTTTCAGGTTTGTTACTTGCTATTATAAAAAGGTTCTATTCGAAAGTTGTCGGTATGAAGAAGACTACTCGTCTGAAGATCACCGATAAAATCGCCCTTACTTCACTTTGGCTGATTTTTCCAAGCAGGCTTCTGGCTGAAAGTTTCACCAGTGGAGCCTATGGCACAGGCAGTTTCCTGACCGGATCGCTGGGTTCATGGCTCGCATCATTTCTCCCTGCCCAACAGATGGCTTATCCCTTCTGGTGGCTTTATTCCCTCTCATTAGGCACCTTTTTCGTACTTCTGCCCATTACCAGATATATGCATATTCCGACCGAATTATTCCTGATTTTTATGAGAAATTCAGGAATAAAGACAGGCGATAAGGCAGGTACATATTCAGAGGTGCAAACTTACTCCTGCTCTTCATGTGGAATATGCATTGATGCTTGTCAGCTTAATTTTTCAGCAGGGATTACCAATATTCAGTCCGCTTATTTGATGAAAGCAATTCGTAATAACGATAATATTTCTGAAATCGCCGATAACTGCCTGATGTGCGGCAGGTGTGAACAAAAATGTCCTGTGGGAATAGAACTTTCACCTATCAGGATGATCCAGAGAAGGGGAGGGGAAGCTGAAAATGATATCAGGAATATTTATAAAGGTTATTTCAGAAGACGACAGAGCCTTTTTGCAGAAAAACCAAATGGTTCTTCAAATTATGGCTTCCTTCTGGAAAGCAATCCCAAAAAAGTTGATGTGTTGTTCTTTGCCGGTTGCATGACTCACCTGACTCCGACCATAAAATACTCTATGATAAAAATTCTTGATGCATCAGGAGTGAACTACAGCTTTATTGATGAACAGGGAGGTGTTTGTTGCGGACGTCCCTTGAGGCTTACAGGTCAGGAAAAGGAAGCACGGGAATTGATTAATTACAATTCGCAGATGATCTGGAAATCAGGTGCCCACACACTTGTCACATCATGTCCGATATGCTATAAAGTTTTCAGGGAGAGCTATTATCTCGATGTGGAAGTGCTTCATCACACACAATTTATTAAAATGCTGATTGATGAAGGTTCAGTAAAGATGAATTTTTTACACAAGAAAGTTGTCTACCATTCTCCATGCGATCTTGGAAGAGGATCAGGTGTTTATGATGAACCAAAAGAGGTTCTTCGTCATGTTTCCAGACTTGAGAAAAGTAATTTCGAAGATGGAAATTCGCTCTGTTGCGGAGGAAGTCTTGCAAACGTTAAAATAAGCTCCTCTGAGAGAAAAAAAATAGCATTCGATGCCGTTACAGAACTGACAAAAGGGAATCCTGATATTCTTGCAACGGCTTGTCCTCTTTGTAAGAAAACTTTCTCTTCTGTTGCTGAAACGAGAGTGGCTGATATTTCTGAGATTGTGGCTGAAGCCTTAATCCGGCCTGCTATAAAAAAAAATATCAGTAATCAGGTCTATTCGTTAAAAGAGACTGCAAATATTTGAAATTTGCCTCACCCCAAACGCGCTTCATTGAAATATTCGATCTTAAATTTGCCATTTCAAACAATTCACATACTGAAATTGTTTTTCGTACGTTATAATTACAAATCATTTACTAATTAAAATTTTGGAAAATGTGCAGAAGAACATTTGGGTTGCTGATATTGAGTGGAGTCACTTTATTCTATTCATGTAATAATATTGGTGAACAGAAAGAGACGAAAAACAAAATTGTTCAAAACAGGATATTACAACAGGAAGACGGGACCATTTCGTTAAAAATTGATAAAGCAGAATGTTATCAGGACATGGTAGATCCTTCAAGTAATACGGCTGAATGGAATGTTTTTGTTTCGAAATCAGGACGATTTAATGTCTGGTTGTCAAGCGCTACAAAAGATACAACCGACCTTCAATATAGTAATTCGGTGATGTTGAGCATTCTCGATAACCGAATTGAGGCTCACCCGGCATGTGACAAAATTATTCATAATTCAAGTGATGTTACATATCCATATTTCAGGGCTGATTCATTTATGGGCTCACTTTATATCCAGGATACAGGACTTTACAATATTCAGGTAATCAGTGAGAAGATTGTTCCTAAGGATTATAAGAAAGGAGAATCTTCATCTGCTGAAAATTCAAAACTTTTATCAGTTTTTTTAACCCCCATTACCCGTTAGATTTAATCCACTCTCTGGCGTTAACGAAGGCTTTTATCCATGGTGTTACATCATCATTTTTTCTATCAACAGGATAAAAGCCACACTGCCAGGGAAAATATGCCCTTTCGAGGTGAGGCATCATTACCAGGTGACGACCGTCTTCTGAACACAATCCGGCAACATCATAATCTGATCCGTTTGGATTAGCCGGATAGGTATGCCTGCTGAATTTTAAGGGTATCTGATACTTGTTTTCAGGATATGGTAAGCTGAACTGTCCCTCTCCGTGAGCTACCCATATTCCAAGTTCCATATTTGTCATATTTCCAAGCATCACTGAATTATTCTTTAAAATCTTCACTCCCAAAAAGCCGGATTCAAGTTTATGTGACTTATTAAGCAGAAGTTTTGGTTTCTCTTTATGATGTGGGTATAAAAGACCCAACTCAACCATAAGCTGACATCCGTTACATACTCCAAGTGACAGGTTATCAGTTCTTTTATAGTAATTATCAAGGGCAATCTTTGCTTTTTCATTATACCTGAATGCACCCGCCCAGCCTTTGGCAGATCCTAATACGTCGGAATTAGAAAAGCCTCCGACAAAAACTATCAAACTAATCTCCTCAAGGGTCTCTCTTCCGGATATGAGGTCTGTCATATGGACATCCTTTACATCGAAACCTGCCAGATAAAGAGCATAAGCCATCTCCCTGTCACCATTTACTCCTTTTTCCCTGATTATTGCAGCTCTGATTCCTGATTTTTTTCTTCTCTCAGGTGTGATACCGAGAGATTTAAAGGTTCCGATAAAATCAGCAATATTTATATTCAGTTCATGATTTTTATAATTCTCAAACCGTTCAAGTGCAAGTTTTGTCCCACACTGACGCCGATCGAGAAGATATGAAGTACGGAACCATTTATCGCGAAGTTTATCAATATCGAATGTTATTAAGTTATTATCGTTTGTCACAAATAATGTTCTTTCGTTGACCGGGTGACCAATAGAGAAATATGAAATCCCGTTTTCAAAAAGGATTTCAGCTACTTCATCCTCATCTTTTACCTGAATAATGATTCCGGGGTTTTGACTGAAAAGTATCTTTACAGTATCACTTTCATTCAGGGCCGAGAGGTTAATTGTCATTCCCCCGCTTGTGTTTGAAAAGCACATTTCTAAAAGGGTCGTAAACATACCGCCTGCAGATATATCATGTCCTGAAAGAATTTTACCCTTAGGTATAAGATCCTGAATTGTATCGAAGACTTCTTTAAAATAAGCAGGATCCCTGACAGTTGGAACTTCATTGCCAAGCTTATTGAGAATCTGGGCAAAGCTGCTACCACCCGGTTTAAAGTCATCACGACTCATGTCAATATACAGAAGACTTGTATAAGGGTCGTTTACTATCACAGGTTCAATAATTTTTCTTATATTATTTACTTCAGCTGATGCAGAGATTATTACCGTACCGGGTGAATAAACAATCTGATCATTATATTTCTGGGTCATGGAAAGACTATCTTTCCCGGTGGGTATGTTTATGCCAAGGGCAATTGCAAAATCGCTTGCTGCCTTTACAGCAGAATAAAGCCTTGCATCCTCACCCTTATTTTTACAGGGCCACATCCAATTAGCTGATAGAGAAACACTTTTTAATCCGTTTGCAAGAGGAGCCCAGATAATATTTGTAAGAGCCTCTGCTATAGATAGTACTGAACCGGCCATAGGATCAACAAGTCCCGTTGCAGGAGCATGCCCTATGGAGGTTGCCATGCCCTTTTTGCCCCTATAGTCAAGCGTGATGGCTCCAAGATTATTTAATGGTAATTGAAGAGGTCCGGCGCATTGTTGTTTTGCAAGTCTGCCGGTAACGGACCGGTCAACTTTATTCGTAAGCCAGTCTTTGCATGCAACTTCCTCAATCTGGAGAACCTGCTCCGCATATTCCTTAATTTTATGAATCGAATACTCAAGCTTCCTGTAACTATTTTCAACAATTATATCGTTCATTAAAGTTTTTGGAGGGTCACCGAAAAGTGATGCTAGAGTTATATCAATCGGTTTTTCATTCGTAACCGGGTTCTCCAGAGTAAACTGCATATCACCTGTTACCTTACCAATAATATATATTGGAGCTCTTTCCCTTTCGGCAATTTTTCTTAAATTATCAACATCATTTTTATTCATTACAAGCCCCATCCGTTCCTGAGACTCATTGCCGATGACCTCTCTTGCTGACAGAGTGGAGTCACCGATGGGTAATTTGCTGATATCAATTATACCTCCTGTTGCTTCGACAAGTTCCGACAGACAGTTTAGATGTCCACCTGCACCATGATCGTGGATTGAAATTATTGGATTATTATTTGATTCACACAGGGCCCTGATAGCATTATAGATTCTTTTCTGCATCTCCGGATTGGCCCGCTGAACAGCATTTAGTTCTATCGAGCTGTCGAATTTGCCTGTATCCACCGACGAAACGGCTCCTCCACCCATTCCAATCCTGTAGTTATCGCCACCCAGTAAAACGATAAGGTCCCCTTTCCCGGGAATATTCTTCTCGCTGTCCTTCTTTTTACCAATGCCGATTCCCCCTGCAAGCATTATAACCTTATCATAACCGAACTTTTTAAGATTCTCAAAATGTTCGAAGGTAAACACTGAACCACAAATTAGCGGTTGGCCGAATTTATTTCCAAAATCACTGGCTCCGTTTGATGCTTTAATTAAAATATCTTCAGGTGTCTGATAAAGCCATGACCGTTCCCGTGTGGCTTTTTCCCACGAGCGGGCACCATCCGGACGGGGATAGGATGTCATGTAAACCGCAGTCCCGGCAATTGGGAAAGCACCCCTGCCTCCCGCGATCCGATCCCTTATCTCACCTCCCGTACCGGTTGATGCACCATTGAATGGTTCAACTGTGGTTGGGAAATTATGTGTCTCGGCTTTCAGGGAAAGAACCGATTCATAATCTGTTACGTTGAAAAAATCCGGTTTGTCCTGCGTGGCTGGGGCAAATTGTTCGACGACCGGACCCTGTACGAATGCACAATTGTCTTTATATGCTGAGACAACTCCATTTGGATTGATTTTTGTTGTTGATTTAATCATCTGAAACAGAGTTTCCTTCTTTTCTTCACCTGAAATAATAAACGTCCCGTTAAATATTTTATGACGGCAATGTTCTGAATTAACCTGTGAAAAACCAAATACTTCGCTATCGGTTAATTTTCGTCCGATTGACTTACTCAATTTATCAAGATATGCAACTTCTTCATTATTGAGAGCAAGTCCCTCTTTGAGATTATATTGTTTAATATCGTCTATATAAAATACGGGATCAGGAAGTCTGTCGATGGTGAAGATGCTCTGATCCAATCCATAGTAAAGCGACTGAAGCATAGGATCATAGTGAGGTTTTTTGGAAATCGTTAAGTAGAATTCTTCGATCCTCTTAATTCCGATAATTCCCATGTTCTGTGTAATCTCAACAGCATTTGTACTCCAAGGTGTTATCATCTCTTTTCTTGGTCCCACAAAAACACCTTCAAATTTGTCTTTAATTAGAAGGTTGGCTTCCCCAAAGAGCCAGGATAATTTTTCAATATCTTTTTCAGGTAGTTTTTCTGAGGAGCCGACAGCAATCAAGTTTTTAGAGATGCATTCAAAAAAGAGAATCATATTATTGATTGTATTATATTGATTAACAATATGTTATATATAACATATAATGTTGATAAACAACTTGTAAATATAATTCAAGTTTTAAGAAAATCCTATTTAGAATTCTCTGTGGCCCTCTTATAATCCCACCGCCTCTCTCTGACGCTTATGTCAGGGTACTCCTCTTCCGGAAGGAGAAGAGAGTTAAAATAATATATAATATTTTCTCCTCCTTTTGAAGGAGGGATGTCATTGCAGTAATGCGATGACTGGGTGGTTATTAATACTTTAAAGAAATCTAATAAGTTTTATATAAGTCCGCTTCTTTTTAAAAGAGCATCAATGGAAGGTTCTTTACCTCTGAACCTGACATACAGATCCTGTGGCTTATCAGTTCCGCCTTTTTCAAGAATATTTTTTCTGAATGAAGTTGTTGTTTCCTTGTTGAATATTCCGGTTTCGGTGAAATAACTGAATGCGTCAGCGTCAAGTACTTCGGCCCATTTATAGCCATAATATCCTGCCGCATATCCACCCCCGAAAATATGACTAAATGAAGCGCTCATATTTAATTCAACGCTTATTGGAAACAGTTCGGTTTTTGCCATGGCCAACGATTCGAACTCAGAGATATTTATTTCAATTGGATTTGTTATTGTATGCCATGCCATATCGAGGAAACCAAAACCTAATTGCCTGAAGAAGGCATATCCTTCATTAAAAGTCGAAGCTTCTTTGATCCTCCTGATAATCTCATCGGGGATTTTTTCACTGGTGAGATAATGTGTGGCCCATGTATCAAGCCATTCTTTTTCAAAAGCAAAATTCTCCATGAACTGGGAGGGAAGTTCAACGAAATCGTGAGCAACTTTTGTACCGGACAGACTCTCATAGGTACATTTTGTGAGCATCCCATGCAATGAATGTCCAAATTCATGAAGAAAAGTTGTCAACTCATTAAATGACAGGAGTGAAGGTCTTGTCTCTGTTGGCCGCGTAAAATTCGCAACTATTGATATCAGTGGTCTTACTTCATTACCATTCTCATTTTTCTGATCCCTGTAACTGGTCATCCAGGTTCCACCGTTTTTCCCCGGACGAGGATGGTAGTCGATATATAGGACTGCAAGAAAGGTATTATCAGAATCATAAACCTCGAAGGTTTTTACTTCCGGATGATAGAGAGGAATTGTATCGTTTTTAGAAAACCTGATACTATAAAGCGAGGTGGCAAGACCGAAAATAGCAGCTTCAACTTTCTCAAGACTGAAATATGGTTTAAGTATTTCATCGTCGATATTATAAAGTTTTTTCTTAAGCTTCTCGGAATAGTACGCCCAGTCCCATCTTTCTATTGCACCTGCATGTCCTGATACTTTAGCATAATTACTTATATTTTCAAAGTCCCTGAAAGCAGCTGGTTTAGAAGACAGATAAAGATCGTCGAGAAATTTGTCAACTTTTTCAGGGGTGTCTGCCATTCGGTCACCTAAAGTCATCTCAGCAAAATTGCTGAATCCCAGCATTCTGGCAATTTCCAGACGAAGATTTGCTATCTTCATCGCGTTTTGGCTGTTGTCGAAAATATTATGTCTGAAAGCACGGGAGGAATAAGCTTTAAGCATCTTTTCACGAAGATGCCTGTTCTCAGAGTATTGCATAAATGGCACATAACTCGGAAAATGGAGAGTAAAAACCCATCCCTGTTTTTTTCTTTTTTCAGCTTCCATCGAAGCCATTTCGACTAAACTTTCAGGGAGTCCGGCAAGATCATTTTTATCAGTAATATGAAGCTCAAAGGAATTTGTTTCTTTAAGAACATTTTCTTCAAACTTCAGAGATAAAGTTGCAAGTTCTTCCGATATTTCCCGAAATCGTTTTCGTTCTTCTTCCTTTAATGATGCACCACCAAGTATAAAATTTCTGAATTTTTTCTCTGTAAGAATCTTTTGTTCTGTATTGAGACCCGAGGTTTCTTTTGAGTTGAATACAGTTTTAATCCTTTCGAAAAGCTTTTCATTGAGAGTAATATCATTCGAGAATCGAGTAAGAAGCGGTGATACTTCCTGTGCGGTTTCCTGAAGAGTTTTATTTGTATCAGCACTGTTCAGGTTGAAGAGAATAGATTTGATTCTTCCAAGAGTTTCCCCAACCCTGTCAAGTGTTACGATTGTATTTTCAAAATCCGGCAGGTCTTTATTATCAGTTATGCTTTTTATTTCTGCCGAAGCAGATTTAATAGCCTCTTCGACTGCCGGCTTGAAATGAATAGTTTCAATAAGGTGGAAGGGAGGAGTCCCGAAAGGAGTATTCCATTCCTGAAGCAATGGGTTATTCATCTTCTTTGTCATTTTCTGTACCAGAGAATTTTGCCGGGTAAGCGGTATTCCCTTTTGCAGCAAACCAGAGTATCCTGTTCAGCAGATCGTCATCACCTGAGTCAACTCCATCGAATTCAGGAAGCATACTCTTCTTCGCATAGTGAAGAGTCTTCCCGGTCAGCAATGTAAGTGGAGGGATCATTTCATCGATTGGAACATTATTTGGCATTGCTATGTAGGGAGTATTATCTGGTTTGCCCGTAAAACAGTCATTCATAGTATTTGCAATGGCATCCTGTATGTTCATCGGAGGAAGTCCAAGTATCTGCTCAATCGTTCTTACCATTGAAGGCTGAGTATAAAATGTATGATTTACATTTCTTAATCTTGAATATGGGCTAATGACCAGGCTGACTGTACGATAAGCAGATACATGATCCCATCCTCCCTGAGAGTCGTCTTCAACAACAAAGATAACTGTGTTTTCCCAGAACCTGCTTTTTGAAAAAGCCTCAACAATCCGTCCGAGAGCTAAATCATTATCTGCCACCATAGCCCTGGGTGTGGGACTTCCTGGTCTGATCCCGGCAGTGTGATCATTAGGCAGGGCAACTACCATCAATTCAGGAAGCTGGTCACCAGCCATAGCATCATAATCATTTAATTCTTTGATAAATGCATCAGCCCTCATCACATCTGAGAACTCATGATTACCATATGAGGGATAGGTCTGACTGAGAATTTTCTTAACAGGTTCAATAGTTGTATAATTTGTAAACTCAACTTTTTCACCGTTCATATATTTTTTGTAAATATCAGCCCATTTCAGATTCTTATCGAGAATAGGAACTGAAGCTTCTCCAAATATTCTTGCTGACTTACCATGATTTGTTGCATTATCCCAGATGAATCCTGTCGGAGCATAAACAAGTGCATCGGTCTGTACATGGGCGTAACTTCTGAACCAGGCTCTCATGTTCTTTTCGATATAATCAGTTACTATCGATGCATCAGTCCACTGATGTCCCTCTGCCGAACATTTCCCTGAAACATGGAAATTATCGAGAAGTATAAACTCTTCAGATAGCTTGTGGGTATTTGGAGTGATCTCAGATCCATAGATGCACAAACCAGGATCTCCATTTCCCTGTTTCATATCGCCAAGAACCTGGTCATAGGTCCTGTTCTCCTTTATTATATATACCACGTGTTTAAAGACTGAAGGTTCACCTATTCTGTCGGGCACCGGTTTTGGCTGAACGGAATCTCTTGGTTTTTCCCTGGCAATTATTGCCCTCGAAAGATTATTGACTGCAATAACAGTATCGGTATAGGCTTTAAGATCTTTAGTACCAGGAACCGGGATAACCGATATTGAAGCCAGCATTTTATGCGAGTTATAGACCAGGTTGGTAGTATTTTTGTCGGGAAGTCCCAACCTGACCCCTTCAGCTTCAAGGTTACAGACATACAAATATTGGGAATTAAGTATACTAATTGCTGAAGGGTATGCACCGGTAGGTATAAATCCGGCCACAACGCTTTCAGCTTTAGAACCTTTAACCGCTGAATTTTTTCCAAGTTCAATAACAGCAATAGCGTTATCCATGCCATTTGCAACATAAAGCAATTTACCATTAAGTGACAGACAAAGGCCATCAGGAGAATCACCGAAAAACGGATTTGTTGCCGGCTGCAATCTTACATTTATTGTTTCAGAAATCTCATTCTCTGAAGTATTTATTACAGTCACATTATCACTGTTAGAATTAGTTACATAGACAAATTTCCCGTTTTTATCACTTGTTATTTCATTTGGATGAAGACCAACTATCATCTCTTTGATTATCTTGCCACTTGCAGGATCAATGACTGCAACACTGCCTTCCCTGGTTGAGCCTCCAGCTGTTTTGTTATCAACCCGGGCAAGGCCCCAGGGAACTCCTGCAACCTCTTTATCATCAGCTTCAGGACTTCTTCCTGCCCAGTTAGTTACATATAATTTCCCTGAAGCCATGGTCAGACCGTAAGGAGCAACACCAGGCTCAGCTACCCATATTGTATCACCGGAAATGAGCTCCTGTTTTATTACCTTATTGTTACCGTTCAGGACAACATACAAGTACTCTTTCAATGATTCTTTTGTTATCAGAATTTCATTTGGCAAAGCCATATCTGTCTTTGGTGCTGCTTTATATTCTAACATCCGGTTGAATTCTGCTTTTATTCCATTCCACTTTGCTGAAACAACAAAAGAGCGTTTATTCTTACCAATTGTGCTCCAATATACTTCTGGGCCCACGTTGCCCGTATGCCATATTATACCTGAATATGTATTCATTCCTCCCTTCAGGTTGGGATGATCATTATTTGCAAGAACGTACTTTACTTTATTGTCTGAAGTACTTACAAAAACGATACTATATCTTTCTTCCACAGCAAGCCATTTTCCATCTGGAGAGAGTGCAGCATCGAGGCAATGGTTTTCCAGTGATTTATCTCCAAAATAAACCTGGAGACCTGCAGGCTGGATCATCCTGTTGTAGGGTAGTAGAATCTTGCCCGGATTATTTTCTCCCGCTGATAAAATATCCTGACAATAAGAATTTACAAAAAAGTAGAATGAGAGGGCAAATAGCAAAAATCCTTTTTTCATGTAAAATTGTTTTGTTTAATTCTAATCTTTTATCCGGTTTAAAAGATTAATCCGATTATTCTTTTCCTAATGTAATTAAAAAAAGCAACAAATTAAATAAATGAAGCACGAATTGCAGATCCGCACCAGCAATACTCATTGGAACAGGATCAATTGGGTAGATCTAAAAAGAGACTGAATTTCATTTTCAGTCTCTTATATTGATTTTAAAACGGAAGATCACTTAATTCGTCATTTTCAGGTGGAACATCCTCCATTATAGTACGTGATGGGACATTCTGATCTTTTACGGATGAAGATGACTTTTCTATCTTCCAGGCATCAAGATTGGTAAAATAATTAATCTTACCATCGCGTTCCCATTTGTTGCCTTTGAGGTTGAACCATATCTTAACATCCTCATTGAGAAATGATTCGTTGATAAGATCACATTTATCCTGTATCAGCTGGAACTTGATGTAGTCAATAAATACTGCAGCTCCGCCTGTCTCTTTTTTCTCAATAACAAACTCCCGTTTTTTAAATTTGTCGCTAACCTGATTTACAGGAGAGATATCTATTACTTTTCCTGTGATTTCAAATGCCATTTTACTTTATTCTTTGTGAATAATTATCTTTTCAATTCTATCGCCCTGACGAATTTTATCAATAACATCCAAACCCTCATATACTTTTCCGAAGCATGTATGTTGCCTGTCAAGATGTTTTGTATTGATACGGCTGTGGCAGATAAAAAACTGTGATCCACCCGTATTTCTTCCTGCATGGGCCATAGAAAGAACTCCTCTGTCGTGGTACTGATTGGCACCGGCTAATTCGCACTTTATCTTATAACCGGGGCCACCAGTTCCTACTCTGGGATCGCTCATATCTCTCGAAAGAGGACAACCCCCTTGTATAACAAAATCCGGAATGACCCTGTGAAAAGCAAGTCCGTCATAGAACCCTTTTTTGGTAAGTGTGACAAAGTTCTCCACTGTGCCGGGTGCATCATCCTCAAAGAAGTTGACCTTCATAGTACCTTTAGGAGTTTGTATTTCTGCCGTAATCATGTTACTTAACAATTTCGAGAAGCTCAACTTCGAATATAAGTGTAGAAAATGGTTTAATAATGTCACCCCGACCAGTTGCTCCATAAGCAATTGATTCAGGAAGATAAAATTTAAATTTTGATCCAACAGGCATCAGTTGCAAAGCTTCTGTCCAACCCGGTATCATACCTGAGACAGGAAATTGAGCAGGCTCCTTCCTTTTGATAGAAGAGTTGAATTCAGTACCATTAATAAGTGTACCCACATATTGAACTTTTACTGTATTTGCAGTAGTCGGTTTAGGCCCTTTTCCCATTTTTATCACCTCATACTGAAGACCGCTTGGGGTAACAATTACACCCTTTCTTTCTTTGTTTTTCTGAAGGAAAGAATCACCTTGGGCAATATTATTTTTATAGGTGATTTTATTTTCTTCAGCCTGTTTTTTCATTGATTCTTCCTGTTTTTTCATCTGGCTCTCTTGCATTCTGGCAGAAAATCTTCTGAGAAAGTCCTGCATTTCAGCTTCCTTCAATACTGGTTTTCCGGATTTTGCATCCATTAAGGATTTAGCAAGGATAATCGGATTAAGGAAAATACTGTCCTTGCTCAGCTGCATATAAAAATTTGCCCCGATGGCATAGGAGAGTGTATCATTTTCTGAAACAAGTTTTGAGTTCTTTATAGAACTTGAAGAACATGAAGCAAATAACAAGGCAATTACGCCAATAATTACAATTATTCCTTTGATTTTCATAAATATTTATATTAGATTAAAATTTCCGCTAAGATAATACTTTAGGGAAAGCAAAGAAGCCATCGAAAAAATAATTTTTATTTTTTTACTGCCCTGATCATCTGCCTTTTTCCTGGGGGGCCGGGAAGTAGGGTTACATCAAACCCACATGCTTTAAGATTTCTTTTCACTTCACCTTTGGCTGAATAAGTAATTAGGATACCATTTTTATTTGTAACAGATGCAATTCCGGCAAACATTTCCTTTGTCCACATTTCAGGTTGTTTATCAGGCCCGAACGCATCAAAATATATTAGATCATATCTGCCCGAAAGAGGTTCATTTGTAAAATCCATTTTAATTTTTCTAAGGTTGAAATTCTTACAGATATTTACACTGATATTCCATAGTGATGAATGAATCAAATTAAAAATTTCCCTGCCATTTTCACCAGCAAAATAATGATGATTAAGGGAAGAAATGATTTTTTCATCAAGAGGATATTTGTCGACAGAAGTATAATTGACTTCTCTCGTTCCAACTCTGCTTTTTATGGCAGTCATAAGGGCATTAAGCCCTGTACCGAATCCAACCTCAAAAATATTAAGCGGATCAGCTTCACAAACTTCGAACCCGTTTTTTATGAAAATGAAAGTTGATTCCTGAACAGCACCATGAATTGAATGATAGTGTTCACTTAATTCAGGAATAAAGATAGTATCTGAACCATCACTGGTTTTGATTATCTGAAACAATTATCTGCTTTTAAATGTTATTAAATTACTAGCTTCATGTTGCATGTTGCTTTGTAGTTTATATTAGATTCAAAGTTACCGTTATCTTTTTACTTTTGTCTTTTGTCTTTTCATAATAATATTAAATGAGTTTTCTTTATAAAGTCAAGATTTTTTTCGGTAAGTTAAGGGTATTGTATTACTTTTATTATCTGATTTTTCAAAATGTTTAATAACTAATAATTTCTTTTTGAAATATTTATTGCCATTGGCATGAAAACAAAACAATCAAGAAGGGAATTCCTAAGAATATCTGCTACTGGTGCTTTAGGAGCATTTGTTATTTCAAAAGGAAACTGGAAAACTTCTGCCGGACCAACCCCGGTTTCAAAGGCATCTGATCCCAAAACTTTCGGGATAGGGCTTCAATTGTACACTATCCGTGATGCCATGGAAAAAGATGTTCCGGGATCATTGAAAAAGGTTTCTGACATCGGTTATAAATATCTGGAACTAGCTAAATATGAAAATGGGAAATTTTATGGTTATCTACCTGGCGAATTCAAAAAAATAGTTAATGACCTGGACATGGAAATCATTAGTAGTCATGCAGGGGTTAATCCCCAGGGCATTACAACAGACGAAGCAAAAAAAATGGCAGAGGACCATGCAAAACTTGGCGCTAAGTATTGCATGCAGCCATTTGTAGCTGATGTGGATCGCAAAACAATTGCCGGTTATCAGAAAATGGTAGCCGAATGGAATAAGGTTGGTAAGATCATGAAGGAAACCGGTATTCAGTTCGGGTACCATAATCATAATTTCGAATTCGATACAGTCGAAGGTAAGGTTCCCTACTTTGATATCTTTCTGGCAGAGATGGACAAAGACTTCATGACCATGGAACTTGACCTTTTCTGGGTAACTAAAGCCGGGCAAAACCCTGTAAAGATTTTCAAAAAGTACCCGGAAAGGTTCCAACTTTTCCATATGAAAGACATGTATACTAAAGAAGCACCATTCTTCAAAACTGACAGCAGCGATTTTGCACCTGTTGGTGCCGGATTGATAAATTTCAAGAAAATTCTGGCAGCCAAAAAGATTGCCGGCATGAAATATATGATTGTAGAACAGGACCGCACTAAAGACGGAAAACCATTTGATGCTATCCGGACCAGCATTACCAATTTGATAACAAAGATTTTGGTATAGTCATTTTTAAGCCAGGAAAAACGCTTATCAAATGGCCTGCTGGTATGGCTCATAGTTTGTAGCTCATAGCTCGTAGAAAAGCTAATCAGCCATCAGCCATCAGCCATCAGCCATCAGCCATCAGCCATCAGCCATCAGCCATCAGCCATCAGCCATCAGCCATTACCATCTTGAGTCATACCATGATCTCACATCAGTGACTATCATACCTGCATTAAGTGCAGCTTGGATGCCAAGGTCCCCGTCTTCAAAAACTTCAATGAATTCGGGTTTAATATTCATCAGAGCCGCACATTTGAGGAAAGTTTCAGGATGCGGTTTGAAATTTTCCACGTCGTTTGCTGTAATAACAATATCAAAATATTTCCGCAGATCCGTAATGTTCAGTGTCCTCTCGACGGCTTCCCTGTGTCCCCCTGTTCCGACAGACATTGGTAGTTTCCCGTAATATTTTTTTACTATTTCCACGACCGGTATAATTGGTTTGACCAGATGTTGTTCTTTATAGAATTCAATAAGCTTTTCAGCCATTATCTGATCGATAGTTACACTTCCATTGAGTTTACATTTTTTAATAATCTCATCTGCGATTATCCAGCCAGGTGTACCTGTATGTTTCCTGAGAAAAGCTGTATCAATATCGGCACCAAATTTCTGACAGGCCCGTTGCCATCCTTTCGAATGATATGGCATTGTATCTGCAAGTGTTCCGTCGAGATCAAAAATAAGTCCTTTAATACCTGATTTAATGTCGAATTGCATCTTTTTATTTGTTGCGGCAAATGTAATAAGAAATTGTTTAAATGTTTAAATGTTGAAATATTGAATTTTGTTCCTTCAACTCTTCAACCTTTCAACCATTTTTCAATACCTCCAGAGCAACACTTAAAAAATCAGAAAAAGTGCATGGAATTTCGTATATTGTGGTTTCTCACGAAAGGGGTCTTTTTTTTAGGGACAATTCAAATGAACAAAATTAAATAGAATCATATTTTCAATGCATGATAACCTTAAATTGAGAATTTGTATGAACGACATAAATAAAACACCGGAGGGACATATTAAAGAGTTCGAAGATTTACAGCAAAAGTATAATTCAATGAAAGAATTATATGAAAAAGAGATATCCGGGCTGAGACAAGAGGAAGAAAAGATCAGGAAAAGTGAGGAGAAATTCAGGATAGCCTATATGACAAATCCTGATTTGATTAATATCAATCGTTTATCAGATGGGATGTATATTTCCATTAATGACGGATTTACAAGAATATTAGGCTATACTGAAGAGGATGCTATCGGTAGAACTTCACTTGATATGAATATCTGGGTAAACCCTGAAGAGCGAATAGATCTGGTGAACACGCTTAAAGCAAAAGGAGAAATTAAAAATTTTGAAACTAAGTTTTTGTCAAAGGATGGGAATATTGTGAATGGAATAATGTCATCATCATTAATTGACCTCGACGGCGTCCCTCATATCCTTAGCATTATAAAGGATGTAACCATCCATAAGAGGGCGGAAGAAGCACTTGCAAAAGAACAATTCCTGATAAACGCACTGATGAATAACCTTAGCGACCATGTATATTTCAAAGACAGAGAAAGCAGGTTTATCAGAATTAATAAGTCTCTTGCATTCTCATTCGGTTTAGATGATCCTGCCCTGGCAGTAGGAAAGACAGATTTTGATTTTTTTACCGGAGAACATGCACAGCAGGCATTTGAAGATGAACAGACTATCATAAGGACCGGACAGTTTCTGAATACAGAAGAAAAGGAGACCCATCATAATAAGGCCGACACGTGGGTTTCAACGATTAAACTTCCTCTGACCGATAATGATGGAAATATTATTGGTACATTCGGAATATCGAGGGATGTTACAAAGCGCAGACTAGCTGAAGAAGAGTTGACTCAGGAACAATATCTTATGCGTACTCTGATGGATAACCTTCCTGACCATATCTATTTCAAAGATCACGAAAGCCGTTTTCTCAGGATCAATAAAGCTTTGGCCCAATTCCTGGGATTAAATGATCCTGCCCAGGCGATAAAAAAGACAGACTTTGACTTTTTTACCGGGGAACATGCGCAGCAGGCATATGAAGATGAACAGAAAATAATTCGGACCGGGCAACTGTTGAGCACAGAAGAAAAGGAGACTCATCACGATCGTCCCGACACCTGGGTTTCAACAATTAAACTGCCTTTGTCCAATAAAGATGGAAACATCATTGGTACATTTGGTATATCCAGGGACATTACCAAAAATAAATTAGCAGAAGAAGAAATAAAACTAAAAAACGAACTGCTTCAGATTGTTAATTCTGAAAAAGACAAATTTTTTTCCATTCTTGCTCATGACCTGCGGGGTCCATTAAGTGCATTTGTTGCAGCTACTCAGATCATTACTGAAGAAATCCAGATAATGGATTTTGAAGAGATCAAGGAAATTACACTTAGCATGAAGACATCAGCTACAAATATTTATAGTCTGCTTGAAAATCTCCTTGAGTGGTCTCGACTCAGACGAGGTACAATGGATTTCGTTCCTGAAAATCTTAACCTTAAGAATAAAATTGAAGCATGTATTGATGTCTTATCGGAATCTGCTCGGAAAAAAAGAATCGGATTGACTTTTTCCATTCCTGATGAATTGGAGGTTTTTGTTGACAACCATATGTTTGATGCTATTATACGTAACCTCGTTTCCAATGCAATAAAATTTACTCCAGTCGGTGGAAATGTAAGTGTGACAACTGATTATAAAAGCGAACATTTAATTGAAGTGAAAGTTAGTGATTCAGGAATTGGCATGACCCCGGATTTGAAAAACAAACTGTTTATGATAAATGAAAAGACCAGTCGAAATGGAACAGAAGGCGAATCAAGTACCGGACTGGGATTACTTCTATGTAAAGAATTCATTGAAAAACATGGTGGTAAAATATGGGTTGAAAGTGAAGTAGGAAAAGGAAGTACCTTCACTTTTACAATCAGGCAATTTGTTGAAAATATGAAGAATTGAAATCTTTGAAATAGAACTATTTTGATCATTAACTCAATAAAGCAATAATTCATTAAAACGAGAAATGATGGAAAAAAATATGGGAACAATTGATGATATACAGTTTTCCGATCTGTTCGATTTAGAAGATATTCAGCATATTCAGGACCTGTTTTCGGATGCAACCGGGGTTGCATCAATAATAACTCATCCTGATGGCAGACCCATAACACATCCGAGTAATTTCTGCAGATTATGCAATGAAATAATCAGGAAAACAGATTTAGGGCTGACAAACTGCTTCAAATCCGATGCTGAAATTGGCAGACCTAATCCTTCTGGTCCGGTTATACAACCATGTTTAAGTGGTGGATTATGGGATGCCGGTGCAAGTATTATGGTGGATGGTAAACATATTGCCAACTGGTTAATTGGTCAGGTTAAGAATGAAGAGCTTAATCCTCAGCAGATGCTTCAATACGCAAAAGAGATAGGTGCTGATCAGGAAGATTTTATGGATGCACTGAAAGAGGTGCCAATAATGTCAAAGGAGAAGTTTGAAAAGGTGGCCCAAATGTTATTTGCTTTTGCCAGTGAGATATCCTCAAAAGCATATCAGAATAGCCAACTGATTCAATCAATATTGGAGCGTAAGCAGGCCGAAGAAAAGTTGATTCAGGAACAATATCTTAGTAACGCCCTTTTGAATAATCTTCCTGACCGAATATATTTCAAAGACAGAGAAAGCAGGTTTATCAGAATTAATAAGTCTCTTGCATTCTCATTCGGTTTAGATGATCCTGCCCTGGCAGTAGGAAAGACAGATTTTGATTATTTTACGGAAGAACATGCACGACAAGCATATGAAGATGAGCTGACTATTATCAGTACAGGATTATCTGTAATCAAGGAAGAACGGGAAACATGGGCAGATCGTGAGGACACATGGGTTCATACCACAAAGGTTCCTCTACACGATAAGGATGGCAGAATTGGAGGTACCTTCGGAATTTCCAGGGACATTACAGAACACAAACTGGCTGAAGAAGCGCTGTCTAAGGAACAATATCTGATGCATACTCTTATGGATAACCTTCCTGACCATATCTATTTCAAAGATAGCGAAAGCCGCTTCATCAGGATCAATAAGGCTTTGGCCCAATTCCTGGGTTTAAATGATCCTGTACAGGCGGTTGGAAAGACAGACTTTGACTTTTTTACCGGGGAACATGCACAGCAGGCATTCGATGATGAACAGAATATTATTCGGACCGGGCAACTGTTGAGTACAGAAGAAAAGGAGACACATCACAATCGTCCCGACACTTGGGTTTCAACTATTAAACTGCCAATGCACGACAAAAAGAGAAACATAAATGGAACCTTCGGAATATCCAGGGACATAACAGAACACAAACTGGCAGAAGAAGAAATCAAATTGAAAAACGAACTGCTGCAGACAATTAACGCCGAAAAAGACAAGTTTTTTTCCATCCTTGCTCATGACCTGAAAGGCCCGTTAAGTGCCTTCCTTGGAGCTACACAAATATTGATAGAAGAAATTCAGACCATGACTCTGGAAGAGATTAAGGAGATTACTGTCAGCATGAAAGAATCTGCCACTAACATTTACGGGCTGCTTGAAAATCTTCTTGAATGGTCAAGATTAAAACGAGGAATAATGGATTTCAAACCTGAAACATTTAATTTAAAACAAAATATTACAGCAAGTATTGAAGTATTGAAAGAATCAGCCCGAAAGAAGAAAATTACGATAAGCTACTCTCTTCCGGAAGATTTAACAATTTATGCTGACTCACATATGTTCAATACCGTTATCCGCAATCTGGTTTCCAACGCAATAAAGTTTACCCCGAAGTCCGGAGAAATTAGCATCTCGACAGTAGCCAAGAAGGATAATATTGTTGAAGTAAAAATCTGTGATACAGGAATTGGCATAAGCAAGGAATTGATTAACAAATTGTTTCAGCTTAATGAAAAAACTAATCGTAAGGGCACAGAAGGAGAACCAAGTACAGGACTTGGTTTATTGCTATGCAAAGAGTTTATTGAAAAACATGGCGGAAAAATTTGGGTGGAAAGTGAAGTTGGAAAAGGAAGCGTTTTTATTTTTACTATATCCGGGGTAAGTAATAATTAAGTATTATGAAAGGGTGAAATTCAGAGAATAATTATGCAATAATAATTAATGCTCGTTGGAGGAAAGTCTATGCTGGAAAAACATGATGATAAGGAATCGATCTACCTGTCAATTGTTGAGAACAGTCCCGATTATATTATTCAATACGACAGGGATTTCCGGCATCTTTACATAAATGAAGCAGGACTTAGAGTCACTGCAGTAAAAAGAGAAAAAATTGTTGGTAAAACACATCATGAATCAGGATTATATGACCAGTTTGAATGTGAGTACTGGGAAGAACAAATCGGATACGTCTTCAAAACGGGCAGCCCTTATCAGGAACAATTTGAATTGGAAAGTCCTGATAATTTAATGTGGCTCGACTGGAGTTTAACTTCGCAATACGATGAATCTGGGAATATTGTTTCGGTGCTTGCCGTTTCACACGATATTACAAAACTTATACAGGCAGAGAAGGAATATCGTGAAACCCAGGAAATATTTCATCATTTTATGCTTAACAGCCCTATTTATGTCTTTATTAAAGATACTGAAATCAGGTCTATCAGGTTAAGTAAAAATTTTGAACAGATGCTTGGCCGGGAGATTAAGATGATTGAGCTGAAAAAGGAAATAAATGAATTGTTGAAGAAGTCAGGTAAAAAGGCAAAGTATAGAATTCCTGTGTAGAGGTGGGGTGCGAAAGGTACATCTTCAACATATTTTTATTGTAGTATAGGATATAACTGAAAGGGACCAAATGGAAGTTTCCTTAAAAGAAAGTGAGATATATTTTAAAGATATCTTTGAACATGTAAGTGTAGGCGTTGCTTTTATCTCACTTGATGGAAAAGTATTGGCAATTAACAGAACCCTCGAAGGTATTCTTGAATTACCAAAGGAAGATATTGTTGGAAAGCATATTATCAGACTCGCAAAGAAATTATTGTCCCTTAAAGATATTAGTTTAGTTGTCCCGGTTCTAACATCATTATTGCAGAAAAAAAAAGTTAAACCTTTTCAGATTGAATACAAAAATAAGGTATTGGAAATTAGTACAAGGTGCAACATTAAATCGAATAGAATAACCGCTACCGTTCTCGACATCTCCGAACGTAAGCTGGCTAATGAGGCATTACTTGAAAGCGAAGAACGGTTCCGGTCCCTTTTTGAGAATAGCACTATTGGTATTTATAGAACTACCCCAGCCGGACGAATACTTTTAGCTAATCCGGCTCTTGTCAGGATTTTAGGCTTCTCAACTTTCGAGGATCTTTCCAAACGAAACCTTGAAAAGGAAGGTTTTGAGCCTTCTTATGAGCGATCTAAATTTATGGAAATCATGAAACGGGATAATGAAGTAGTCGGTCTGGAATCATCATGGAAAAGGCACGACGGAGTTCAAATATTTGTCAGAGAGAGTGCCCGCCCTTACTACGATGCAGATAATAGAATACTTTACTACGATGGAACTGTTGAGGATATCACAGAACGGAAGATGGCTGAACAAGCACTTGAAAAAAGAACAAAAGAGCTGCAAAATGAACTTGAGGAAAGAAAGTTAACTGAAATTGAATTACAAAAATTATTAAAGGAGGTAGAAGTCAGCAAGTTAGCAACACTTAATTTACTTGAAGACATAAAACTGGAAATGCAACAACGCAAAAAAGCAGAGAACGAAATTCATAATTTGAACGCTGAACTTGAACATCGAGTAATTGAACGTACAATTCTTCTCGAGGCCGCCAACAAAGAACTCGAAGCATTCGCCTATTCCGTATCTCACGACCTGAGAGCTCCTTTACGTGCAATTGATGGATTTTCAAGGTTCATGATGGAAGATTATTATATCCCGAAGGGAAGAGACTTCTCGGCCTTATTCGCAGTAATACTCTGAAAATGGATAAGCTCATAACTGACATCCTGGCCCTTTCAAGAGTAAGCAGAGGTGAGACAAGAGTTTCAAAAGTTAATATGACAAAGATGGCAATGTCAATGTTCAATGAAGTTATATCTTCTGAAATGAAAGGGAAAATAAACTTTGTTATAGACAAATTACCGGAAGCTATTGCAGATTCGACGTATATAAAACAAGTCTGGATAAACCTTATTTCCAATGCTATCAAGTTTTCTTCATTTAAAAAGAAACCGGAAATTAAAATAGGAGGGTACACTGAAAAAGAATTTCATGTTTATTATGTAAATGATAATGGTGTAGGATTTAATCAGGAATATGCTCATAAATTATTCGGAGTTTTCCAAAGGCTTCATAAGGCCGATGAATTTGAAGGTTCAGGCGTGGGATTAGCTATAGTTCAACGGATTATCCACAGGCATGGCGGAGAAGTATGGGCAGAGGGAAAAGAAAACAAAAGAGCGACATTTTATTTTAGTTTACCTTTGAAATCATAGTTATGCAACTACTTAGCACAAACAACAATGAACAATGATTAATGCTGATTGGATAACTAAGCTTATTCCTATAGTGGTTCTTACCTCTTCTCGTGAAGAGAATGATATAGTTGAAAGCTACAGGTTAGGAGTAAACAGCTATATTGTAAAACCTGTTGATTTTGATAAATTCATCGATTCAGTCAGAGATATTGGTTTATACTGGCTTCTCCTGAATCAGCAACCTGATATAAAAAACCTTATAAAATGATC
>Ga0187886_1000152_pt1 | contig 99657 bp, 84 predicted proteins | sample June2016WEW_20_1_FD_133001 | JGI IMG/M metagenome (GOLD analysis project Ga0187886, IMG submission 133001) | Peatland microbial communities from SPRUCE experiment site at the Marcell Experimental Forest, Minnesota, USA - June2016WEW_20_150 | ecosystem: Environmental > Terrestrial > Soil >... | reverse complement strand
TGAGTGCGAGACAAGGACGCAGTGTCGCGTTCGTAGCCGAGGCTACGGGCGCGACCGAGGACGCAGTATCGCGCCGCCGAGCGCGGCCAGGCGATGGAGTGCTTCGTTTCGCTTGGCGCTCTAACAACCCTCCCACGGGGCGTAGCACGGTATCGAGGAAAAGCGCACGAGAATGTGCCGACTCTGTGACGAGTTGCGCATCGCGAAAAAGGCCGAGCGCGATCAGGCGACGGAGTGCTTCGTCTTGAGACGAGTTCCACGACTCTCCTCCTACCCGTCCTGCCGCCTTCGCCGCGGGTGTGGAAGCGGCGGCTGGGGCGGCCGGTAGATGACGAGCTCGCGCCGGTAGGAACGGTGCACCTGCTCGATCGCCTCCCGCATCTCCCGCTCCAGCCGGTCGAGCCGCGAGCGCATCTTGCGCATCTCGTCCTCGAGCACGAGCACCCGCTCGACCCCGGCCAGGTTCAGCCCCAGCTCCGTGGTCAGGCGCTGGATCTCGCGCAGCCGCTCGAGATCGGCCTCGGAGTAGAGCCGCGTGTTCCCGCCCGTCCGCTGCGGCCGCACCAGCCCCTTGGCCTCGTAGATGCGCAGCGTCTGCGGATGCATGCCGACCAGCTCGGCCGCGATCGAGATCATGTAACGGGGGCGATCGTCACTCGTCATCGTCGTCGTCCTTCACGGGCAGTTGCGCGGATACGCGAGCTCAGCCAGCGCGAGAGGGCGATGCTCGAGACAACGAACAGTGCCACCCCGGCGACGGGACTCAGCGTAAAAAAGACGATGATCGCCAACACGTCGAGCACTCCCACCGACGCGAGCATGAGCATGGAGACCGGCCGGATCGCGGCCGGATCGGGTGCGACCTCGTCGCCTCCGAGCTCGAGCCCACTATCGTCGGGCTCCAGCAACCCCTCGCGCTCGGCTTGCTCGCGCAACTGCTCGTTGATCGACCTGTCGCTCACTAGCGCACCAGCCTTTCGCGCGGATTCTCCTTCGAAACGGCCTTGAGCTTTTCTAGCGCTTCCTTCTCGGCCTTGGAGAGCTTCTTCGGAACTGTCACGCGCACGCGCGCGAGCAGGTCGCCGCGACCCGAGCCCTTGAGCTTGGGAACGCCGCGACCGCGCACGCGCAGGAGCTTGCCCGACGCGGTGCCGGGCGGGACCTTGAGTGAGATCGGGCCGTCCGGGGTTGGCACCTGCACTGTCGCGCCGAGTGCGGCCTCCGGATAGGTGACGGGCACCTCGATGACCAGGTCGGCACCGCGACGTTCGTAGAGCGGGGAGGGAGTCACGCGCGTGACCACGTAGAGGTCGCCGGACGGACCGCCGCCTGAACCGGGCTCGCCCTTGCCCGTGAGGCGGATGCGAGTGCCGTCTTTGGCCCCGGCCGGGATCTTGACCTTGTAGCGCTTCGTACGCCTGCTACGACCCGAGCCGTGGCAAGTCGGGCAGGGGCTTTCGACGATCATGCCGGCGCCGCGACAGCGCGGGCAGGGCTGGGAGATGGCGAACGGTCCCTGGCTCTCGGCGACGACACCGCGACCGCCACACTGGGGGCAGGTCTTGGGCGAGGTGCCGGGCTTGGCGCCGCTACCGCCGCAGGTCTGGCAGGCGACATCAGCCTCGACCGGGACACGCGTCTCGGCTCCGCGCAGGGAGTCCTCGAAGGAGAGCGTCAGCGTGGTCTCGACGTCTCTGCCCTTCATCGCCTGATAGCGAGCACGCCCGCCGCCGCCGAAGAGGTTGGCGAATACGTCGCCGAAGCCGCCGAGCCCACCCAGATCGCCGAGGTCGTACTGCTCGAAGCGCACTCCGCCCGGCCCCGCCCCGGCGCCCATTCGCGGTCCGGCGGCGCCGAACGCGTCGTACTGCTTGCGCTTGTCGGCGTCGGAAAGGATGTCGTAGGCGCTCTGGACCTCTTTGAAGCGCTCCTCGGACTCCTTGTCGCCGGCGTTGGCGTCGGGGTGATGGCGTCGCGCCAGCTTGCGGTAGGCCTTCTTGACCTCGTCCGCGGAGGCGCTACGCGGAACCCCAAGCGTCTCGTAGAGGTCCCTCGGCACTGGTCGCTACTCCTCCTGAGAAGCCGCGGCCACGATCACACGAGCCGGTCGCAGAACGCGGTCGCCGAGCATGTAGCCGCGCTGTACGACCTCGAGGATCGTTCCCTCCTCGGACTCGGACGGGATCGCCGCCAGCGCCTCGTGCACGTGCGGATCGAAGGGGACGCCGGTGGGAATCTCCTGCAGCCCCTCCCTGGCCAGCACGCCTGAGAGCTGGCGATGAACGAGGCGAACGCCGTCCTCGAGCTTGGCCTCCTCGTGCATCGCGGCGGCCTCGAGCGCTCGCTCGAGATCATCCAGCACGGGCAGGATCGCCTCGACCAGCCCAGCGTGGGCGCGCGCCACCAGCGCCTCCTGCTCGCGGGCGACGCGCTTTCGGTAGTTGTCGAAGTCGGCCGCCATTCGCTGTAGGCGGTCGAGGAGCTCGTCACGGGCCTCTTCGGCCTCGGTCAGAGTGTGCTCCAGCTCGACCGGATCCGACCCTGGCTCGACGGCCTCCGGAGCTTCGGGCACGGGCTCTGTCCGCGGCTCCGTCGACTGCGCGGGCTCCTTGGGCTTGTGGATGCGCGCTTTATCCGGCATCGAATCTCACCTCACGAGGCTGGGACCCGCGGGCTAGCCCTTCTCCCCCTCGTCGTCGATGACCTCGTAATCGGCCTCCTCGACGACCTCGTCGTCGGAACCGGTCTGGCCATCGCCGCCCGAGCCGCCGCTCGCCTGCGCCTGCGCGGTCGCCTGTGCGTAGACCGCCTCGGCCAGCTTGTGCGCGGCTTCCTGTAGCGCCTCCGTGCGGGAACGGATCTCGCCCGCGTCACTGCCCTCGACCGACCTTCGCAACTCCTCGATCCGGCTTTCGATGTTCGAAGCCTCATCGGAGGAGATCTTGTCGCGATGCTCCTTGAGCGTGCGCTCGCTCGTGTAGAGCAACTGCTCGGCCGTGTTCTTGGTCTCGGCCAGCTCGTGCAGCTTGTGCGCCTCGTCGGCGTGGGCCTCGGCCTCGTGAACCATGCGATCGACCTCGTCGGGCTTGAGCCCCGAGCCGCCCTCGATCTTGATCTGCTGCAGGTTGCCGGTGCCGAGATCCTTGGCCGAGACGGCGATGATGCCGTTGGCGTCGATGTCGAAGGCGACCTCGATCTGCGGGATGCCGCGCGGCGCCGGCGGGATGCCCATCAGATGGAACTTGCCGAGCGTCTTGTTGTAGGCGGCCATCTCCGACTCGCCCTGGAGCACGTGCACCTCGACCGAGTCCTGATTGTCGGCGGCTGTGGTGAAGATCTCCGACTTGCGCGTCGGGATGGTCGTGTTGCGCTCGATCAGCCTGGTGAAGACACCGCCCTTGGTCTCGATCCCGAGCGAAAGCGGGGTCACGTCGAGGAGCAGGATGTCCTTCACCTCACCCTTGAGCACACCGGCCTGGATGGCGGCGCCGACCGCGACCACCTCGTCGGGGTTGACGCCCTTGTGCGGATCCTTGCCGACGATCTCCTTGACCCGCTCCTGCACCGCCGGCATACGCGTCATGCCGCCGACGAGGATGACGTGGTCGATCTTCTCGGCGCCGAGGCCGGCGTCGGAGAGCGCCCGCTTGGTCGGCCCGACCACGCGCTCGAGCAGCTCGGCGGTCAGCTCGTTCAGCTTGGCGCGCGTGAGCTGCAGATCGAGGTGCTTGGGGCCCTCGGGCGTGGCGGTGATGAAGGGCAGGTTGATCTGCGTCGACATGGTCGAGGAGAGCTCGATCTTGGCCTTTTCGCCCGCCTCGTAGAGACGCTGCAGCGCCATCGGATCCTGACTCAGGTCGATGCCGTTGTCGCGCTTGAACTCCGCCACCATCCAGTCGACGACGGCCTTGTCGAAGTTGTCGCCGCCGAGGTGGTTGTCGCCCGACGTGGACTTGACCTCGAATACGCCCTCGCCCAGCTCCAGCACCGAGACGTCGAAGGTGCCGCCGCCCAGGTCGAAGACGAGAATCGTCTGGTCGTGCTCCTTGTCGAGGCCGTAGGCGAGCGAGGCCGCGGTCGGCTCGTTGATGATGCGCAGCACGTTCAGCCCGGCGATCTTGCCGGCGTCGCGGGTCGCCTCGCGCTGGGCGTTGTTGAAGTAGGCCGGGACGGTGATGACCGCGTCCGAGACCGGTTCGCCGAGATAGGCCTCGGCGTCGGCCTTCAGCTTCTGCAGGATCATCGCCGAGATCTCCGGCGGCGCGTACTGCTTGCCATCGGCCATCACACGGACGTCCGCATTCGGACCGTTGACGACCTCGTAGGGGACGATCTTCATCTCCTCGGAAACCTCTTCGTACTTGCGACCCATGAAGCGCTTGATCGAGAAGATCGTGTTCTTGGGGTTGGTGACCTGCTGGCGCTTGGCCGGCGCGCCGACGAGGCGCTGGCCGTCTTTGGCGAAAGCGACCACCGACGGCGTCGTCCGTCCGCCCTCGGCGTTCGGGATGACCGTCGGCTCGCCGCCTTCGAGCACAGCCATGCAGCTGTTGGTGGTGCCCAGGTCGATACCGATCGTCTTTGCCATTGTCTTAAACCTCTCTCCGTTATGTCGGTTGCAGCTAAGAAAATCTAAGTGTCAGTGTATCAACCTTCGTCCAGGTCGCAAGAGCCGGTGTTCGGCGTTCCCGCTCTGACGGTTCCGAGACCCCGCTTGCGCCGAGAGAAAAGCGGCGCCAGAAACCGTTTGAGCTCTCCTTTAGGCCCAAATCTCGGCGGAAAGAAATATCCCTCGTTCGGGTGACAGCGCTCTCGCCCGGGCGAGCGAGGCTTCGTGAGCCGATCCCCCCTTTACGAGGGAATCAACAACAAGAACGAGGGATTTACGCGCGCGTGGACGCCGCCGATAAGCCGAGACAGTGGCCGGCGGTGGAATCCATAGTGAGGCGAGAGCCCCCCGTGTCCTTCTCGGGACTGCGGACGAGTCGTACCTGAAGAACGTCCGCCGGGCGCTACAGGAAGCCGGCTACCGCGTCGAAGTCGCGCTCGACAGCGAGACCGTGATGGCCTCGCTCGAGCCGCGCCGCTACGACCTGGCCATTCTCGACACCGGCCTCGGCAAGATCGACGGCCTTTCGGTCTCCGATCGACTGCGCACCGAGCCAGACGGCAGAGGCCTGTACCTGATCGCGCTCGTCGACTCCGAGGAGAGCCGACCTCTCGAAGCGCCGATCGGTCCCGACGACTGCCTGGTCAAGCCGTTCGAGATCTCCGACCTGCTCACCAGCGTTCACATCGCGAGCCGGATCGTCGCTCTCCAACGCGAGCTCGACTTCGCCAACCACCGCATCTCGACGCTGGCCATGACCGATGCGCTGACCGGGCTTCCGAACCGGCAGGCGATCTACGACATGCTCGGCACAGAGATCGCGCGGCAGAGCCGGGAAAGCCCGGTCTCCTGCGTGGCGCTGATCGACATCGACCGCATGCGCGAGATCAACGACGCCTACACCCGCGCCGGCGGCGATCTGGCAGTGCTCCGGGTCGCCCGCACGCTGCGATCGAGCGCCCGCGACGCCGACACCGTCGGCCGCCTCGGCGACGACAAGTTCATCGTCGTCCTCTACGACTGCACGCCCGACGATTCCATGATCGCCTGCGACCGGCTCTGCGACGCGATCGAGCACGAACCGCTGACGATGCCCGACGGCGAGGTTCGCCTTTCGGTGTCCTGCGGCGTGGTGGCGCTGGATCCGGATTTCTCCGCGGTCGAGACGCTCGACGCCGCGCGCGCCGCCCTACACACCGCCAAGGCGCGCGGCGTCAACCACGTCGCTCTCGAAGCGAAGTTCCGCGAAGCCTGGTTCTAAGACCGGCTGAAAGTCGTACGACGTTCGGCCGCGGGAGGAACGTGGCGTTGAGCGCGCCTGACGGCGCTTGCTCAACGTCTGCTCCTACTTTCGGGGCGGGTTGGTTTGGGTAGCTTTGCGGTGTCCGGGGTGTGTTTGGGACTGTCGTATCGCGAGCCGCAGCCGCGCTTGTCGGCTGCGGCGGCGGCGGCGCGTATCTACTCGCTTCGCGAGTGATCCGCGCGAGTAGTGACTGGCTGAAGACCGGCTACTTTCGTTAGATGAAGTGCCCACTCGTCTGTGGAACTCGGCGCGGATCCGGCGCGGACTCGTTTCCCACTCGTGACGGTTTCCGCGTTACGATCGCCTCGGGGAGGAGGTTGGGGATTCTGTGCGGACGGCTCGGCTAACCGGCTTCTTCGACGGCCGGGACTCGCAGGATCAGCCCGCGTAGCGCCCGTCCCGCCGCCGGCTCGGCGAGAGCGATCCCGAGCATGATCACCGTGCAGCCGCCCCAGCCGAGCCAGCCCAGCCGGTCACCTGCCAAGAGGAAGCCGAAGACGGCCGCAAACACCGGCTCGAGAGCGAACACGACCGCGGTGCGCACTGCACTCATCCGCTGTTGTGCCCAGCTCTGAACGAGGAAGGCAAAGGCGCTCGCAAGCAGGCCGGTGACGAGCAAAGCACCCCACACCACCCAGCCGTGTGGAACGCTCAGCTCTCCCTTCCATAGCGCGATCGCCGTGAAGCAGACGAGGCAAAACACCATCTCGGTGAGCGCCAGGATCAACGGGTCGAAGCGCGGCGCGAAGCGCTCCATCAGCACGATCTGCGCCGCCCAGAGCAGCGCCGATACGAGTACAAGAGCATTGCCCGAGCGCGAGCCCTGCGGAATGCCCGAGAGCATGGCGAAGCCGATTCCCGAGAGCGCGACCGCGAGCCAGGTTGCGAGCCCGATCCGCTGGCGCAGCAGGACAAGGGCCAGAAGCGGTGTCAGCACCACGTAGAGGCCGGTGACGAAGCCACTTCCCGAAACGGTCGTGTGCATCAGGCCCGCGGTCTGGAAGGCATAGGCGCCGGCAACGAGTAGGCCGAGCAGCGACCCGGCCACGACGCCTCGTTTCCACGGGCGCCGGCGCGCGCGCACGAGCGCGAAGGGAAACAGAACGACGCTGCCGATCGCGAAACGGACGGCAAGGAAGGCGAACATCGGGTAGATCGCCACGGCGTCCTTGACCTGGACGAAGGTGAGCCCCCAGACGACAGTGACGAAAACGAGTGCGAGCAGCGGCACCGTGCGAGCATAGTCAGCACTCGGAAGAACGAGTCCCGCGAAGACCCGTTCGTCGTTCAGGGCGCCGAGCCGAGCTCGGCCCCCCCGAAGAAGTGAACCGGTACCCTTCTCACAGCCGGGGCGCCTGCTGCGGCGCCCCGCTCGATCCGCTGTTTCTCCTCGATAAGAGGCGACACGGAGGAAACCCGGTGTACAAACCTCTATCTTTTAAGGAGATTTTCATCTTTAGCATCGGAATAAACGTCCGATGCTTTAGTAGAACCGTTCCGAAGTCGCGAATGACGGGTAGGGGCGGCCGGTTGCGCCCGTCGTTCGTGGAAGTGTTGTAGCCCGCCGATCGGTTTAGAATCCCAGCTCATGTCACCTCCTGAACCAACCGCCGCCACTGCCGACAGCAGCTCGCCTCGCGGCCGCATCCTGCCCCGCGGCTTCGGCGACCTCGTCTTCCAGGTCTCGCTCTGGATCGGCTTTTTGCTCGTGTACCGGTTGGCGCGGGGGATCGCGGATCACAACGGCGCAGTCACACCGGTGGCGATAGAGAACGCGCGCCATGTGATCGCGTTCGAAAGCCATGTGAACGCGCTCTTCGAGCTGAGCTTGCAAAAGGTCCTCCTCTCCTCGCGTTACCTCGTCGACGTCGCGGCGGCGACCTACTGGCTGTCGCAGTTCGCCGTTCTGGGAATCGCCCTGTTCTGGGTTTACTTCCGGCAGACGGAATCGTTCACCCGCTTCCGCAACTGGGTGATGCTCGCCAATGTGATCGGGCTGGTCGGGTACGTGCTCGTTCCGACCGCACCACCACGGATGTTCCCCAACCTCGGCTTCCTCGATATCGAGGCGCTCTTCTCCGGCCTAACCACCTCGAGTAAGGGCGTCAGCTCTCTCGCCAACCCTTACGCGGCGATGCCGAGCCTGCATGCAGCCGACGCCCTGATCGTGGGCATCTCGATGGCCTTCGTCTGCCGGCGCCTGTGGGCCAAGGTACTCTGGCTGCTCTGGCCGCCCTGGGTCTGGTTCACGGTGATGGCGACCGGCAATCACTTCTGGCTCGACTGTCTCGCGGGCGTGCTCGTGGCGCTCGTGGCCGCGCCGATAGTGGACTCTCGCTTCCGCTTCTGGCGACGGGCAACCGAGCCGGCAACGGCGCCCAAGTAGGCCGTTCCCCAGCTCTCCGCCACCGCGCAGGGTGCTACCGACCCCGGCGAGCTGATCGCAAAACCGCTATACTCATAGCAGCTATGCGATCGGTAGCTACTGCTAGCACACCGCCCGTTGGGTACGCAGGCCGGCGAGAGCTCAAAGCCGCCGGAATGCACCGTATCGACCGGACGGAGCGCCGAAGGTGCCGCTCGTGAACAAGGCAGAGACGATCAGACAGGGCTTTCTGAACGATGTCCGCAGGCTCGCCACCAGAGGCGTACGTGGCCTGGCGCGCACTCGCATCACCCCCAACGCCCTCACCGCTGCAGGCGTGTCGCTCTGTGTCGGCGCCTCGGTCTTCGCCTTCTTCAGCTATCGGCACGAGCTCGCCTTCTTCTGGGCGGCCGCGGCGCTATTCGTAGCCGGCTCGTTGCTCGACATCCTCGACGGCGCCCTTGCCCGCGCGAGCGGGAAGGTGACGCCGTTCGGCGCCTTCGTCGATTCGACGACCGATCGCATCAGCGAGGCGTTCATGCTCGGCGCGGTTGTTCTGATCTTCGCGCGCGGTCATGCGCTGTTCTCGGTCGGGCTGACGGTCGCAGCGATCGCCGGCTCGTTTCTCGTCAGCTACACACGCGCACGTGCGGAGATAATCGGATTGCGCGGAGACGTAGGTGTCGGCGATCGTGCCACACGCGTGGTCGTGATCACGACCGGTCTCGTGCTCGCGCCCTGGGGAGCACTCCCCTGGGCGATCGGAGTGCTGACGGCACTGGCTTGGTACACGGTAATCCTGCGGGCGTTCTTCGTTCGCTCGCAGCTGCTCGAGGGAGGAAAGTAATGACTGCATCCAGCGAGAGCTCGAACGGGGCTCCGCGCTCCGCGAACGGCAAGGTTCGCGTGGCGATCATCGGCGTCGGAAACTGCGCGAACTCGTTGTTGCAGGGCGTCGAGTACTACAAGAACACCGACGCGGGCGACTTCGTCCCCGGTCTGATGCACGTCGATCTGGGCGGCTACCACATCAGCGACATCGAGTTCGTCGCCGCCTTCGACGTCGTCAAGGGCAAGGTCGGCAAAGACCTCTCCGAGGCGATGTGGGCCCACCCCAACAACACGATCAAGTTCTGCGACGTTCCCAAGACGGGCATCAAGGTCGCGCGCGGCATGACCCACGACGGCCTCGGCAAGTACCTGTCTGAGATCGTCGAGAAGGCGCCCGGCCCGACCGACGACGTCGTCGGAATCATCAAGGAGACCGGCGCCGACGTGGTCGTCAACTACCTGCCGGTCGGCTCCGAAGAGGCGGTCAAGTGGTACACCGAGCAGATCCTGAACGCCGGCGTCGCGATGGTGAACTGCATGCCTGTCTTCATCGCCCGTGAGCCCTATTGGCAGAAGCGCTTCGTCGAGGCGGGCGTGCCGATCATCGGCGACGACATCAAGTCGCAGGTCGGAGCAACCATCACTCACCGCGTGCTGACCAGCCTCTACCGCGAGCGCGGCGTCAAGCTCGAGCGGACGATGCAGCTGAACGTCGGCGGCAACTCCGACTTCCTGAACATGCTCGAGCGCGAGCGACTGGAGTCGAAGAAGATCTCTAAGACGAACGCTGTCACCTCGATGCTCGACTACGACATGGGCGCGGAGAACGTCCACGTCGGGCCGTCGGATTACGTGCCCTGGCTGACCGACCGCAAGTGGGCCTACATCCGCATGGAGGGCCGTTCCTTCGGCGACGTTCCGCTCAATATCGAGATGAAGCTCGAGGTCTGGGACTCGCCCAATTCGGCCGGCATCGTCATCGATGCGGTGCGCCTGGCCAAGCTGGCTCTCGACAACGGCGTCTCGGGAGCGCTCGAAGGACCGAGCTCCTACCTGATGAAATCGCCGCCGAAGCAAATCGTCGACGACGACGCCTACGAGCTGACCGAGGAGTTCATCAAGCGCCATCCTCGCAAGGGCGCGGTCAAGCCCGCGACGGCGTAGCGTTCAACCGGTCACTGATTCGACCTGCGCCCGCTTCGGCGGGCGCAGGTGTTTCCGGATCCGGAGCGCCGCCATCTGACGAAGCGGCGCGACTACACTCGCTTTCGTGGCTCTGCGCATCTGCCTAGTGACGCCTTTCGCTTGGTCACAGCCTCATCCCGTGAACGAGAACGTGGCCGGCATCGCCGCCGCGCTCCGGAAGCGAGGGCATCACGTCACGGTGCTCGCCCCCTCCAACCGGGCTGGCGACCTCAGGACCGGCCGGCGAGCGCTGGCGCGCGAGGAAGACGCCGACCTGATCGCCCTCGGGCCCGCGGTCCCCGTGACCCGGAGAAGCAAGCTCGGCCTTCCCGTCGGCGTTCGTGCCAACCTGGCGCTCGCGCTGGCGGAGGGACGTTTCGATCTGGTGCACGGGTTCGAGCCGGGACTGCCGAGCCTCTCGTACCTGGCGCTGCGCGAGACGAGATCGCTGACGGTGGCGAGCTTCCTCTCGGCGGAGCGAGTCTCCTACCAGCCTGCCCGTTCTCGCCGCGAGCGCCTGCTCGCCCGCACCGACGCGTTGCTGGCGACCAGCAAGAAGATAGTCGAGGCGGCCAGGGAGCGATTCCCCGGCGATTACCGGCTGCTTCCCGAGGGCGTCGACACCGCCCTGTTCCGGCCCGGCGAGAAGCGCCGTCTGATCGCCGCGGAGTGGCGCTCGCCCGAGCGAGCCGTGGCTCGTAGCCTGATTCGCGTTCTGCGCGAGCTCGACGGCTGGGAGCTACTGCTCGTGCGCACGAAGCCCCTTGCCGGCCGGCCGAGCGTGCCGCGTGACCTGCGCGGTCGCGTCCACGTGCGTACGGCCCGCGATCCGCAAGTTCGGGCGCGTCTGCTTGCCGAGGCGGCCGTGTTCGTGCCGGCGCCCGGTGGGCTGGCACGGCTGCGCCTAGAGGCCGAGGCTTGCGGCGCCGCGATCGCCGATCCGCCCGCACTCGCAGAACAGCCCCAGCTGGCCGCCGCGGCTGCGGCGCGACTGGCCGAGAACGAGGGAGCACGAAGGGAATTGCAGACGCAGGCCCGGATACGCGCCGAGAAGCAATCCTTCGCCGTCGTTGCCGGCGAGCTCGACGGGATCTACCGCGACCTCTGCAAGCGCCGGCGGGCGCCCCGCAAGCAGAGCGCCGATCCGCTGGCCGGCCGGGAGCAGATCCTCTGCGACCTGCACATGCACACGAACTGGTCGCCGGACTGCTCGATCGAGGTGGACGACTTGCTTGCCCACGCCGAGGAGATCGGCCTGAGGGCGATCGCCGTCACCGACCACAACACCTTCGGCGGCGCCAGGGAAGCGGTCGGGCGGGCGGGCGGGCGCGAGCTGATCGTGATCCCCGGCGAGGAGATCAAGACCGACGAGCAGGGCGAGGTCATCGGCCTGTTTCTAGAGCGTGAGATCCCGCGCGGGCTCTCCTTCGCCGAAACGGTCGCCGCCATCCACGAGCAGGGCGGGCTCGTTTACGTCCCCCACCCCTTCGATCGCCTGCACTCGATTCCCGACGCGGCGACGCTACGCCGGCACTTGGCCGAGATCGACGTCTTCGAGGCCTACAACGCGCGACTCGTCTTCGAGGCCTTCAACGACGAGGCGCTCCGGTTCGCGCGCAAGTACAACCTGACCATGGGCGCCGGTTCCGACTCCCACGTGCTGCAGGGACTCGGAACCGGCTGCGTGCAGATGCGCCGTTTCGAGGGCCCGGAGGAGTTCCTGATCAGCCTGCACGGAGCCGAAATCGTGCGCCGGCCGAAATCGCTCGTCTATCTGCAATCGCTGAAATGGGCGGCGCAGGTCAAGGAAAGGGCGCGCTAGGGGAGAAAGAAGAACCGCCTACCGTGCCCGTCGTGCCCAAAGACGAACTCTTCGAGAAGTACCTGCAAAAGGCGATCACCGAGATTAACGATCTCGGGCATGAGATCGCCGCCGCAGGCGATGCACCGCGTGCGGTCGTACTCGGATCGGGCCACCCGCTCGCCGACATGCTGCTGCTCAAGTACGACCCGAAGCCGGCCGAGCTGCAGGAGGGCGTCGCCTTCTTCGGCCGTTCCGGCCAGGCGATCCTGAAGTCGCTGCAGCGTTTGCGCGTCGATCCGATGGCGATCTACGGGACGAACTGCCTCAAGTTCGCAGGCGAGGAAGAGGCCGAGGCGCGTCCCTACCTTTTGCGCGAGCTGCACATCGTCCAACCGCGGCTACTGGTGGTGATGGGCGAGCAGGCTCTCGGCTTCGTGAACGAGCTCGGCTTCCCGCTCTCGGAGCGGCTCGAGCCGACGCTAGGCGCGTTGCAGCGCTTCACGGCGACGATCGAGGCGCTCTACTGCCCCGACATCGATGCTTCGCTCGACGAGCAGGCGGCGAAGACGGCGTTCTGGAAGGCCTTCAAGCTGGTCGGGCCGTGGTGGGCCGAGCAACCGCCGTATTGAAACCGCGGCTGGCGCTCGCCGCCGTTTTCCTCGCCCTGCTCGCTCTCTACTACTCGATCAGCGAGCTTCTCCCCAACCTGTCCGAGCCCGGCGACGTCGTCTGGGTCGACTTCGCTTTGTCCGCGCTCATCTTCGCCCCGATCTACCTGGCGCTCGGGCTCAGGAACCGGCTCAGCGCGGTCATCGGGGCGATCGTCGCGGCACTTCTTGCCGCCGTCCTTTACCTGAGCGGCGAGACCCTGGCGGCCTCGATTCCGAAACTCGCCGCCGCGGCGTTGGTCGGCTTCATCTTCCTGCGTTTCTGCGAGAAGCTCTGGCTACTGGTCGCGATCGCGCTTCTGGCTCCCGTGATGGACACGATCTCGGTCTGGCGCGGACCGACGAACCGGATCCTGACCACGGCGCCGCAGGTCTTCGATGCCTTCTCGGTCGCCTCGCCGATCCCGGGCGAGCGAGCGATCACGCTGAGCTGGGACGCCCCTCGTGACTTACAGATCGCCGGCTACCTCGTCTACCGCCGGCGCGACGGTGGCGGCGAGCGCCAGCTGACCAAGAAGCCTTTCTGCTCGCCCAAAGACGCGTGCGGGCGCTCGATCGACTTCACGAACTTCGCGCAGCCGGCCGACGCGCGAGCCGTGTACCGCCTGGTGATCGTGGACGCACGAGGCAGGACGGCCGAGGCAACGGTCAACGTTCCTCCGGCCGGGCATGGCAAGGCGCGTTCGAGCGCCCGCCCCGGCCCGCTTGCGCCGACGAATCTGAGCGCCGAGACCGCGCCCGCGTCGGTCGGGCTGGGACTGTCGGACATCATCTTCTTCGCCCTCTTCCTTGCCGGGGCCATGCGTTTTCGCCTTCGGCCCGTTGCGACCTGGCTGGCCCTGGTCGCCTCGATCGGCGTGACCAGCATCCTCGCCGACTACGAGGACTTCTTCGGCCTGAAAGGTTTCCCGGCGATACCCGGCCTCTCCCTGGCCTTCCTGCTCGCAAACGGCGATCTGATCTGGCGCCGACTCCGCAATCGTGAGGAGATCGACGACGACTTCGAGCCGCGGCCCGTGCCGCTGCCCAGGCGCTGAGCAACTCCAAACGGGGACCACGGGCAAACCGAATCGCCCTCGCTTTCTCGGGGCGCCGCTCGCGGTGCGAGCCCGGAGAGAACAGTATGGACACACGGGCTCGTAGAGGATCGTGCCGCCAGCGGCGCCAGGTGGCTCCAGGAGGCCAGTCGCGCCTGGCCGGATGGAGCCGCCGGCCGAGGAAGCGAGAGAAAGAGCGAGCCCTGCCTGGCTGGGCAGGGCTCGCGTACTGCTTGTCTTGCAACGGTTACTCAGGTAACGGTTACTTCGCGGTGCACATCTTCTTGCCCCACGCGCCAAGGTCGGCTAGGGCTGCTGTCAGCTTCGTGATGTTCATCTTGGCCATCGCCTGCATCAACTTCGTCTGCTGCGCCGGTGTCAATGACGTCTGACCCGGCTTCAACTTCAGGGCCTTGAGGAGCGGAGTAGCGACCGCCTGGAGCGTCGCGATATCGGCTTGCACCGATGCCGGAGCCTTCTTGGCGAGGACTTGCAGGGCGGCGACTTGCTCTCCCATGTTGGCCGGGAGCTTGCCGCTCTGTGCGTTGGTGATGATCGACGCCGCGGCTTTAAGGTTGGTGCAGTCCGTGCTCGACAGCGCGCTTGCCGTCGTCGCAGTGGTCGTCGATGCGGCCTTCTTCTTCGAGCCGCAACCCGGTGCGATCACCAGCACGAAGGCAACGAGAACAGCACAGATCAGCTTCAGTCTCATGTACGGGGCCCCTTTCCAGCGCTCGCGCGCATGGATTCGCTTGCTGCGCGATCGTAAAGCACCACGCCTCTCGCTACAAGCCGGAGTCGGCTCGCTCCTACTACCACGGCGTCTGGCGGATGAGTGTCCGTTACCCGCGCTTCACCTTCCAGACCCACTTGGCCGGGGTACGATCGGTGTTGCCGGCGCGGTCGGTTGCACGAACAAGGAGGGTGTGCTTACCGGGCTTCACCTTGTACGTGGTTCGCGAGCTACAGGACTTCCACGTCTTCTTGTCGAGTTTGCAGGCAAAGCGAGAGCTCTTTTCAGAGGACGTGAAGGTGAAAATGACCTTGGTCGTTGCCTTCTCTGTGCTCACGACCTTTTTCGGGTGCTTGGCGATCTTCGTCTGCGGCGCGTGAGTGTCGACCGTGAAGGAGCGCTTGGCCGGGCTCGCATCGATGTTTCCGACCAGGTCCTTGGCGCGCACGTTGAAGGTGTGGGCGCCGTCGGAGAGCCCGGTGTAGCTCTTCGGAGAAGAGCAGGCGGCCCAGGCAGTACTGTCGAGTTTGCACTCGAAGACGACACTTGTCTCGGGCGAGGAGAAGGTGAAGGTCGCGCTTTTAGTTCTCGTGAATCCCGAGGGGCCGGATCCGATCTGCGTCTCGGGAGCGGTCGTGTCGACCGTGAAGGAGCGTGCGGCCGGGCTCGCGTCGATGTTTCCGACCAGATCGGTCGCCTGAACCTGGAAGGTATGGGCGCCGTCTGCAAGCCCGATGAGCGCCTTCGGCGAGGTGCAGGCGCTCATCGCGGCGCCGTCGAGCGCGCACTGGAAGGTGCTCGCTTCGTCGGCGGAGAAGGTGAACGTCGGGTTGGAGTCGCCGGTCGCGCCCGAAGGGCCGGAGTCGATCTGGGTCTCGGGCGGGGAGAAGTCGCCGGCTCGCCAGAGCTCGTAGCCGTGACTGCCGTCCGTAGCGCGGAAGTAGAGGTCGCTGCCGAGGGCGGTGAGCTCGAACGGGACGCTGTCGCCGCTGCCTGGGTTGATGTCTTGGACCATGACCGTGCCGGTACCGGTGCCGTTACTCTTCCAGAGCTCGACACCGTGCGTACCGTCCGTAGCCTCGAAGTAGAGGTCGCCATTGAAGACCGTGAAGTCGCCCGGGTAGCTGCCGTCGCCACCCGGGTTGATGTCCTTGACCATGGCCGTGCCGCCCGGGGTGCCATTGCTCTTCCAGAGCTCGTAGCCGCTGCTGCCGTCTGTGGCGATGAAGTAGAAATCGCCGCCAAGGGTCGTGAAAAAGCCCGGGTTGCTGTCGCCGCTACCCGGGTTGATGTCCTTGACTATTTCCGTCGTGCCGCCGACGACGCCGTCGCTCTTCCAGAGCTCGTTACCGTGACTATCGTCCGTAGCTTCGAAGTAGAGGCTGCCGCCAATCGCGGTGAGCCCGTAGGGGAAGCTCGTGGCGCTACCAGGGTTGATGTCCTTGACCATCTCCGTTGTGCCGCCGACGACGCCGTCGCTCTTCCAGAGCTCGATGCCGTTAACACCGTCATCGGCCTGGAAGTAGAGGCTCCCGTTGAAGTCGGTGAGATCTGTGTAGTAGGTCCCCAAGCCGTCGCCGCCGCCCGGGTTGATGTCCTTGACCATGGCCGTGCCGCCCGGGGTGCCGTCGCTCTTCCAGAGCTCGTAGCCGTGGGCGGCGCTACCGTCTGAGGCTCGGAAGTAGAGGTTGCCGTTGAAGACGGTGAGATCGTCAGGGTAGTCGTAGCCCGGGTTGATGTCCTTGACTATTTCCGTCGTGCCGCCGACGACGCCGTCGCTCTTCCAGAGCTCGCTGCCGTGGACGCCGTCTTCGGCAAAGAAGTAGAGGCCGGCGCCAAGGGTAGTGAGCGCCCACAGGTTGCTGTCGCCGATACCCGGGTTGATGTCCGCGACCATGACCGTGCCGTCCGGCGTACCGTCGCTCTTCCAGAGCTCGCCGCCGTGGTTGCCGACGCCGCTCCCGTCCGTTGCGCCGAAGTAGACGCTGCTGCCGAGGGTGGTGAACCCGCCCGGGCTGCCGCTGCCGTACGGGTTTGTGTTGATGTCCTTGACCATGGCCGTGCCGGCCTCCGTACCGTTGCTCGTCCAGAGCTCGGTTTGGTGGACGCTGTCGCGAGCTGAGAAGTAGAGGCTGCCGCCAATCGCAGCTAGGTGGGATGGATAGCTGCCGCCGGCGCCTGGGGTGATGTCCGCGACCAGCTGGGCGCTGATCGTCGCGGCCGCCTCACCACGAGGCGCCAGCGCGCCACAGAGGAAGGCGCCCGCCAAGGCAACCGTCGCGGTGGCCGTGAGCAGCCTGATAGTCGTGGCTCGGGTGAATGCTCGCCGCGTTCTCTCAGGAGCGTTTCTACGAATCTCGTTCGAGCGGATCGGCCTGGCTCTCATGGGGGCTCCTTCTCCGGCGTTTGTGGACGGCACGATTTGCTGCGCGATCGTAAAGCACGAGCGCGCTCGCTACAAGCCGGGGTTGGCTAGCCGGGTATCTCGCGTTTGAGCAATGCTGCCGTCTCGACGTGCGGCGTGTGCGGACGGGCCGCTTGCCGGTCAACCGCTACGAGCGCCCTCTATCCGCGCTTCACCTTCCAGACCCACTTGGCCGGGGTGCGATCGGTGTTGCCGGCGCGATCGGTTGCACGAACCTGGAAGGTGTGCATGCCGAGCTTCACCTTGTACGTGGTTCGCTGGCTGCAGGACTTCCACGTCTTCTTGTCGAGCTTGCAGCTGAAGTGCGAGCCCTTCTCTGAGGAGGCGAAGGTGAAAGTGACCTTGACCATCGCCTTCTTCGTGCTCACGAGCTTCTTCGGGTGCTTGGCGATCTTCGTCTGCGGCGCGTGAGTGTCGACCGTGAAGGAGCGCTTGGCCGGGCTCGCATCGATGTTTCCGACCTGGTCCTCGGCGCGCACGTTGAAGGTGTGGGCGCCGTCGGAGAGCCCGGTGTAGCTCTTCGGAGAAGAGCAGGCGGCCCAGGCGGCACCGTCGAGCTTGCACTCGAAGACGGCGCTTGCCTCAGGCGAGGAGAAGGTGAAGGTCGCACTCTTCGTCTTCACGAATCCCGAGGGGCCGGATGCGATCTGCGTCTCGGGCGCGGTCGTGTCGACCGTGAAGGAGCGCGAGGCCGGACTGGCGTCGACGTTTCCGGACGAGTCGATGGCCCGAACCTGGAAGGTGTGGGCGCCGTCTGCAAGCCCGCTGAGCGCCTTCGGCGAGGAGCAGGTGCTCATCGCGGCGCCGTCGAGGCTGCACTGGAATGTGCCCGCTTCGTCGGAAGAGAAGGTGAAGCTGGCGCTGGAGGTGGCGATCGTGCCGGAGGGGCCCGAGTCGATCTGGGTCTCGGGCGGGGAGAAGTCGCCGGCTCTCCAGAGCTCAAAGCCGTTCGTTCCGTCATCGGCCGTGAAGAAGAGGCTGCTGCCGAAGGCGGTGAGCGATTCCGGGCCGCTGTCGCCGCTGCCAGGGTTGATGTCCTTGACCATCTCCGTCGTGCCGCCGACGACGCCGTCGCTCCTCCAGAGCTCGTAGCCGTGGCCACCGTCTGTAGCGCCGAAGTAGAGGCTGCCGCCGGCTACGGTGAGCGAGTACGGGGTGCTGTCACCGCCCGGGTTGATGTCCTTGACCATCTTCGTCGTGCCACCGACGACGCCGTCGCTCTTCCAGAGCTCGTAGCCGTTGGTGCCGTCTGTGGCTTCAAAGTAGAGGCTGCCGTTGAAGGCGGTGAAACCGTACGGATAGCTGTCGCTGCCCGGGTTGATGTCCTTGACCATCTCCGTCGTGCCACCGACGACGCCGTCGCTCTTCCAGAGCTCGTAGCCGTTCGTGCCGTCTGAGGCCTGGAAGTAGAGGCTGTTGCCAATCGCGGCGAGGTAGTTCGGGTTGCCGGCGCCGCCCGGGTTGATGTTTTTCACCATTACAGTGCCGGATTCAGTGCCGTCGCTCTTCCAGAGCTCGATACCGTTCGTGCCGTCATCGGCCTGAAAGTAGAGGCTGCCGTTGAAGGCGGTGAGACAGCCTGGGTTGCTGCTGTTGCCGCCTGGATTGATGTCTTTGACCCTGACAGTGCCGGATTCAGTGCCGTCGCTCTTCCAGAGCTCGTAGCCGTTCGTGCCGTCCGTAGCTTGGAAGTAGAGGCTGTTGCCAATCGCAGTGAGGTAGTTCGGGGAGCTGTCGCCGATGCCTGGGTTGATGTCCTTGACCCTCTCCGTCGTGCCACCGACAACGCCGTCGCTCTTCCAGAGCTCGATGCCGTTCGTGCCGTCTGTGGCCCGGAAGTAGAGGTTGCCGTTTAAGACGGTGAACGCTTGCGGGTTGCTGTCGCCGCTTGGGTTGATGTCCTTGACCATCTCGGTCGTGCCACCGACGACGCCGTCACTCTTCCAGAGCTCGTCGCCGTTCGTGCCGTCTGTGGCTTCAAAGTAGAGGCTGCCGTTGAAGACGGTGAGCCAGCCCGGGCTGCTGTCGCTACCTGGGTTGATGTCCTTGACCATCTGCGTGCCGCCCGGGCTGCCGTCGCTCTTCCAGAGCTCGTAGCCGTGCGTGCCGTCATCGGCCGAGAAGTAGAGGCTGCCGTTGAAGGCGGTGAACCCGCCCGGTTCGCTGTCGCCGCTACCTGGGTTGATGTCCTTGACCAGCTGAGCGCTGATCGTCGCCGCCGCCTCACCACGCGGCGCCAATGCGCCACCGAGCAGGGCGCCCACCCCGACGACCGCCGCCGTGGCTGTGAGCAGCCTGACAGTCGTGGTTCGGGTGAATACCCGCGCTCTGCTCACCTTGCGGTCGCGAATCCTGATCGAACGGACGAGCTCGAGCCTCATGGTCCTGACCTCCCTGGCGGCGCTCGCGCGCATGGCTTTGTTCGTTAGACGATCGTAGGGCACAGCCCTGCTCGTCTCAACAGAAAGCGAGCTCAGGCAGCCGTCTCGCGCTCGAGCAGCGCCGCCGTCTGGACGTGTGGCTTGTTCGGGACCATGTCGAGTGGGCGGGGGCCGGGCGCCCTGTGAGGCGGGTTCCCCGCCTCCCATCCCCAACTCGAGCCTAACGCCGAAACTCACACGCGTCTGTAACGCAACTATGCCGGAGCTGTGACGGAGCCGGAGACGAACGGGCGGCCGCGCCGGATCGGTTCTTCGGTTTGCTACCGAGCTGGATTCGTGCAGAAATCCGCCCCGGACAAGACCGCGATCAGTCCGATTCCGACTCGGGCTCGGTTGCTTTCCGCTCGAGCAACGCCACCGTCTCGACGTGGGGCGTGTGCGGGAACATGTCGAGCGGGCGGGCGCGGATCAGCTCGTAGCCGGCCTGCTCGTGCAGCTGCTTGAAGTCGCCGGCGAGCGTGGTCGGGTTACAGGAGACGTAGACGATCCGCGGCGCCCCGATCTCGGCCAGGCGGCGCAGGGCCTTGCCTGCGAGCCCGGCGCGGGGCGGATCGACCACGACGACGCTCGGCGGACCGGAGCGCTCGAGCAGATCGCGCACGACCTGGCCGACGTTGCCGGCGAAGAAGGCCTCGTTGCCGATGCCGTTTCGCTCCGCATTCTCGAGCGCGCAGGCGACCGACTCCTCGGAGATCTCGATTCCCCAGACCGAGCGCGCGTGGCGAGCCAGGCTGAGCCCGATCGTGCCGGTGCCGCAGTAGAGGTCCCAAACCGTTTCCTCTCCGGTCAGCCGGGCGTACTCGCCGGCGAGCGTGTAGAGGCGCTCAGCCATGCCGGTGTTCGTCTGCAGAAAGGCATTCGGGCGGATCCGGAAACGAAGACCCCGTAGCTCCTCCTCGATCGCCTCCTCGCCCCAGATGAGCTCGGACGGGACGTTCGTGGTCTCGCCCTCGCCGTCGTTCACCGCCCAGTAGATCGAGCGCACCTCGGGGAACTTCGCCAGCGAGCGGACGAGAAAGTCGGGATCGAAGGGCTCGGCCGTGGAGGTGACGAGCATGACGAGCGCCTGACCGGTGTTGCGGCCCTCGCGGACGACCAGGTGGCGCAGGTAACCGCGGTGCTCCTTCTGATCGTAGGCCTCGAGCATCTCCTCGCGCGCCCAGTCGACAACCGCGGCGCGGATCGAGTTGCCGAGCTCGGTCGTGAGCAGGCAGCGCTCGACCGGCAGCAGCTCGTCCCAGCGGCCGGCGCGGTGAAAGCCGAGCGCCGGGCCCTCGGGCGTGCGCGTGAACGAGTACTCGAGCTTGTTGCGGTAGCCGTATATCTCCTCAGCCGGAATGATCGGCTCGAGCGGCGGCTCGGCGATGCCGGCGATGCGCACGAGCGCGTCCCGCACCTGAGCGGCCTTGGACTCGCACTGAACCTCGTAGGCGAGATCCTGGAAGCGGCAACCGCCGCAGCTGCCGAAGTAGGGGCAGGGCGCCTCGACCCGGCTCGGACCCGGCTCGAGCACCTCGACCGTCTCGGCCTCGGCGTGGCTGCGCTTCACCTTGGTGACGCGGGCGCGCACGAGATCGCCGGGAAGGCCGCGGCGGACGAACAGCACGAAGCCCTCGAGCCGAGCAACACCGTTGCCGCCGAAGGCGAGCGATTCGATCCGGAGCTCGAGCTCCTGGTCCTTGGTGACCGGGGCAGACACGAACAGGGAGCGTAGCTGTGACGAGAGCAAGCGCCGGCGACGTATTCGAGTCACCGCGTTTAGATGCTCGCCGCCGCGCGTTAGGATCTCGCCAACCGTTCCCCGAGGAGGACAGATGAAGCGCTCCACTTTCGCCCTCGCACTCGTCACGCTGCTCGTGCTCGGCCTGGCGACCGCTTGCGGCTCCTACGCGGATGTCGATTTCAACTCGAAGGGAAGGACGATCACCGTCAGCGGCAGCGCGACCGTCAAGGCGAAGCCGAACCTGGTCAACCTTTCCTTCGGCGTCTCGAGGAACGGCGTCAGCGCGGCCCGTGCGCTGGCTGCGAACTCCGTAACCATGCAGCGCGTGCTCGCCGCCATCAAGAAGGAGGGAGTGGCGCAGCGGGACATTCAAACTCAACAGATCAGCGTCAACCCGACCACCGATTCGAACGGAAACGTCACCGGCTATAACGCCTCCAACTCGGTCAGCGTCAACCTGCACGACGTATCGAAAGCGGGCGAGTTAATCACGAAGGCGACCGGTGCCGGCGCCAACATCGAAAGCGGGCCAACCTTCTCGCAGGAGAACACCGACCTCACCTACGAGCAGGCGCTCAACAAAGCGCTGGACAAGGCCCACGCGAAAGCCGCTTCGATGGCCAAACACACAGGTCTCAGCCTCGGCAAGCCCGCCACGATCGAGGAAGGCAACCAGAACGTCGTGCCGATCTACGCGGCTGGAGACCGGTTGACTCAATCGGCACCGGTCGCCAAGGCGCCCGTCCAGCCCGGACGCATCGAAGTGACCGCAACGGTGACGGTCTCGTACTCGGCTAGCTAGAAGCACCCGATCCCGGCGCCCCGTTCTTTCGGGCCCGGTCGGAGTAGACCAGAGAGGCGCCGAGAACGATCCACTCGGATCCGGCGTTACACTCCCGCCGTGGGCGCGCTCGACGAGAAAGCGTTCGCTATCGATGCAACGAAGCACGCGTCGATAATCGAGCGATTCATCGCCGACGCGGTAGCGGAGCTTTCCAGAGAAGGCGTTCTGGTTCCGATATCCGGCGGGCTCGATTCGAGCGTCGTCGCCTCCCTCTCGGTGAGAGCGGTGGGGAAGAAAGCCGTGACCGGGATCCTCTTACCCGAGAAGCAGGGCAATCCCGAGGCCGAACACTACGCGGCGTTGATCGCCTCGTCACTCGGCATCGAGACGCGTAGCGTCGATATCTCCAAGGCGCTCGCGGCGCTGGGAGCCTACGATTTCGTGCTCTCGAGAGTCCCCGGCCGCCGGGCGAAGGCCCGACTCGTTCGCTCCTTCAACAGAGGCGGGAACAAGATCCTCGAGATCCACAAGGGAACGAAGAGCAGGCTGATCCGAGAGGGCTCAGCGAGCTTCTTCATCAAGCAGCGAGTGCGCCTCGTCGCAACCTACAAGTACGCGGAGGAACACAACCTCCTCGTCTGCGGGAGTGCGCACAAATCGGAAGACATGGTCGGCCTATACGTCAAGTTCGGCGTCGACGACGCGGCGGACGTGATGCCGCTCAAGAACCTGTACCGGGCTCAGATACTCCAGCTCGGCGAGTACCTCGGATTGCCGGCCGAGATCCTCGAAAGGAGCCCGAACCCGGACGTCATCCCTGGCGTGACGGACAAGTACCGGGACATACTCGGCATCGAGTCGGCGAAGGTGGATCTGATCCTGCTCGGAATCGAGCGCGGCATGAAGAGGCGCGAGATCGCAAAGCAAGCCGGCGTTCCGGAGACGGACGTGGCGACGATCGAAGAGCTCGTCCACGCGACGGCGCACATGCGAAACCCGTCGATGGCGCCCGTCTTCGAGTAGGCGCGGCTCCGTAGTCAGCGAAGTACGGAAACGCACACCTTGCGCGAGCGCGGGCCGTCGAACTCGCAGAAGAAGATCCCCTGCCAGGTGCCGAGCGCGAGCTTGCCGGCGTCGAGGGGCACTACGACCTGCGGGCCGATCAGGGCAGTACGGATGTGCGAGGACGCGTTCTCGTCGCCGGGCTCGCAGTGCTTGAAGGGCCAGCTGTCGTCGACGATCCGCTCCAGCGAGCTCTCGAGATCGCGGGCGACGTTGGGGTCGGCGTGCTCGTTGATCGTTACACCCGCCGTCGTGTGCGGCACGAAGACGAGCACGGCCGAGCCTTCGACGTCCTTGCCGAGCGCCTCGCGGATCGCCGGGGTGATGTCCAGAACCTGGGTTCGTCTCTCGGTTTTTAAGGATATTTCGAGCACGGCAACTATCCTAAGCGCATGGCGGGGAGCCTGGGACACGAGCTGTTGCTGGACGCGTATCGCGAGCGAGCCGATCGCTTCATCGCCGAGCTCGAACGCGAGGGCTTCGAGCACTTCGCCGGGCTCAAGCCCGAGCTCGAGCTGGAGCCGATCTACGAGCGCTTCAGCGACCTGACCTCGCTCGAGCAGGCGCACGCAATCGGCGCGCAGGTCGACGGCGACGGGCGCATGCGCGAGCTCTGGCGCTTCGCCTGCGAGGGTTACCTGGGCGCGCTCACGCGCCGCGAGGACGAGCACATCGCCAGGCTCGAAGCCGGGCTCGAGGTGAACCTCGAGGGCGAATGCATTCCCTTTCGCATGCTCGGTCCCGAGATCGCGAACTCCGACGATCGCGGCCGCCGCGAGCGCCTCGACCGGGCCCGCGCCGAGCTGGTCGCCCGCGAGCTGAACCCGGTCATTCTCGAGCTGCGCCGGCGCCTGCGCAAGGCCGTGCACGAGCTTGGCAGCGAGTCCGCAGTCGAGCTCTACCGGCGCTTCGACTTCCCCCTCGACGAACTGGCCGGACAGTGCCGAGCGTTCCTGGCCGAGACCGAGCAGCTCTACGAGCGCGCACTGGAGCGGTTGCTCGACGTCCGGCTCGGCCTCCGCCTCGACCAGGTCGAGCGCTGGGACACGCCCCGGCTGCTCCGGGCCAGTCACTGGGACGCGGCCTTCCCGGTCGAACGGATGCTGTCGGCGCTGAAGACGACGCTGGCAGGCCTCGGCATCGAGCTGCGCAGCCAGAAGAACGTCGAGATTGACGTCGAGTCGCGCCCGAGCAAATCGCCGCGCGCCTTCTGCGCGCCGATCGAGATCCCGGGCCGGATCGCGCTGGTGACGAAACCGATCGGCGGCCCCGACGACTGGAGAGCCCTCTTTCACGAGGCAGGGCACACCGAGCACTACGCTCACACGTCCGCCGAGCTCCCCTTCGAGCACCGCCGCCTGGGCGACAACGCCGTCACCGAGGGTTGGGCCTTCCTGCTCGAGGGCTTGGTCTCTACCCCCGAGTGGCTGGAGCCGCTTCTCGACCGGGAGAGCGCGAAGGAGTTCTGCCGGGAAGGAGCCGCGCAGACGCTCTTCTTCGTGCGCCGCTACTGCGCCAAGCTCCTCTACGAGCTGGAGCTGCACGCGGCGCCCGACCCGTCGGCGATGGCACCACGCTACCAGGAGCTGCTTCGCTCGGCGACGCTGATCGAGCCGAGCGCGGCCGACTACCTCCGCGACGTTGACGAGGGCTTCTACTGCACCTCCTACCTGCGTGCTTGGACCTTCGAGGCACGCGTTCGCGCCCACTTGCGCGAGCGCTTCGGCCCGCGCTGGTTCGAGAGCTCCGAGGCGGGCGAGCTCCTGCGCGAGCTCTGGGCGGAGGGACAGCGCCCGACAGCGGACGAGCTTCTGCGGGAGCTGGACGGCTCGCGCCTGGAGCTCTCGGTGCTTTCGGCGGAGTTGCGCGAGACGCTTGGCTGAGAGCTTCTCAAACAGAGAGCGGAAGGCGGCCGAAGCCGCCTCCCGCTGAAGCTCCCGCCGTAGGGATCACTCGTCCTTCTTGCGTGCCGTGCCCTCGATTGCGCTCGTCTCGCCCTTTGCGACCGGAATCCGATGCGGCTTCGGTTGCTGGGGCTTGCGCACGTGCAGCTCGAGCACGCCGTTCTTATAGCTCGCCTTCACGTCCGACTCGGAAACGCCTGCGGGCAGCGAGATCGTCCGCTCGAAAGTGCCGAAGCGGCGCTCGTAGCGGCGGAAGCCGTCCTGCACGCTGGTCTGCTCGCGCTCTCTCTCGGCAATTACGCTGAGCGCGCCGTTATCGAGCTCGACCGCGATCTTCTCCTCCGGGATGCCGGGGAGGTCGAAGGCGTAGACGATCTCGTCGTTCGCCTCCCAGACATCGAGAGCCGGAATCCAGTTGCGCGAGGCACGCTCGCCGCTCTCTCCGAAAACGCCGCCCATGATCCTGCCCATCTCGTTCTGGAGGCTGGCGAGCTCCCTGAACGGATCGAATCGAACCAGTGTGGCCATCTCGTCTCCTCCTTTCTAATACTTGATTGGATGCGGATAATAAAACCTAAGTGCGTTATTGTCAAGTCTTCCGATCGCTAAACTCCTCCGCTCTCCATGCTGACTCTGCCGACAACAGCTCTGAAAGGAAGACATTTCCTCCGCGTCGCGGACTGGAAGCCCGATGAGCTGGCCATGACCCTCGACCTGGCAGACGAGCTGAAGGCCTCGCTGGCCAGGCGCGAGCCGCATCAGCTGCTGCCCGGCCGCTCGCTGGCGCTGATCTTCAATAAATCCTCGACCCGGACGCGGGTTTCCTTCGAGGTCGGGATCTGCCAGCTCGGCGGCACCGGCGTCAGTCTGACCGCCGCCGACAGCCACCTGGCTCGCGGCGAGACGCTCAAGGACACGGCCTGCGTGCTTTCCCGCTACGTCGACGCGATCGTCATCCGTACGGTCGCCCAGCAGGAGGTCGTCGAGCTGGCGACTCATGCCAGCATTCCGGTGATCAACGCTCTCACCGACAGCTCGCATCCCTGTCAGGCGCTGGCCGACGTGATGACGATCCGCGAGCGCTTCGGACGGCTCGAGGGCGTACGGCTCGCCTACCTCGGCGACGGTAACAACGTCTGCGCCTCATTGATGGTCGCGGCAGCCAAGCTGGGAATGAGCTTCATCGGAGCCTTCCCCGACGGTTTCGAGCCGACCGAGCAGGCACAGGCGGACGCCCGCGAGGCGGCGGCAGAGTCGGGAGGAAGCGTCGAGATCGTCCGCAGCCCCGAGCAGGCGGCAGGCGGAGCCGACGTGCTCTACACCGACGTCTGGGTGAGCATGGGCCAGGAGGCCGAGCGCGATCGGCGCCTGGCCGCACTCGAGGCCTACCGGATCGACGAGCGCATCCTCGAGCTTGCCGGGCCCAAGACGATCGTCATGCACTGCCTGCCGGCGCACTACGGCGAGGAGATCTCGGAAGAGATCGTCCACGGTCCGCGCTCGGCGGTCTGGGACCAGACCGAGAACCGCCTACACGCCCAGAAGGCGCTGATGGCGCTGGTTATCGCCTAAAAGTCCGCCCGCTTTACGGGCGAAGACTTTTCGGCGACGGACCTTTCGAGCGCTGAGCCCGCGCCTGCGGCGCGTGACTCAGCGCCTGCTCCCACAGGCTGTGCGAATTCACGAGATTGTGGTCGGGGTCCGTTACGAGCGGGTTGGGGACTACGTAGGAGGGTGAGCCGCAGCCGCACGTGTCGGCTGCGGCGGCCGGGGAACACTCTGTATTCGGCGCCCATCTCTTACCGGCGAGTGAGTTGACGGCTTTTGGGGAATACCTTGCGGCCAACAGCGTTTGCAGAGATATGAAGACTCTCGAGGAGATTCGCGAAAAGATCGAGCGGGCGAGCGACAGGCGCGCCGAGCTCTACCATGCGCTCTCCGAAGGTCACGATCCCGAAGCGGCCGCCGAGCTCCATCAACTCGAAAAAGAGATCGAGCGGTTGTGGGAGGAGCAGCGCGTCGTGCGTGCCTCGATCCGCTTCGGCGATCGCGACCACATCCTCCAGCGCGCCCGCACCGAAGAGCGGATCGAACGATCTGCCGCCTGAAAGTCCGCCGGTAAAGCCGGCGAAGACTTTCAGGCGCACCGTTTTCGAGCGCGTCGCCGCGCCTTCGGCGCGTTGACTCGCCTGCTCCTACAAGCGTAGCGGGCTGGGCGGGATTGGTTGCGGGGTCCGGGTCGAGTAGATCCGGGGGACGACGCCAGTGAGCCGCGCCCGCCGTGTCGGTCGCGGCCGCCGTAGGCCTCGAACGTCTTACTCTCAGCGAGGAACGCAGTCCGTCGTGCAGAACCACTTTTTCTGAGCCGTCGACCAGCTCCAGACCTCGTGGTGATCGCGACTATCCGGAGCGTGATTCGCCTTGATGAAGACGTTCCACGCGACCGGCGCCTTGCTGCCGGCGATGACGATTTGGTCACCGACAACTGCCTGCAGCTTCGAGAAGCTGAGGGAGTGAGCCTTCTTCTGCCGAAAGAGCGTCAGGGTCTCGCCGACAGAAGGTGTCGCGTAATCCCGAACGGCGATCTCGACTCGGCCGTCGTGGTTGAGATCGCGCACCCACGCCTGCTCGAGTCCGCTCTCGCTGCTTCCGGGGCTCTGGAAGACCTGGACGAGTTGGACGTAGACGAAAGCGCCCTTGCGGCGATCGCTGACCCGGAAGTAGGTCGTCGGGGTCGACATCGCGCCTTGATGCAGGTCGTAGACCTGCACGCGCTCGAGCGCCGGGTCGCCATCGAGGTTCGGCTTGAAGGTGTGCATGCGGTAGAGCGTGGGCAGAGGCACCTGCAAGTTGCCCAGGCCCGAGCTCGGCAAGACGAGAGGAGCCGAAAGGAGAAGTGCGACCGAGACGAGAGCGGCGTTTCTCGACATAGGGCGAGTATAGAACCGCTCGAGCGGTAATCCCAGGCGCCCGGCATGGCGGCTCACGACGGATGGAGAAGGGCCAACCGCAGGCGGGCTACACTGCGAGCGACGGGGCGTTAGCTCAGCTGGGAGAGCGCCGGCTTTGCAAGCCGGAGGTCACCGGTTCGATCCCGGTACGCTCCATCTCGCGCCACTGGCCGGCGGCGGCTCCCGCCGGGCGAAGCCCGGCTCCGCCACCGCCTCGGGTCGCTGACCGCACGATCCTCTCCGAGTTCGTGTTGTGAACACTGCCCTCTCCGGGCTCGCACGGCCAGCGACCCGCCAGAGACGCGAGAGGCACCGGTTCGATCCCGGTACGCTCCACTTCCTCGCCCACAATGCGAACCGCGGGCAGACGCAGGGTCGGCTTGATCCAGTCTCGCCCGCGGATCTCGATCGACTCGACGAGTTGGCCCAAGACGTGCTTGCGCTCTGAGGGCGCGCTGGTGGGAAGGCCGTTCGCCAGGAGTGAAGCGAGTTCTTCGAGCGCGTTTACGTCGAGCTCGGCTGGCGCCGTCGCCGCGAGCTGTTGCTCGAGCTCCTTCCGCCTTGCATCGAGCTGCGCGATCTCCTCGCTTAGCGCCCGTAGTCGCGTGCCGCAGTCTTTGTCGGAGAGCGCGCCGCGCTCGAAGGCGGCGAGGTAGCGCTCGCGTACCTGCCCGCGCTCGCCGAGCGTCCGCTGAAGCGTTTGGAGCTCGCCGAGCCGGCGCGGCCGCTCGTCGTCTGCGAGCTCGGCGGCGCGTGCGACCGCGCGCTCCAGGAAGCCGGTATCGCCGAGCTTCCTAACGATAAGCGTGAGCAGTTGCTCCTCGAGCGCGTCGGCAGGGATGCGCTCGGCTTCGCAGCCCTCGCTCTTCCCGTAGCGGTGGCGCTTGTAGCAGGTGTAGTAGCGGTAGCGGCCGCTTCTGCCATGCGCAGAAGATCCGACCATGGCCGAGCCGCAGTGCCCGCATCTGACCTTTCCGGAGAGCAGGTAGTCGGAGCTGTTCGAGCGGCGCTTGGAGCGATTTAAGCTCCGCTCGGCGATTAGTGCCCGTGCCGCCTCGAAGGTCGCAACCTCGACGAGCGGCGTGTGGGGAGCGGCAAACGTGTCCTTGCGCCAGCGGATCTGGCCGATGTAGACCGGGTTTTGGAGCACTCCCTGGACGCTCGCGTTGCTCCAGAGCTTGCCGGCTTGGGTACGCTCGCCCTCTTCGTTCAGGAGATTGGCTAGCGCGCGCGTTCCGAGCCGCTTCTCGATATAGAGCGAGAAGATACGCCGAACGAGCGAGGCCTGGGGCTCAGAGGGCTCGAGGAAGCCGTCCTCGCCGATTCGGTAGCCGATCGGAGGGATCCCTGGTACCCAGCCGCCCCGTCTTGCCTTCTTCTCCATCCCTGCGACGACGCGGTCGATGATCGTGGCCCGCTCGAACTCGGCAAAGACGCCGAGCATCTGCACCATCATCCTGCCGGCGGCTGTCGTCGTATCGAAGGGCTCGGTAGCGGAGCGAAAGCCCACCCCTGCCCGATCCAGCTCGCTGAGGATCTCGGCCAGCGTCCTGACCGAGCGGGCGAGCCGGTCGACCCGGTAGACGAGCAGGAGGTCGAAGCGACCTGAGTGGGCCGCTGCGAGCGCCTGACTCAGTCCGGGCCGCTCGAGGAGCGTGCCCGTGATCTGGTCCTCGAAGCGGCAGACGATCTGCCAATCCTCCTGCGAGGCGCAGTAGGCTGCGAGCCTGTCTGCCTGGGCGCCGAGCGAGTGCGGCTGGTGCTCCTCGTCGGTCGAGATCCTGGTGTAGGTAGCGATCCGCATCTGCCTAGTCCTGCTCGAGCCTCTGGTCCCCTTCTGACACACCTAGCTCGTTTTGACGCCCGTAGCCACTCCTGCTCGTAAGGAAGAGTCTCGCGAGCCCTTCGAGCGCCTCTTCCTCCTCGCCTGGATCGAGCGGGACGATCTCGGGCGAAAGCAGCCTGAGCCCTGGCTCTACGGGCCGGGTCTTCTGTCTCTCGAGGCGAGCTGCTGCCACATGGGCAAGCGTGCGGAAGCGGGAAGCGGCTGGGAAGGGTGTTCTACGGGGTGAGTTTGCGCCGGGCCTGTTCCAGCCGCTCGGCCTTTACCTGCGCACGGCGCTCGAGCCCTTCTCTCCTGGCCGCTTGGCGCACCTCGATCGGGATCCGCTTCCAGTAGTCGCGGTAGGTATCGCGCGAGAAGGGATGCTCGCGGCCAACGATCTCGTAGTGGAGATCGGGATTTTCCTTCGCGAGCGCGCAGAGCGCCCCGATCGCAAGCTCCTTGTTTGCGCGCTGGCGGTAGTGGTCGAGCAAGAAGCGCTGGCAGGCGCCGATCCGTCGCATCGTCTCGGGATCGCGCGGCCGCCTGACCCGCTGTGCGTCTTTACGCTCGATCCGCTCGAGGTTCTCACTCGCGAACCGGCCGCGGTCCCAGTCCTCGATCACCTTCTCTTGCTGCTCGCTCGAGAGCCCGCGTAGGAGCGGCGCCAGCTCGGAATAGTGGTGCCGCCGCAGGGCCGTGTTTCGGCGGCTATCGCCGTAGGTCGGGCTCGAGAAGATTCTCTCACCGCACCACTGGCACTGAAAGCCGGGCGGGGCGGTGTCGATCTCGACCAGGTAGAGCGCCCTTGGAGAGCCTGGGCGGTTGTGCTCCCAGGAGAGGTCGCGCTCGAGCTCGAAGTCAGGGAAGTCGTGCTCTTCGAGCAGATGTCGCTTGAGCGAATCGACGACGCGCGGTAGGGGTTCATCCTCGTACACGAGACATCGGTCTAGCAGTCAGGCAAGACGGATGCGTGCATTAACGCCTGCCTCATGCCGGAGGAGTCCCGTGATTCGATCGGAGAGAAGGCCGTGCAGGCATGCATGAAGCCAGATCTGACATTCAGAGCTACTGTCGAGATATGGCTCAAGCAATCGAAAAAGCGAGTGGCTCTGGCTTTCGCCGTCAGGTCGTCTTCCGGATCGGCGAGGACGACTGGCCCTACCTCGAGACCGCGGCTCGCGAGCACGGAGGCATTCAGGCTGGGATCATCGCCGCCCTGCGCGCTCACGCGGCGCAGCGGCTCGCGCCCCCTGCCGAGCCGTCACCGGTACCAGAACTGCTGGGAGCTACGGAGCCGACCCTGGAGTCCGGGCGGCCGGTGTCCTCGAAAAGACGGGCGGAGTCCGCGAGGTCAGAGGAAGATGGCGGTGCGACCCTCGCCTCCCGCTCAGCCTCGCGGGACATGGTAGAGCTCAATGTCGCCGAGGCGGCTGCCCTGCTCGGCCTACGGCCTGAAAGCCTGCGCTCGGCGATCAAGCGCGGCGCTCGTCCCGGCCGCCGCAGCGAGACGGGCTTCTACCTGGTAAAGATCGAGCGCGAGACGCTCCGCCGGGTCAATCCGCCGCTCACACTCCGAGGTGCGGCCGAGGTATTAGGCCGAAGGCCGGAGACGCTCCGCAGGCACTGCCGCGACGGCCACTACCCGAACGCCCGCCACGACGACACGGGTTGGCGCATCCCCGCCAAGGATCTTCTCTGACCGCCGCCAAACTCACCCCGTAAGACACCCTTCCGCGAGCGCTTCGCCCCGGCGACCCTCGGCGGATGGCGAAAACGCGGAGCGAGTCGAAAGGGCAGAAACGTTGCCCTAGCTGCCTTGGACCGCTCTCCCAGCCTGCCCGAGGCAGGAGGCGAAGCTACTGCTCGAACGCCTGCCGCCAGATCGCCTACCGGGCGCGCAAAGACGGAGAGCGCAGGCGCCGCCTGATCAAGCTCGTCCGAGCAGACGCTCGGGTCTGGCTCCCGACCCTTCCCTCGGAGAGCGTCGATCTCGTCGTCACAGATCCGCCCTATAGCTTCCATCGCGGCAGCACCTACTTCCGCGACTGGTTCGAGGAGCTCGAGGACTCCGAGTGGGAGCAGATCTTCTCTGAGCTCTACCGGCTGCTCAAGCCCGACCGGCATACCTACGTCTTCTCTGACGACAGGGTACGGCCACTCTTCGACCAGGCGGCGGAGGCCGCCGGCTTCAGGCGCCATCCGCCCCTGATCTGGGACAAGGACTGGCTCGGGCTCGGCTCCTCAGCCTGGCGCTCCCGCTACGAGTACATCTGCTGGTACGAGAAGGGAAGCCGCCCCGGTAACCATGCCAACCGCGCGAACGTCATCCGCGCCCGTCGCCCCCATCGCGGCTACCCGACCGAGAAGCCTCTCGCCGTCCTCAGGGAGCTGATCGAGCAGACGACCAGGCCGGGCGAGCTCGTGCTCGATCCCTTCTGCGGCTCGGGCAACGTCGGCCGCGCGGCGCGGGGTCTTGGTCGCCGAGCACTCCTTGCGGACATCGCGCCCGAGGTCGCGGCGAGTCGATTACGTAACGCGATCGCTGCTTCGGAGGGTGCATAGGCGTTACGAAATAGACGTGTCGGCCTCAGCTGGTAGATCGTTGTCTCGCGAAATGCGACCTTCGCCTCCCGCGCCGTGCCCGTTGCCGTCCTAGGATGGGAGATGGCCGCAAAGGACGTCAGAATCAAGGCGAGCCTTTAGGCAACCAGCTCTGACACGCCCCCTCACCATCCACCGGAGGCCGAGCGACACATGGGAAGACCGAGAAAGAGCCCTTCAACCACCGGAAGCGGCACCGCCACGACCACCCAGAGTCTCGAATCGAAGCTCTGGGCGGCCGCTGACGCGCTCCGGAACAACATGGACGCGGCCGAGTACAAGCACGTCGTGCTCGGGCTGATCTTCCTCAAGTACATCTCGGACGCGTTCGAGGCCAAGCACGCCGAGCTGATGGCGCAGCAGGCGGAGGGCGCCGATCCCGAGGATCCCGACGAGTACCGGGCGATCAACATCTTCTGGGTTCCGAAGGAGGCTCGCTGGTCGTTCCTGAAGGCGAGCGCGCCGCAGCCGGCGATCGGGACGATCGTGGACGATGCGATGGAGGCGATCGAGCGCGACAACCCGTCGCTCAAGGGCGTGCTGCCGAAGGACTACGGCCGTCCGGGGCTCGACAAGCAGCGGCTCGGACAGCTGATCAACCTGGTCTCGGAGATCGGCCTCGGCAGCCCGGCCGACCGGGCCAAGGACGTGCTCGGGCGCGTCTACGAGTACTTCCTGGCCCAGTTCGCAAGTGCCGAGGGCAAGAAGGGCGGCCAGTTCTACACGCCGTCTCGGGTCGTGCGCGTGCTGGTTGAGGTGCTCGCTCCCTACAAGGGTCGCGTCTACGACCCCTGCTGCGGCTCGGGCGGGATGTTCGTGTCGAGCGAGAAGTTCATCGAGGCGCACCAGGGCAAGCTCGGCGACATCTCGATCTACGGCCAGGAGTCGAACTACACCACCTGGCGCCTGGCCAAGATGAACCTCGCCATCCGCAGCATCGACGCGAACCTCGGCTCGCAGTCGGCGGACAGCTTCCACCGCGATCTCCATCCCGACCTCAAGGCCGACTACGTGCTTGCCAACCCGCCCTTCAACGATTCCGACTGGCGTGGCGAGCAACTGCGCGACGACAAGCGTTGGGCCTACGGCGTGCCGCCGGCGGGGAACGCGAACTTCGCCTGGGTGCAGCACTTCGTCCACCACCTGGCGCCGACCGGGATCGCCGGCTTCGTGCTCGCCAACGGCTCGATGTCATCCAACCAGTCGGGCGAGGGCGAGATCCGGAAAAACATGATCGAGGCCGACCTGATCGACTGCATGATCGCCCTGCCCGGCCAGCTCTTCTACTCGACCCAGATCCCGGTCTGCCTCTGGTTCGTCGCCCGCGACAAGCGAAACGGCCGCTTCCGCGACCGCCGCGGCGAGACGCTCTTCATCGACGCTAGGAAGATGGGCTCGATGATCGACCGCGTGCACCGCGAGCTGACCGACGAGGACATCGCACGTGTCGCTGGCACCTACCACGCCTGGCGCGGCGACCCGGAAGCCGGCGAATACGCCGACGTGCCCGGCTTCTGCAAGGCCGCAACGCTCGAGGACATCCGCAAGCACGGCCACGTACTCACGCCCGGGCGCTACGTGGGCGCGGAGGCGCTCGAGGACGATGGCGAGCCGTTCGAGGAGAAGATGAAGCGGTTGGCGGCGGCGTTACGGGAGCAGCAGGCGGAGGCCGCGAAGCTGGATGCCGCTATTTCCGCCAACCTGGAAGAGCTTGGGTATGGAGGGTGAGCTAAACCAGACGCCGCTTGGAGAGCTCTGCGATCTCGATCGCGGAATCACCTACGGAATCGTGAAAGTCGGTGACTTCGTCGTCGGTGGCGTTCCCGTGATTCGAGGCGGAGACATTCGCAACGGGCGAATCGTTTTCGACCACGAGAAGCGAGTGACTGAGGAGGTCAGTCAGCAGTTCCAGCGGACAATCCTCAAAGGCGGCGAGATCCTCATCAATTTGATCGCCGAGCCTGGTCATACCGCGATCGTGCCCCCTGAACTCGCGGGAGCGAACGTTTCGCGTGACGTCGGAGTTATTCCGTTGGTCGACACGGTTGACCACCGCTACGTCAACTACTGTCTGAGGTCGCCGGCAGCCGTTCATTGGCTGACGTCGAGACTTCAAGGAAGCGTCACGCAAAAGATCAATCTCGGGACTCTGCGCGACCTGCCCATTCCGACCCCTGATTTGACCGAACAACGTGCCATCGCCCACATCCTCGGCACGCTGGACGACAAGATCGAGCTGAACCGGCGCATGAACGAGACGCTGGAGCAGGTAGCGCGGGCGCTCTTCAAGTCGTGGTTCGTGGACTTCGACCCCATCCGTGCCAGGTCCGAAGGCCACGACCCCGGCCTTCCCAGCGAGATCGCCGATTTGTTCCCGGATTCCTTCGAGGACTCGGAGCTGGGGGAGATTCCAAAGGGGTGGCGGGTTGTATCTCTCGACCAAATGGCTTCGATCCAAGGCGGCAAGCAGCTCCCGACGGGGGAGTGCCGACCTAACGGCGCATTTCCGGTTTACGGCGCGAACGGCATCATGGGCTATGCGGAACGGACGACTCACGAGGGCTTCGCCATCGCGTTCGGCCGTGTTGGTGCCTACTGCGGCTCAATCCATTGGGTCTACCGGGGAGCGTGGGTCAACAACAACGCGAGCTCAGTCGTGCCCCCTCGCTGGCCCGAATTCGTTCTTGAGTCGATGCTTGGTTTCGACTTTGACTCACTGCGTACAGGTTCTGCTCAACCCTTCATTCCGAATAGCACCCTGGCCTCAGCATCGGTCCTCCGGCCTCGCGACGAGATTCTCGATACCTTCTGCGCGACGGTCCGGCTCCTTCGACTGAAGCAGGACGTAACAGAGAGGCAGTCCGCGACTATCGCTTCCCTGCGAGACGCGTTATTGCCCAGGCTCATCTCCGGCGAACTGCGAGTCGCCGATCCGACGCGATTCCTTGAGAGGGTCGCAGCATGATCAGCCGGCTCAAGTTGCTCAGGAACATCGGGCAGTTCGATTCAGTGGACGCTGCCGCGAATATCCCCCTCGCCCGGCTCACCCTCGTCTACTCGGAGAACGGCAGGGGAAAGACGACGCTCGCGGCGGTGCTGCGGTCACTGGCAACGGGCGATCCCCTTCCCATCGCAGAGCGGAGACGCTTGGCGTCCCAGCATCCACCGCACGCTGTACTGGAATGCACCGGCGGCCCGCCGCCGGCGATCTTCCAGGACAACGCTTGGAACCGCACACTGACGGATCTTGTGGTTTTCGACGATGTTTTCATCGACGAGAACGTGCACTCCGGTCTAACCGTGCAGACGCACCACCGGCAGAACCTGCACGAGCTGATTCTTGGCGCGGACGCGGTAGTCCTAAGTAGGCAGCATCAGCAGCTCATCGAGCGAATCGAGAACCACAACACGGAATTAAGGGCTAAGGGGGGTGCTATCCCAACGGCGGATAGAGGCCCGTTCTCCGTGGATGACTTCTGCGCATTATCTGCACAGCCCGACATCGACCAGGCCATCCAGGAGGGAGAACGCGCTCTGGCCGCGGCGCGAGAGCAAGACGCGATTCGCGTTTCGTTGCCCTTCGAGTCTCTGAGTCTGCCCGAGTTCGATCTCGCTAGAATCGAGCCGGTTCTCCAGCAGGACCTACCAGCCCTTGATTCTGCCGCGTTTGCGCGAGTCCAGGCTCATTTGGCCGGCTTGGCTCAGGGCGGAGAGGCGTGGTTGGCCGAAGGGATGCGCTTCATCTCGCAGGAGAACGGTGGCACAGCAAAAGCGACGTGCCCGTTCTGCGCACAGGACCTCCAAGGATCGCCCGTGATCCAGCACTACCGTGCGTATTTTGGCGACGCATACACTGACCTGAAGCGCACGGTGTCAGACGCTCTCGAGACGGTCAACCGTACGCACAGCGAGGATGTGCCGGCGGGGTTCGAGCGGGCAGTACGGGTTGCCGTTGAACGTCGACAGTTCTGGTCAAGATTTTGCGAGGTCGCGGATTTTACACTTGATACGGCCACGATAGTTCGAGATTGGAGAGCCGCCCGGGATGCTGTCGTTGCGCAGCTCGCTGCAAAACAGGCCGCTCCCCTAGAGCGCATGGGTTTTTCGGGTGAGACCCAGGCACTCGTAGCGGCCTACGAAGCCCATCACAAGACGATCGCCACAATCGACCTGCAATTCCAGGAGGCCAACCAGGCGATCGCCGCCGCCAAAGAGCGTGCGGCAGTGGCCGACTCGACAGTACTCGCTGCCAATCTCGCTCGGCTTCAAGCCATCAAGGCCCGGCATGCGCCAGAGACCGCTGCGCTCTGTAGTAGCTACTTGCTAGAGAAAGCAGCTAAAGAGGCGACTGAGCAACAGCGCGATCAAGCCCGGAACGATCTCGAACAGCTCCGGATGAACGTCTTTCCTGGGTACGAGGCAGCCATCAACCTTTACCTCTCAAAGTTCAATGCTGAATTTCGACTCGCCAACGTAACGTACGCCAATACTCGGGGCGGGCCGACCTGTAACTACGACGTGGTTATCAACAACACGCCAGTGCCGATTGCCGTAGCTGACCTCGCGCCAGGGGAACCCTCGTTTCGCAATACCCTGAGTTCGGGCGATCGCAACACATTGGCCCTGGCCTTCTTCTTCGCGTCGCTAGACCAGGACCAGAGGCTGGCGAACAAGGTCGTCGTGATCGACGACCCGATTTCGAGTCTGGACGAACATCGGTCGTTGACGACAGTGCAGGAGATTCGACGCCTCTCCGAGCGAACCGCCCAAGTGATCGTTCTCTCTCATAAGAAGGCGTTCTTGTGTCAACTTTATAATGGGATAGACCCAACTGCATGTGTAGCTCTCGAAGTGGGCCGAGAAGCTGCGGGATCGACTATCCGCGTGTGGGACGTAAGCCAGGATTCGGTTACCGAGCATGATCGCCGACACGCCAAACTGCGCGACTATCTCGCCACTGGGACAGGCGATCTCCGAGAGGTAGCGCGACTTATCCGCCCGCATCTAGAGACGTTCCTTCGCGTGGCGCACCCAGAGCACGTTAAGCCTGGGTGCATGCTCGGACCGTTCATCACACTCTGCGAGCAACGCGTGAATACTACAGAAGAGATCCTCGACGTTACATCCATCCAGGAGCTGCGCGATCTCAACGAGTACTCGAGGAGATATCACCATCAGGGATGGGAAGCGGAGCCGATCAACGATCAGGAACTACGGAGCTTTGTCGATCGAGCGTTAAGGTTCGCCCGGTGATGAGCGGTTAGGTCGAGCCTTTGCTAACTCCACCGTCGAAACCGACGCTCGCGCTGAACCGCCGGGGCCAACGCCTTTCGCTTGGCCAGTGCCGAATATTGCAATCAGCCGCGCCCAAACCTTGCAATCAGCCGAAGTGAAAACCCTCGATCGGCCACGTATGAGCGACTTCCGGCGCCATCCGCGCATCAGTGGCGGGCCGTACGTGGTGCCGATCCGCGCTCCTTGGGAGATTTCGTGAGCGGTCGTGGCGTGAACGAAATCGTTGTCGAAGGCGCTGCTCTCGTGTGGCTGGAAGAGCTCGGCTACACGATTCTTCACGGCCCGGAGATCGCAGCCGACGCGCTCACCGCTGAGCGAAGCGACCCGAGCTACCGCGACGTGGTGCTCGAAGCCCGCCTCCGCCAGGCTCTATCTCGCCTCAACCCTGATCTCCCACCCGAAGCGCTGGAAGACGCTTATAGCAAGCTCACGCGCATAGACGCGCCGTCGCTCGTGGAGCGAAACCGCGCCCTGCACAAGATGCTGGTTAACGGCGTCGAAGTCGAGTATCGCCGGGCCGACGGCTCGATTGCGGGCGATCAGGCGTGGGCGATCGATTTCGAGGTGCCCGAGAACAACGACTGGCTCGCTGTCAATCAGTTCAGCGTCGCGGAGGAACGGCACCTGCGTCGGCCAGACGTGGTGATGTTCATGAACGGTCTGCCACTGGCGGTGATTGAGCTCAAGAACCCGGCCGACGAGAACGCGACAGTCACCACCGCCTTCAAGCAGCTCCAGACCTACCAGGCCGAGATCCCCGCGCTCTTCACCTACAACGCGGCGCTCGTCGCCTCCGACGGTCTGCAGGCGCGGATCGGCTCGCTCGGGGCGGGCAGCGAGTGGTTCAAGCCCTGGCGCACGATCGGCGGCCACGTCGACGCCGATTCGCGCCTGACCGAGCTCCAGGTCGTGATCGAAGGCGTGTTCGAGCAGCGGCGCTTTCTCGACCTCATCCGGCACTTCATCGTATTCGAGGACTTTGGCGCAGGTGCCCTGATCAAGAAAATGGCCGGCTACCACCAGTTCCACGCCGTCAACGTGGCGGTCGAGGAGACACTCCGCGCTTCGAAGGCGATCGTCGAGGATCGAGAGCGGGAAGGCCACCTGAGCGCGGCCGAGCGGCCCGGAGGCGCCCCGGGCGACCGGCGCGTGGGCGTCGTCTGGCACACGCAGGGCTCGGGCAAGAGCCTGACCATGGCCTTCTACGCGGGCCGGATCATCCTCGAGCCCGCGATGGCCAACCCCACCATCGTCGTCATCACCGACCGAAACGACCTCGACGACCAGCTCTTCGGCACCTTCTGCCGCTGCCAGGATTTGCTGCGCCAGGCGCCCGTACAGGCCGCCGACCGCGCCGGCCTGCGCGAGAAGCTGAGCGTAGACGTCGGCGGTGTCGTCTTCACGACGATCCAGAAGTTCTTCCCCGACGAGAAGGGCGACCAGCACCCGGTGCTCTCGAAGCGTCGAAACATCGTCGTCATCGCCGACGAGGCGCACCGCAGCCAGTACGACTTCATCAAGGGCTTCGCCCGGCACATGCGCGATGCACTCCCGAACGCCTCCTTCATCGGCTTCACCGGCACGCCGATCGAGCTGACCGACAAGAACACCCGCGCGGTCTTCGGCGACTACATCAGCGTCTACGACATCCAGCGCGCCGTCGAGGACAAGGCAACCGTCCCTATCTACTACGAGAGCCGGCTGGCGAAGCTCGAGCTGGACGAAGCCGAGCGGCCGAGGATCGACCCCGACTTCGAGGAGGTCACCGAGGGCGAGGAGGTCGAGCGTAAGGAGAAGCTGAAGAGCAAATGGGCGCAGCTCGAGGCCGTCGTTGGCTCGGAGAAGCGACTGAAGCTCATCGCCCAGGACATCGTCCGCCACTTCGAGGAGCGGCTCGAGGCGATGGAGGGCAAGGCGATGGTGGTCTGTATGAGCAGGCGCATCTGCGTCGAGCTTTATCGCGAGATCGTGACGCTCCGGCCAGAGTGGCAAGGCGAGGACGATGGCGCGGGCTCGATCAAGGTCGTCATGACCGGCTCGGCCTCCGACCCTCCCGACTGGCAGCAGCACATCCGCAACAAGCCGCGCCGCGAGGATCTGGCCATCCGCTTCCGCGACCCGAGTGATCCCTTCCGGATGGTGATCGTCCGCGACATGTGGCTGACCGGCTTTGACGCTCCCTCCCTGCACACGATGTACGTGGACAAGCCGATGCGCGGGCACGGGCTGATGCAGGCGATCGCACGCGTGAACCGCGTCTTCCACGACAAGCCGGGCGGCCTGGTCGTCGACTACCTCGGGCTGGCGCAGGAGCTGAAGCAGGCGATGCGGACCTACACCGAAAGCGGTGGCACCGGCCACACCGCGCTTCTCCAGCAAGAGGCCGTCCGGGCCATGCTCCTGAAGTACGAGGTCTGTTGCGACCTCTTCCACGGCTTCGACCGCTCGCGCTGGATCGACGGGAAGCCACAGGAACGACTCGGCCTCCTGCCGCCGGCCCAGGAGCACATCCTCGCCCAGGAAGACGGAAAGGAGCGACTCACGGCAGCGGTGAACGACCTCTCGAGAGCTTTCGCGCTGGCCGTACCCGACGACGAGGCGATCCGCATCCGCGACGACGTCGCCTTCTTCCAGACGCTGAAGTCCGCGCTCGTCAAACCGCTCGTGGAGGAGCAGAAGGCGAAGGAGGATCTGGACATCGCCGTGCGGCAGATCGTCTCTCGCGCCATCGCCCCGGATCGAGAGGTGATCGACGTCTTCGCCGCCGCCGGACTGGAGAAGCCCGACATCTCCATCCTCTCCGACGAGTTCCTGGCCGAGGTGCGCGAGATGCCGCAGCGCAACCTCGCCGTCGAGCTGCTTCGGAAGCTCCTCCTCGACGAGATCAAGACGCGTAGTCGCAAGAACGTCGTCCAGGCGCGCTCCTTCGCCGAGATGCTCGAGCAGACGATCCGCCGCTACCAGAACCGCTCGATCGAGTCGGCGATGGTGATCGAGGAGCTGATCGACCTCGCGCACGAGGTGCGCGAAGCCGACAAACGCGGCGAGGAGCTGGGCCTCTCCGAGGACGAGCTCGCCTTCTACGACGCGCTCGGCACCAACGACAGTGCCGTCCAGGTACTCGGCGACGAGACCCTGCGAGCGATCGCCCAGGAGCTAGTCAAGGCCGTGCGCGCTAACGTCACTATCGACTGGACAATCCGCGAGAACGTCCGCGCCCACCTGCGCGTGATCGTGAAGAGAATCCTCCGCAAATACGGCTATCCGCCGGATAAGCAGGAGTCAGCGACCCAGACGGTGTTGGAGCAGGCGGCCGTACTGCTCGGCGAGGTGGCGGAAGAAAACGCCGCGTAGCGTTCGATGGATGAGCGCCCGGCCGCGTACGGCGGAACAAGGGCCAGGGGGTTCATCTCCCCCGACACTAACGATGGGAGCGCGCAGAACACGTGGGAGCTGCTGCGCGAGGTAGGCATCGACCAGAGTCGCGAGATCGGGAGCAATCGGCGGATTCTGCTGCGCAGGCTGCGGACATCCACGGCCCGAACGAGTTCCCTTACGTTCGGAGCCATGGTGAGCCAGTGGAAAGCGGCGTCAAAGGCGGCAAGCAGCGACTCGTCCGGTTCGAGCCCGAGCAGAACCATGAATCTCCGTCAGTGGCAAAGATTCGAAGCTGACAAGCACGCTGTTCGTATTGTGCGAACCGCGGCCCATCTCGCTTCCTCGGTCGGTGACTCCGTACGGCCAGGCGCGACTGGCCGCCCGCAGTCACCTGACACCGCTGGCGGCACGATCCTCTTCGAGGCCGTGTGGTGAACACTGTCCTCTCCGGGCTCGCACCGCCAGCGGCGCCCCGAGAAAGCGAGAGGCGACTCGGTTCGATCCCGGTACGCTCCATCGCTAGTCATAGAGCCGAAACTGCCGTTTACTCCCGCAAATCGGCATTTTCCGGCTTCCGACCGTGTTGCCCCGCTAGTAACCGCTCCAACCCGTTCGTGACCTTTACGCCGAGGTCCCGGCGAGGTCAGGAGGTCTAGCGGAGGTCTCAGTACAGACGACCGTCGAGCAAGTCGTCGAGCGGCGCTTCGAGCGCGCTAACCAGACTGAGAAGCGTGGTCAATGGGATCTCTCGCTTGCCGCGCGCGTACTCGTACCGATCCCACGCCGCCGCTCAGGCGGTGCGGGGCGCTTGTGCTTGGGCTAGCAGCCCTGGTCGAGGGCACGCGTATACGTGGCGGGGTAGCCTGGTGGTGGAGTGGGTTGGGTCCAGATCATGACCGTGCCTGGTGCGGCCGGGTTGGCGTCCGAGATGTAGTTGCTTGTCGGTGCAGTCGTGACAATGGCCCCAGTCGCTTTCTCGCGCCACTGGACGGTGAGCTTGTCTGCTCGCAGGATCGGCAGCGCAGTGGCCACCCGTGCGCCGCGTAGACCGCTGCAGTGCAGCACTTCTCCCGGCGCGAAGGCGCTGGCCGTCGACTCATAGGTCTCTCCCGGCTTGGCCGGGCGACCGAGCGTGATGTCGCCCTGGCCGGTGAACGTGGCAGGGATCTTCAAACCGATCGTGCAGCCCCCGCCGCCGGTGACGCAAGGGCCACCCTGCAGCGGCTGAATCGCGCTAGCGCCGCCGTTGTCGCTGATGAAGACGACGGTTCCGACGAGGCTCGGCGAGACTGGCAAGAGGTTCACGGTGATGTTCAGGCCGTGCTCGGCAAACGCGGCCTTCAGCTGGCTCTCCGCGGCGAACGGGTCGGTTACCGTCGCGACGATGTAGCCATCGGCGCCGGTGCGAAACACGACACCCGCCGCGGCCGGTTGTGGCCGCATAGCCGAGCTTGCGATCAGCCCCGCGGCGACCGCCACCGCGGCGACCGCTCCGAGCGATGAGATCAGCACCGGACGCCGGACCGTTGAAGGCCACCACCGGGTGCGTCGTGACGGTGTCAGACGGCGCCGACCTGACTCTGCGGTGATCGATCGATCCGAGCTGACGATCTCCTTGAAGAGTTCGATCCGCTGCGCTGGGGGGAAGAGCTCATCGACGCGGCCGGCGTCCTCGGGACGCAGGTCCCTCACAAGTTCAACGAGGTTGTGGCTCATGTGGTCTCCTTCGTGGAGAGGTGGACTGGTCGGCGCGGCGCGGCGTCGCCTGATGCATCGCCGACGAGGTTCGCCTCGGGGGCGGCGCGATTCAATGCGGCACGGAGCTGCTTGCGGGCGCGGTGCAGCCGCAGAGCGACTGCCCCGCGCGAGCAGCCAAGCACGGCTGCCGCCTCACGCTCGCTCACCCCGTCCCAGGCGATCAGCAGAAGCGCCTCCTGTTGGAACGGGGTGAGATCCTTGATCGCGGCGAGCACGAGCTCGCGGGCCGCCAAGGCTTCCGCATGATCGTCGGATGTCTCCATGGCTGTCTCGGCGATATGTTCGATCAGCGCGTTCCGACGACCCTGAGCCCGCCGTTGATCGGCCAGCACGCGACGCGCGACCCCGAGCAGCCACGGCAGCGCCTCGACCGGCACGTCAGGAAGGCGCCGCCACGCGATCTCGAAGGTCCGCGCGACCGCCTCGGCAGCAGAGTCCCGGTCCGTGCGCGCCAGCAGGTAGGCAGTGACACGCTCGAAGAGCTGCTCGTAGAGACGCTCGAAGAGCTGCTCGTCGGACTCCGACCTCCGGAGACTCCTCCCAGTTACGTTCATATAGGGGAAGTGGCCGGTAGCCGGGCCGATGTTACGCCAGCGACATGCGAGCCCGAGCAGAACTCAGACCACCGTGACATGCAGAGGCTCGAAGCTGGCAAGCACATGGTTCGCATTGTGAGAGATACGGCCCGCTGTGGCTACCACGAATGGCTTGAGACGCCGCCATCGGCGTGGTGAAGTCGATGCCCGAGCTCTTTGAGTTCCGGCTACGCGAACCGCTGGTTTTTTACGCCGGGACCTCTCGCTTTCACCGCCCGCCAGAGGATCAGCTCACACGGTCGCTTGCGAGGGAGCTAATCCTCCCGGAGGTCGGAGAACGCCTCTTAGCGCGCCATCTGCCGTCCTTGTTACGAGAACGGGGCTGCTGCCCTATGGGATTGGAACTGTCGAAGTGCCGTTCGGCCCATCGACGACTACATCGTCGATTTGAGACGCATTGCTCGGTGTTGGATCAATGTAGAGGTAGCCATTGTTAGCCAGAGTCGCTGACTCGGTATGACCGTCAGCGAAGTGGACCTTCACTGACGTCACACCGTCGCTAGCGATTCCGTAAAGGATGAGCTTACCGATCGTTCCGTTCGGCCCAGCCTCAGTTGCCTTAGCGATGCTTATCCCGGCTGTCGTCAGCGCCGATGGGCAGCTTGCGAATTCACCCGAATCGAGCACAAGGCAGACTCTCGAGTTGGCGGTGGGAGCCCCGACTAACGTCGACGAGCCTAAGCTCACAAGTGATCGCGCTCGCGACACGTCGACGGTTCCCGGAAATGATGCCTTGAAATCGGCGGGCGCGTTAGCCGGTGGTACTTCGGCGTTGAACTGACCGAACGTGGCCTGCACGCTCGGCGAGATCGTGGATGAGCTTAGAAGCGGCGCTGCGCTCTTCGATCCGAACGCCGAAATAGCGTCCAACGGTTTCGTGGTCGACAGGGACACCGCCGGACTTGGTGCCGAGCTAGGAGAAGTTCCTGAGAGTGCTAACTGCGAGTACACAGCTAGCGCCGCACAGATCGATAAGACGACGACTAAGGTAACTCGTCTCTTGGTGATCCTCATATCTACCCCCTACTATGGTCGCGTTGTGTAGGCGCCCATGTAGAGCGTCACACCTGACCTGTTCTGCACGGCTGCCACGACGGCGTTGTAAGGACCTATGTGTACCGGTTGGTCGGTTGTCGATGTGAGGCCAGGCGATCCAGGAGGGACATAGTCACACGCGATGCTCGAAACGTAGTAAGCCCCCCTGGCCCAGCCAACTTGCCCCCAGACATCGTTGAAGTTTCGGTAAGCAGCGCCCGTCTGATCGGAATCTCCGCCGCCCTTGCACTGATAGGAACCTCCGCCACCAACCCACTTCGAGAGATACAAGAACTGCGTTGCGGCAAAGGCCTCATAGGCGAACACGCCGCCGACTGCTAATGCGACGACCGCCGTGAGAATCCCACAGCGGACAGATCGGCTCATATGCATGTGATCACCCCCTTTTCGCGAACGTGTCACTTGATCATGGCAACTCCTCAGCGGCTTGGCAAATAGCAAGGGACTCCTCCTTGCGCCAGCTCACTAGTTAGTAGCGGTGCTCGTTCTCCAGCGTTCAGAGTTGCGATTAGCCGCTTATGCAGGCTCTTTACAGCTCAGTGATAGCGCCTTATAGTCGAGCCCAGTGGCCTTCACTAGCTCGCCCGGCCGAGTTCCTCAGCCAGCTTCGTGAGCATCGGAGCGTTCGAATAGGACGCAAGAAGGTCCTTAGGTGCTCTTCACCGGTAGAGGCTCGAAGCTGACAAGCACACGGTTCGCATTGTGCGAGGTACGGCCCATCCGTTGTCGTAAACACAACGTTGTTGCTGCTCAGGAGCACTTACTGCGGCCCGGTCGCTTTGAGGAGATCCGAGGCCCGGCCAACGCCCTTTACCGAGTCGTTGCCGACATCATGAGCGTGACCTTCTTCTCCCGCCCTCTCGAAGTCCTCGCCCTGGACTTGCCATGCTTGTTGTGGGGCAGTGCCCGATAGAGAAACGTTGAGCGGGTGTCTTCACGGGAAGGGTCTCGTGCGTCTTATAGGTTGTGAGCTCAAGATATGGCCCCGCGCCGCTGACAGAGACTGAGCCAAAGCTGAGTGCGCCGAATCTAGAAGAGGTCTTCCGTCGCGACTATGCCCAGCTGGTACGCGCCGCGTGGCTTATCAGCGGCTCCCGCGAAGTAGCCGAGGACCTCGTCCAAGACGTCTTCACGGGAATGCTCGCCGCCGGTCATGTGCCGAACGATCCTGGTCACTACATCCACCATGCGGTCGTCAATCGCGTGCGCAGCTGGCAGCGGCGCCAGGGCCTTGAGCGACGCCATGCAACGGTGCAGCAGCCGCCGGTGGCAACCCAACCCGAGATGTACGAGCTCTGGGGGTTTCTCCGCACTCTGAGCCCGCGACAGCGCATGGCCGTCATCCTTCGCTATTACTGCGATCTGCCTCTTGCCGAAGTAGCCGGATTAATGGGCTGCCGCACCGGCACCGTGACCGTGCTGATTCGCCGAGCTCTCGGCAAAGCGCGAAAAATGAAGGAGGTTTTCGAATCATGAAGCCCGATCCCATTGAAGAGACGATCCGTGCGAGGATCCATGCCCTCGCGGAGAAGCTCCCGGTCGATACCACCAGCGGCTGGAGCAAGGTTGTCGAGCAACGCGGGCCGGACCGCGATGATCCCGTCCCGGCGGCGCTGAAGGCCGACAGGATCCGCGGTCTTCGGAGTCATAGGCGGCCGGTGCTGCTGGGCATGGTCGCTTTGGCGGTAGTGGCCGGTTGCGCGGTCGGCTTCGTTACCTTTGACGCCGGTCCGGCCTCGGGGACGCCGGCGTTACCAGAGCCACTGCCCTTCGCGCACGGGAGCCATCAGCAGGCAGTGGCGATTCTGGAAAACGCCGCTGCCTTGCAGGAGCGAGCCAGCTCCGATGGTGGCACGGTGCGTTATGCGAAGACGCAGGAGTACGCACTGCAGACCGACGTGGGCCGCCACGCGGCTACGACAACCGTCGAAACGGCCGTTCGACAAGTGTGGGTCGCACCGGACGGGTCAGCCCTCGAGAAGAGTTGGCTGCAAGACACCACACGGTCAGGCGTAGCCGTCGGGCCAGCCGTAGCTCAGAGCACGGACGATCGTTGGCAAGACCTAAACGTTGACTTTCCTACCTCGCCGACCGCGATGGTGCCCGCGCTGTTGGGCACTGGTGCGACCGGTGACTACCGAGACCTGATGCTGGCGGATTCGATCATGTCGCATCTGGGCCTGGGAACCGCCACCCCGCAACAGGTCGCAGGCCTGTACAGGGTCCTGGCGAGCCTGTCTGGCGTGTTCGACGCCGGCACGGTGACGGACAACGCGGGCCGAACCGGCCGCGCCGTTGGCGTCCTCACCGGCACTTTTGACGCAGGCCGGACTTGCCTCCCGGCGGGGGGAATTTCTCGTGTGGACGCCGTGGACGCCATGCTCGCTCGCAACCACGCCCTTGGTGAGGGCATCACATACCTCGTGCTCGACCCGGCGACAGGCCAGCCACTCCAGATCGAAGCGCTCGATACACCGAATGCTCCGTGCGGCCTACATCTGCCACCGGGACCGACTATTGAGCAATACAACGTGATCCTCGGGTCGGGCCAGGTGGATAGAACGGGCGCTCAGCTGCCATGATCGTCGATGACCGGACGATGAAGCATCTCGGAGCGCGCCACTCGCTGCTCTCGTGCGCCGGACGTCTCGGCTACGTTTACTGAGAAGAGCACCGCGTACGCTCAGCGTCTCACCGAGCTCGATTAGGGGATCTGACCGAAAGGCGTGGCGGATAGCCTGGGCAGAACCTTGGGTGCTCTTCACTGGCAGAGGCTCGAAGTCGGCAAGCACATGGTTCGCATTGTGCGAGGTACGGCCCATTGGCTTAACAAGGATGCCCGCTACGGCGGGAAGACAAGCGGGCGCTTCACGATCCCTGCTGTAGGCAGTGCGGGTCCAGCTTCGCTGTGATCTCGGTGACCTCGACGACACAGCCCGCGTAGGTGGAGTTGCCGCCGCTCACGACGTTGAAGTAGACAAACCAGGCGTTGTGTCCCTCAGAGATGCCACGGCCCTCGGTCGAGTAGACGAGGCCGGGCTTCGCGTTCGGGTTCGCGGCCTTCTTCAGCGCGTCCTGCGCGTATGCGCGGGCGTGGTATGCGTTCAGGCCCGCGTAGCTTGCCGGCTCGCGGGCTAGGTTCGGCCAGGGGTAGAGAGCGAGGTGGAGGATGAGAATGGAAAGCCCCGCGATCACAACGACAGCCAGCCAGCGAAATCGCTCGCGCAGCTTCCCGAACGTGTAGAAGAGACTCGGGAAGACGACTCGATCGCTCTTCCGCCAGACAAGCAGCATCGGGATCGCGATCCCGAAAACCGCGAAGCTCCCATAGATCGCGTAGCCGAGGTGGAACTTCTCGTCCGACAACGCTAACCGCACGATCAGCGCGACTAAGGCGGTCATGACGAACACGAGCGGCCAGCCGTAGCGAAACTTTATGAACCCCAACTTAAACAGGGGCTTGGTACCCGTGTGCACCGCACCACCGCGGTAGGAAACGGCATAGAAGGCACTGGCGGCAATCACAGTGACCACCGCAAGACCCCAACGCCCGTCGAGATCCTCGATGTGTCCGACCGTCCCTGAGATCGTCGGCCACGGTATCCAGTTCCGGAAGCTCTTCGAAAGCGCCCCTAGGATCTCGGTCACTACTATCGCAAGCGCGACCGGTCCCCAGAAGGCATAGCCGTGGAGTTCCGCGGCCTCCGCGCCCCGGAACTCTTTCGCCACCCACCTGCCGATCCAGCTCTTCCAAAACCAGCGAAGTAATCGCCCTCCTGGACGGGTCGACCAAAACCGAGCAGCGAGCGTCCTCTCGCGAAACTCTTCGATCGCTTCATCCGTGACCGCTCCAGAAACGGCTTTCGGCACGACCATTTCGGCCATGTGGCAGACGCTACGACGTCCGCGGTCAAAAGTCAATAACGTGCTATCGAGGGTATGGCGCTCGCGTCCCTAGTCGCGTAGCAGAAGTTTCTCGAGGCCCACGACCGGTGCGCCCACTCTCGCTCCTTGAGTCGGTGACCTGTCTATCCAGCGCACACTTTGGCAAAGTGCCGCGTCTACTCGTCCATCAGCTGCTCAAGTCGCGCGGACGAGCTCGGCAAACCCGCATGGTTAAGCGCAAGTTTTCCAGCTTCGCAAGCCGGAGGTCACCGGTTCGATCCCGGTACGCTCCACTCTCGCTTCCTCGGCCGGTGACTCCGTACGGCCAGGCGCGACTGGCCGCCCGGAGTCACCTGACACCGCTGGCGGCACGATCCTCTCCGAGGCCGTGTCGTGAACACTGTCCTCTCCGGGCTCGCACCGCCAGCGGCGCCCCGAGAAAGCGAGAAGCGGCTCGGTTCGATCCCGGTACGCTCCATTGCTACTCATAGAGCCGAAAGTGCCGTTTACTCCCGCAAATCGGCGTTTTCCAGCACTCGACCGTGCCGCGTACCAGCGCGAGCCCTGCCTGCGCCGTGGCCCGTATCGGATCGGCCGGATCCGCCGGGAGCGGCGCCAGTATCGCGAGCACTCGTTCCGTTTCTCTGGGCGCAAGAAGTAGCTGCCGAATGCCACCAAGCCGAGCGCGACCATCTGGAGACTCAATGGTCAGCCCGATGCAGCCTCGGAGCGCCCTCCGGCGGGCGGACTACTCCCCGTTCCGCAGGTCTCCGAGCGTGCGGGCCTCGAAGCGGATCTCGTCGAAGCTCACGCTGCAGCCCTCGCCAGTCGGCGACTGCGCCTCGAAGCCGACCTCCATGCTGGCGGCGTCGTCGAGCGTGAAGTAGCGCACCATACGCCAGAAGCTGCCGTCCGTGGAGGCGTGGAAGGCGAAGCAGTCGCCGATCCGCGCCACCCGCAGCCAGACCTCGCGTCCCTCGACCGAGAAGGAGTTGCAGTCGTCCGAGACGCCGCGCGTCACGACGCTGACGACCATCGGCTTCCCCTGCGGCGAGTACTCGAAGCAGAACTTCGCGAAGCGCCGCTCGTCCCCGTGGAGCAGCAGCACACCGGCGTCGAAGGTCGAGGCGAAGTCTGGCCGGACGCGCGCGCTGAGCAGGAAGTCGCCGCTCGGGCGGCCGACGAGCGCGGGGGCGTTCGAGAAGTCGCCCGCGCTGGAATCCGACAGGGACGTCGGCCCGCCCGGATCCACGAACCAGTCGGTGGCGGGCCCGGCCGTGATCGCCAGCCGGCCCGCATCGCTGCTCCACGCCTGCGGCCGCCCGAGCCAGCGCAGCGGCATCGGCAGCGGCTCGATCTCCACCTGCTCCGGTAAGGCGTCCATCTCAGCGAACCTCCTCGACTCGTGGTTTGCAGCACTAACAGATTGCGACCTCGGAAGTCGGGTCGAAGAAGTACAGGCGGCTGACGTCGACCGTCAAACGCGCGGGCTTTCCGGTGCGGGCGGTGGTGCGCGGGTTGAGCCTTGCGACCATCGTGGTGCTGCTCGTCGGATCCTCGGCGATGAGCTGCGCGAGTTCCTGACGATCCTTGCTGTCGGTCGCGGCGGCGACGCTCGACGTGCCTGCGACCGGCGCGGCGCCGACCGGGAATCGGACGATGACCTCTGATCCCATCGGTTCCGCAAGCGTCACCTGCACGTCGAGGCTCGCTTCGCCGTCGGCCTTCGGTGCTAAGGCGGCATCCTCGATGTCCTCGGGCCGGATACCGAGGATCAGCTCACGACCGGCGTACTGCTCGAGCTGACGGCGACCCTTCAGGAACGAGGGAGGAAGGAGAAGCCTGGTCGGCCCGAGCTCTGCGAAGATGGAGCCGCCTTCCGCGATCAGCCGGGAGTGGACGATGTTCATGGCGGGAGAGCCCATGAACCCGGCGACGAAGAGGTTGGCGGGCTTCGCGTAGAGCGTCGCGGGAGCGTCGACCTGCTCGAGCCGCCCGTCGCGTATCACGGCGACGCGGTCCCCGAGCGTCATCGCCTCTGTCTGGTCGTGGGTCACGTAGACGGTCGTCGTGCTCAGCTTCCGGTGGAGTATGGCGATGTAGGTACGCATCTCGACGCGCAGCTTGGCGTCCAGGTTCGAGAGCGGCTCGTCCATCAGGAACGCAGCCGGCTCCCGCACGATCGCGCGCCCCATCGCGACCCGCTGCCGCTGGCCGCCGGAGAGCTGGGCCGGCTTGCGGCGCGCGAGGTCGGCGACGCCGAGCATCTGGGCCGTCTGCTCGACTCGATCCCTGACCTCCTGCTTTTTGTAGCCGTGGAGCTTGAGGCCGAAGGCCATGTTGTCGAAGACGCTCATGTGCGGGTATAGCGCGTAGTTCTGAAAGACCATCGCGATGTTCCGCGCTTTCGGCGGCACGTCGTTAACCACCCGATCGCCAATCAGGATCTCTCCGGCGCTGATCTCCTCGAGACCGGCGGTCATCCTCAGTACGGTCGTCTTCCCCGAGCCCGACGGGCCGACGACGACCATCAACTCGCCGTCCTCGATCTCCAGGTCGAGCCGGTCGACCGCCAGCGTTCCTCCTTCGAACGTCTTCGTCAGACCGCTATAACGGATTCCAGCCATCGCGGTTATCTCCCGTTCTCTGAGGATACGTCGAGTCGAGGCGCCGTCGGGACCGTTCTCTCGGCTCGTCGAAGCGAGGCGCGCTCATGCGACGGCCGCTCCGCCTGGACTGGAGACGACGGCGCTCCTGAGGACTTCCGCCAGCCACGAGCGCTTTTGGCAATTACCGAAGCGGAAGGAGTCGGCCAGCTCGGCGATCTGATCGCTTCCGCTTACGCCCTCGAAACAGCGACCGAAATCGTTCACCATCGGCTCGGCGAGGAGAATGTGCCGCACCAGCCGCTGCACCCAGGACTCCTGCCCGAAGGGGAAGGGGCTGAAGGTCGGGAACTCGTGCCGGAAGGTCTCCTCGATCGGATCCATGATGCGCCGGATGTGGCTGTCCAGCGAGCCCCAGGCGTCGATCCCGAGCCGCGCTTTTTTCTCCAGCACAGGCCGGATCCGCTGCATGTAGGGCGACTGCCGGTCCGCGTAGACGAGACCCTGGAGACCGATGTCCTTGTACGTCCAGATCGCCCAGCTTGCCTCGTGGCGCCGGTAGATTTCGAGCTGATCGACGAGTAGCTGACGGCGCATCTCGTCCGCAGTTTCGTTGCCGGTGTAGACGGGTCCGAACTCCCCGACCCAGATCGGCGTCTCCGTCTGGCGCATGAACTCGGTACGTGCCAGGAACGTCTCCTCGAGCACGTTCCGGTCGACGTACTCGCCTCGGCTGATGCCCGGGTAGCTGCCTCCGTCGATGAAGCCCGCCAGCGCGTAGTCGTGGACCGTGTAGACGGTGTTCGGCCAGGTCCCTTCGAAGATGTCGAAGTCGAGCGAGTAGCGGTTCCCGTCCAGGAAGAGGATGTGATCCGGGTCGATCGCCCGGATCGCGTCGTGCAGTCGCCGGTAGAAGGGGCCGATCGCGCTACCGCTCGCGTCGCCGGGCTCGTTCAGCGGGTTGTAGCCCGCAACCCAGGGGTTGCCCCGGTAGCGTCGCGCGAACGCCTCCCAGAGGTAGACGACGCGGTCCTGGAAGTGCTTGTGCGTCCAGAAGAACGCCCAGTGCGTCGGGTTGTCGCTGTGCCAGTGCTGATTCTGGTAGCCGGGCGCGGCGTGGAGGTCGATGATCGTGTAGATCCCGTGCCGGGCGCAGCGCTCGATTGCCCGATCGAGAGGCTCGAAGCCCTCCTCCTTGAGCTCGAAGGGCCGCATGTCGTCCTCGAAGTGGCGGTAGTTGATCGGCAAGCGGACGAGGTTGAGCCCGAGCGAGGCGACGAACGCCGCATCATCGTCGCCGAAAAAGACGTCCAGAAAGCGACCAAAGAACTCGCGGTAGCCGTCCTCGCCGAGGGCATTGCGCAGCGCTCTTCGCTGCAGCGACTCGGTCGCTGGATAGCCGGTGATGAAGTTCTCCATGTTCATCCAGCCACCAAGACCCATTCCGCGGAGAAGAATGGGTCGACCGGATTGGGTGGTCATCTTTGAGCCCGTGGTCTGGAGGAGGATGTCGTCTTGCATCTGGGTGTCCCTTCTTCTTGACAGACAGTTTCACCGGCTGAATCCGGCCGTCAGCCCGCCGAGGAGCTGGCGGCGGCCGACCAGGTAGAGCGCGAACACGGGCAGGGTCGTCAGCACGACCGCTGCGAGCACTGCTGGAACGTTGATACCGAACTGGGTCTGGAAGTCGTAGAGCGCGAACGGCAGCACGCGCGTGCCGCTGCTCTGGGTGAGCACGAGCGGGAAGAGGAAGCCGTTCCAGGCCTGAAGCGCCGCGAAGATGCCGACCGTGAGCAGGGCCGGCCTGCTCAGCGGCGCCGCCAGTCGCCAGAGCATCTGCCATTCGCTCGCACCGTCGATCTTCATCGCCTCGAACAGCTCCGTGGGCACGTCGCGTAGGAAGTTGACCAGGATCAGTACCGAGATCGGGATGGAGAAGGCGGCCGTTGGGAAGATGAGCGCCGGGAGCGTGTCGTAGAGGTGCAACTTGTTGACGACGAAGAAGATCGGGATGATCGCAGCCTGGAGCGGGATCGCGAGCCCGAGCAGGAAGAGCCTGAACGATCCCGACGCGATCCACCCTCTACCGCGAACTATCGCATAGGACGCCATGAGCGCGAACGCGAGCACGATCGCGACGACGGCGAACGTCACGACGGCGCTGTTGCGCAGGTAGGAGAGGAAGCCGACGTCGATGACGCGGTGGTACTGCGCGATTGTCGGCTTGCCGGGCACGATCGGGTCGGCCGTCAAGTAGCCGGCCTGCTTGCGCAGGCTCGTGATCACCATCCAGTAGACGGGCAGGGCGACGATGACGAGCCAGACGAGGCCGGCGAGAGCCCCGAGGATGTTCAGATGGAACAGCCGGCGCATGCTGCCTACGCTCCCTCGTGCGTGCTGCGGAAGCGTCCGAAACCGGTGACACGGATCAGGAGCAGAGAGAGAGCCAGGGCGGCGGTGACCAGCACCACGGAGATCGCGCTCGCGTAGCCCATATCCGTGCGCTCGAAGCCGTTTATATACATGTCGAGCGGCAGGATCCGGGTAGCGAAGCCCGGGCCTCCCCCGGTGACGATGAAGACCAGGTCGAAATAGGTGAGGGAGCCGACGAGGATGAGCACAGACGAGGTCACGATCGTGTTTCGGAGTAACGGCAGCGTGATGTGCAGGAACTGTCGCACCCGGCCCGCTCCGTCAATCTCGGCCGCTTCGTAGATCGAGCGTGGGATCTGGCGCGCACCGGCCTGGTATAGGAGCATGTGGAAGGGGATGAACTGCCAGGAGATGATGAAGACCATCATGTAGAGGGCCAGCCCTGGGTTCCCAAGCCAACTAGTCGGAAACCAGCTCATGTGAAGGCGATGCGTCAGGTTGGCCAGGAGGCCGAAGTTCGGGTCGAGCAGGTTTCTCCAGGTGATTGCGATCGCGGCGGCCGAGAAGAGGAGCGGCACGAAGTAAGCCGCCGCGAGCACCGCCCTGTAGCGCTGGCGGCCGGAGACGAAGACTCCGAGCAGGAGAGCGAGCGGCGTCTGGAAGAGCCAGCTCAGGACCATGATCTCGAGGCTGAGCCAGATCGCGTGGTGCGTGGTGGAATCGTGCAGGAACCGGCTCCAGTTCGCAAAGCCCGCGAAGGTGGGTGAGCTGATGCCGTTGTAGTACGTGAAGCTCAGCACCACCACGACGATCATCGGGACCAGCGCGAAGATCGCGAAGAGGCCGAGAGCCGGCAGTGCGAGCAGCGGGCTGGCGCCCTCTCTCTTACTGCCGGCTCTCATGGCGCTCTTCAGGTGTGGCTCCGAGATTTACTTCGTCTTGTTCATGTTCGCCGAGAACTGCTGCGGCGTGATCTGCTTGAGAAGCAACTGATCAAGGTTGGTTAGGAGGGTGTTTGCTGCATCAGGCGACAGGACCTGGTCCCAGGAGTGCTGATAGTTCGGTGCACTCTGCACGAGCTTGTAGCACCACGTCGTGAAGGCGGCGTTGGCTCCTGTGGAGAGCTGCGCCGCGATGCCCTTCACCGGCGGGATGTCCCCGTGCCCGATCAGGCCCTTTACGTACGCAGGCGACATTACCTGCTTCTTCAGGAACTGGACCGCGGCCGCCGGGTTCTTCGACTTCGCCGCGACCGAGTAGAAGTTGCTCGTGTTGCCGGCGATGTCTTTCGGATTGCCCTTGCCGTCCGGAATCGCCGGGAACGGCATCCAGCCGAGGTCGTTGTTCTTGATCGTGTCCGGGCTGTTCTGGAGCACTGCTCCGTACTCCCAGTTGCCCATAAGCTCCATGGCACCCTTGCCCGTACCGAGAAGCACTGCGGTGACGGTGCCGTCATACGTGGTCGACGAGAAGTTATCGCCGAACGCACCGGCGTCGACGAGCTGCTGGAGCATCGTGTTGGCCTTGATTATGCCCTTGTCCATCCAGGCGTTCTTCTTGCCCGCGACGACGGCGTTGAAGGCTTGAGGGCCGGCTACGCGGTCGACGAGGTACTCCTCCCACATCAGGTCAGGCCACTTGCTCTGGCCACCGAGGATGAACGGGGTGACCCCGGCCGTCTTCAGCGCGTTGACGACCGAGAGCAGCTCATCCCAGGTCTTGGGCGGGGTCAGGTTGTGCTGCCTGAAGACCGCCTTGTTGTAGAAGAGGAGGACAGGCTGCATACCGACGTTCGGAATGCCGTAGTACTTCCCCTTGAACGCGGCGGTCTGGAGGACATTGTTGAAGAACCTATTCTTCCAGACCTTGTCGGCGTTCAAGAACGGCGTCAGGTCGAGGACCTTGCCGGCGTCGACGTACTGCTTCAGACCGCCGCCGCCCCAGTTCATGAACATATCGGGCGGCTTACCGGACCCCAGGGCAACCTTGATCTTCTGTTTGTACGGGTCGTTGGCGAAGATCTGGACCTTGACGTTGGCGGCCTTATAGGTCTTGGCCGCGTTGGTCTCGACGTTGTTCTCCGTGCGCTGGATCGTCCAGAGCAGGAGCTTGGGCTTCTTACTTGCGGCGGTGGCGGCCACGCTGAGCGCCGCCAAGGCGACAGCCATCACGATGGCGAGTCGCATTACCGTGTGTCGCGTCATGCTCGCTTCCTTTCCTGGGATGTCTTGTCCCAGCTAGCAATGAGGCAATCCGGGTAACCGAGTCGGCTCAGGCGCGCTCTGCGGCAGGATTCTCTCATGCGCCGTCCACCCTGCAAACAGTGGGTCGGAGTTCGTTCGAATTCGGGAAAACAGCTGAGTAACGCATCTAATCTACCGACTCTCCCGGGAACGCTTACCAGATTTCTTCCAGGAGGTCAAGTGACCTTTGTGATCGTAAACTCGCACGAGGAGGGAGCGCCTCCCGGTTGCACTTGCGCCTCGCTTCGAACTTTTCCCGGTAGATCTACCGGTTGGTTTTCAGTGTGCTTTCACCTAGACTTCGGATGGCTTCCGACCGAGGGAAGAAGAACTGCCGGATGAGCGAGATCCCTAAACAGCCGCCTAGAACAATCCAGGACGTCGCGATCCTCGCGGGCGTGTCGATGGCAACCGTCTCCCGCGTCCTGAACGGGCACCCGGACGTCTCGAACTCCACGCGAGAGGCCGTCCTCCAAGTCGTGCGCGAGTTCGGGTTCTCGAAGAACAGGACAGCGCAAGCGCTTACCGTCGGTCGGACAAGTCTGATCGGGGTCGCCCTCCCGGAGGTCGAGTCGACCTACTTCGCGGGCATCCTTTCAGGCGCGGCGGAGGCTCTCTACGAACGCGACATGCGCGTCGTTCTCTGCCCGACGCACCACGAGCACGGGCGAGAGGTGGTCCTGCTCGACCGGCTGATGCACGGCACGACCGACGGGGCGCTCTTGGTGCTGCCGTTCGAGTCGGAGGACGAGCTGGAGACGCTTCATCACCACGGCTATCCCTTCGTCGTCGTGGAGCCGCGAACGCCTCTCGGCGACGACATCGCCTATGTCACGGCGACGCACTTCGCTGGCGCCGTGCTCGCGACCAAGCACTTGCTCGAGCTCGGCCACCGCCGCATCGGTGCCATCAAGGGCCCCGACGAACAGCTAGCCAGCCAAGAGCGGCTGAACGGCTTTCGAAGCACGCTCGCGAGTGCGGGCATCGCGCCCGATCCGGCGCTCGAGATCGGCTCCAACTTCAAGTTCGAGGGCGGCGAGGCGGCCGCCGCGAAACTGCTCGACCTCCCGAACCCGCCGACGGCGATCTTCGCCTTCAACGACGAGGTCGCGATCGGCGCGATGATCGCTGCCCGGGCACGAGGACTGCGGATCCCAGAGGACATCTCGATCATCGGCTTCGACGACGCGCTGCCGGCGCGACTCGCGACGCCGCCGTTGACGACGGTGCGGCAGCCGCTGGCAGAGCTAGGTCGCACCGCCGTGAGCCTTCTCTGCCGGCTGATCAACAAGCAGCGGATCGAGGTGCTGCGCGTCGAGCTGCACACGAAGCTCATCCTGCGCGAGTCGACCGCCGCTCCCCACTACGGAGGTCGGCGATGAAGAGCTATGAGCCGCGACCCGAGCATCGCTTCTCGTTCGGGCTCTGGACAGTCGGGAACGTCGGGCGTGACCCGTTCGGCGAGGCGACTCGCACGCCGGTCGATCCATGGGAGACGGTTCGGCGTCTGGGGGAGCTCGGCGTCTACGGGGTCAGCCTCCACGACAACGATCTCGTCCCGTTCGACTGCTCGCCGGAAGAGGCGAGCCGTCGCGTCTCACGTTTCCGCAGCGCGCTCGAGGAGAGCGGCGTGCGCGTGACCATGGCGACCACGAACCTCTTCACCCACCCGATCTTCAAGGACGGCGCCTTCACCTCGAACGATCGCCGGGTGCGGCGCTTCGCCATCCAGAAGTCGATGCGCTCGATCGATCTTGCCGCCGAGCTGGATGCGCCCGTGTACGTGTTCTGGGGGGGCCGCGAGGGATCAGAGGTCGGTGCCGCCAAGCCGGCGTGCGACGCGCTCGATCGCTACAAGGAGGCGATCGACTTTCTGAGCGACTACGTGCTCGACCAGGACTACGGGATGCGCTTCGCGATCGAGCCGAAGCCGAACGAGCCGCGTGGCGACATCTTTCTGGCGACCGTCGGCCACGCGCTCGCCTTCATCGAGCGGCTCGAGCACCCGGAGATGGTCGGAGTTAACCCGGAGGTCGCGCACGAGACGATCGCGGGCCTCAACTTCTGCCACGCGGTCGCGCAAGCACTCTGGGCAGGCAAGCTCTTCCACATCGATCTCAACTCCCAGCGGATCGGGCGCTTCGACCAGGATCTGCGCTTCGGCCAAGAAGATCTGAAGGAGGCGTTCCTGCTCGTCCGACTGCTCGAGGAATCCGACTACCAGGGGGTGCGGCACTTCGACGCGCACGCGCTCCGGGTGGAGGACGCGGCCGGAGTCGAGGACTTCGCGCGCGGCTGCATGCGCACGTACCTGATCCTGGCCGAGAAGGCTAGGTCGTTCGCATCGGATCCTCGCGCCGCCGAGGCGCTCGCAGCGGCGGGCGTGCCCGAACTCGGGCGGCCGACCGTCGGTGCCTACAGCGCCGAGGCCGCGCGCGCGCTGAGCGAGGAGGAGTTCGACGTCGACGCCCTGACGGCGCGCGGATACGCGAACGAGCGCCTCGACCAGTTGGTCGTCGAGCATCTGCTCGGCGTCTGAGTCCAGCGTCACGACTGGCTCATCGCGCCGGGTGCACGACTCAAGCGATCCGCTCCTTCGCGACGCCGAGTTCGCGCTCGCTCGGCAAGGCCAGGAGCGCGTCGGGTTTGCATACTCGAGCGTGACGCCGCGCGCTTGCGGAGGACGCGCGCTTGGCGCAAGCAGTGTCGCCGCTCAATTCGTTGATCGACTCGGAAGTCCGCGCTTGCTGTGGTCCTTTGTCTACCTCGCCGTCCGCAACCTGTTCGCGCTCGTGCCATCTATCTTCGGGGATATCAGACATGTGAACGATTCCGAGGTTTCACGGAGGTCCGAGATCATGCGGCGGGTTGCAGAGCAAACCAGTCTCCGCCCGCTCGAGAACAGACTCTCTCCGTTATCCGGATGACTGCACTCCGCCTTTTCGGATCCGGTAGCAGCCGCGCCGGACCCGCTCGAAGCGCGCTCCGTAGCCCTCGGCGTATGCGGCCAGGATCCCCTTCACCGACGTCCAGCGCAGTGGTTCACCCGCGAGTCGTTCAGCCGCTGCATGAATCTCACGCGCGCGCATCGGGTGTTCGACCTTCTCCAGCACCCTCGTGACCGTTGCCAGCACGCCGGCGGCGCGCCGTGGAGCAGGCCGAGACTCGCGAGGATCAGCCCGGGCCCTGCTAAAAAGATCTTCGTAGAGCACGTCGAGGCGCGAAAGCTCGACTGAGACTCGAGGGTTCGAAAGTGCCCCGTTTAGTTCCGCTTTTCCGCCGGAAATCTGCGATTTCCGGCGGCGTGCAATCCGAGCGAGTTACCGCGCTTACGGCGCGGGTTCCTCACGAGTTGGCGTGGACATTCCGTACCTCCTTCGTCGCTCTGTTGGGAGCGCATCCGGCGCTTAGGCTGCCAGCGCGCCTCGCTCGAGAGCGAGAAGCGGGGTGACCTCGTCGGCCGGTAGCGGCCGCGCGAAGTAGTAGCCCTGGCCGAGCTCGCAGCCGAGCTCGCGCATCCGTTCGAATTGCTCGCGGTCCTCGATCCCCTCGGCGAGCGTTTGCAGGCCGAAGGCGTCGCCGAGATGCACGATCGCGTGCGCGACGCGGTATTCGTCGCTGTCGCAGACGTAAACGCCGTCCACGAATGGCTTGGCGATCTTGATGATGTCAGCCGGGACCTGACGCAAGTACTGGAGCGACGAGTAGCCGGTGCCGAAGTCGTCGATGGCGAGGCGCACGCCCAGCCCTTTGAGCTCGGAGAGCGTCCGTAGGGCCGAGTCGACATCGTCCGCGAGCGCGGTCTCGGTGATCTCGAGCACGATTCCGGCCGGGTCCACGCCCGTTTCCCTTATGGCGCGCGCGACCGTTTCGACGAGCTCGGGTGAATCGAGCTGCCGACGCGAGAGGTTGACCGTGACGGCGAACGACTCAAAGAACGTTGTTTGACTCCACGCTGCAGCCTTATGCAACGCCTCCTCCAAAACCCACTCGCCAATCGGCACGATCAGCCCGGTCTCCTCCGCGAGCGGGATGAACTCATCCGGAGGTACGAGTCCTCGTTCGGGGTGACGCCAGCGAATGAGCGCCTCCACGCCCCACAGCCCGCCGCTGCTCAAATCGATAATCGGCTGGTAATACAGGAGGAACTGGCCTTCGGCCAGCGCCCGCTCCAGCTGACCCTTGAGTACGATCCGCTCGTAGACTGCGGTGTGCATTCCGGGCTCGAAAAGTTGTACGGAGCCGCTGCCGAGCTGGCGGGCGCGGGAGAGCGCGACCTCGGCGTTGCGAAGTAGCGTCTCAGCGTCTTCCTTGCCCATCGCCATCACGACGCCGGCGCGTACGCCGATCATCGTCTCGTGCTCGTCCGAGAGCCGGACTGAGAACCGCAGCGCCTTTACCAGGCGCGTCGCAACCCCAACGGGTGGCTCGACCGCCGTATCCTCGATTAGGACCGCGAAATCTTCACCCGTCCAGGCGCAGGTGTCACCCTGACGGAGGAGCCGCTGCAGCCGCTCGGCAACGGCGCGCAGGAGATCCTCGCCGCTGGCGCGGCCGACGCCCTCGTTGACGAGCCTGAAATCCTCGATACCGAGTAGCAGCACCGCAGGCGGCGTGTGTCCGTCAGCCACGAGCGCCTCGGCGAGGCGCTCCAGAAAGAGCGCCCGATTGGCGAGACCGGTCACGGGATCGTAGAGAGAGCGCTGCTCGAGCTCGCTCGCAAGCTCGGCCCCGTGCTCCTCGAGCTCTGTGCCGCGAACCTCGTGGCCGCGGACGAGCAGAGCCATGCGGGCAATCACCAACAGGAAGAGCAGCGCACTCGAGCAGGTCACGATCGGAATCTCGAGGCTGGCGCCGCGCAGGTACTGGACGGCGAGCATCGCCGGCGCAGCGATCGAAGCGCAGGTAAGCAGCACGAGCCGAAGTGGGGTCAGTCTCGGCAGATGCTCGGAAACCGGCATCGAAAGCGTCTTCATGGACGGGTGGAGCGCCGCCGCTCCGCAGAGTACGTAACTCGCGAGCCAGCCGAGATCGATGATGCCGCCGCTCACGTAGCTGCCGGCATGAATAGCCGCAAGATAGGCCGAGTCGGCGACGAGCAGCAACACGATGCCTCCTGCGAGCAGCAAATAGGCGGGGGGCCGCTTGCTTGCGCCCATTGAGATGCGAAGCGCGATCGCGAGCAGGAGCACGTCTCCCACCGGGTAGGCGAGCGAGATGAACTTCCCGGCGGGCGTCATTGTCTGGTCTTGCGCGATCGGGCTCATGACGAAGAGCCAGGAGACAAGCGTGATGCTGGTCGTGATCGCCGCCGCGTCGATGACCGCCGCCCAGTTCCTACGGGGAGCGCGGGCGCGGATGAGGAGCGCGAGTCCTGCCCCGAGAAGCGGGTACCCGATCAGGTAGCAGACGTCCGCGATCGACGGGAAGGGACTCGCGTGCGCGACATACTCCTGGTAGGCGAACAGGGCGTCGCCGACGACGAACGCGAGCTGGCCCGCTGCAAGCAAGAGCCAGGCACTTGCGGCGCGCGGACGGTAGAGGTAGACGCCGATCACTATCGCCAGCACGGCGCTCAGGCCGATCAGCTCCGTGGCGAGCCCGTCGCGCGCGACTCCGGCGGGAATCAACAGATAGGTCGCCACTGCGGCTGCCCCGAGAACGAGGTAGACGCGCCAGAAAGCCCGATCCCGACCCTGCATAGCACTCTCCGATAGAGGGGAACAGTACGCCGGTAATCGACCTCGTCTGCTCCCGGCGAAGCGCGCGGCGGGTGCTCCATTCCGGGGATCGCGCGTAACCGCGCGGAAACTACCGCATGGATCGAGTGAGGGTTTTTAACGCCTACGCCGCGGCCAAATCTCCCTGGAAGAGCCGGAAGGCGTTGCCTTCGCTGTCTTTACAGAGCGCGAACCAGCCCATCTTTGGGACGACGACCTTGTCCTCGGTCTCGCCGCCGAGCTCGCGCACCTTAGCCAGCGAGGCTTCGATGTCGTCCACCAGGAAGTAATAGTTCGGATAGCCGGAACGGTCGTCGGACGGGAAGACGGCCACGCCCAAATCCTCGTTGACCCGCGCTATCCGATAGTCCATGTCCGGCATGCCGGAGTCCTTGAAGCTCCAGCCGAACAGTCCGTTCCAGAACTTCTGCGCCCGATCGGCGTTTACTGACGGGAACTCGACGTGCACGATCTCGCCGGCCAACATTTGCTCTCCTCTCGCGGTTGCCTTTCGTCTACGCGCCTTTCCCGCTCCGGCGGATGGCGACACCTCGAGTTCTCGAACGCGCATTTGGAGCCGGCCCCGCGTCTCGATGGCGTTAGGCAAGTCGACGAACAAGAAACGCGAGCCGGCGATAGCAACGGCTACCGCACCGAGCCGTTCACTTGCCTGCAGCGCCAGGCGATCGACTGACTCGACCTGATGCAGCGCCGGCACATCGTGCACGCACTGCTCGAGATCGATGTCACCGGGGCGAGACGAGCAATTCGTGCCTACCGGCGCGCGCTCAAACGGCCTCTTTCTCCGACCACCTTCGTCGTCGCCTGCGTCGCCCGAGCGATAGGCGACGACCCTCACATGCGCGCCTACCGCAGGGGTCGCAAGCTCGTGCTCTTCGACGACGTGGACGTGACGGTGACCGCAATCCAGATGTTCGGCCGGAAGCGTGGTTGGGGCCTCCCACTCACGTACCACATCCATGACGGGAACGCAGGCGAGCCCTTCGAAGAGCGCGAATACCTGGCGCTGACGCTCAGCGTCGATTACGACGTCATCGACGGCGCTCCGGCGGCGCGCTTCGCCTCCCGTCTCAAGCAGATGATCGAGAGCAGCGACGGAATCCCGCCGGCCGTCGTGCGCAAGCCAGGGACGAAGGAGACCGGCGCCGGTCTCCTGGATTAGAACCCGGCGCGAAGCCGATTGCAGAGCACCGCGATCTCGGTCTCGTCGCCGCGCGGAGCATCCGGCCACTCGTCGACGCGCGGACCCCAGTACTCCCGCGGCGTGCCCGGGTAGCGAGCGACGACGTGAACGTGGTGATGGGGGATGTGGTCGAAGACGAAGGCGTAAACGTGATCGGCGCCCTCTCGCTCGAGCGCTCTCGCCAGGCGCGAGACCATCAGCGCCAGCGCGCACGTCTCATCATCCTCGAGCTCGGCCAGCCCGCGAACGTGGCGCTTGGCATCGACGAACAGGTAGCCGAGGTAGCCTTTCACAACTCCGGCCGGTGCATGTGAGACGAGCACGCTCTCGTCTTCGTACAGCACCTCGCCAACGAGTATGCCCTTGCCCTCGTGCTTCTCACAGATCGCGCACTCGTTCACTACCCCACCGTATCCGACTTCGGGCGAGAACGCCCGTGTTGACCGCGCCTTCGCGGTCGAGATCCGCGCGTGCGCTGCGATGCGTCCACCCGCGGTCACGAGCCGCTGCCGAGCTACGCTGACCACGTGATGGACGAAGCTCGCGTGACCGTTGTCTCCAACGACGTCGAGGCCGAGATGCTCTGCGGCTTGCTGCGCTCGGCCGGAATCGAGTGCTACTTCCGAAAAACCGACCTCGGCGCCGGCTACACGGGGGGAATGCTTTCTTCGGCGGGCCCGACCGAGGTCATCGTTCGCGGCGCCGATCTCGAACGCGCACGCGAGCTGCTCGCGGCCGGCGACTGAGCGCGTTCCCGAGCACGACACGCGATTTCGGTAAAGAATCCAGGCTGACTTCGCGTCTATCAGTTCAGTGGGTGTCTCACCCGACAAGCTCGAGCTTCTTTACCGGGAGCGCTACGGCGCCTTTCGGAACGGCCTTGCGCCTGTCTGCGGAGGCTTCGAGCGGGCGCACGACGTGGTGCAGGAGGCGTTCGCCCGGGCGCTTAGGGAGCGGGACCGGTTCCGCGGCGAGGGATCGCTGGAAGGCTGGGTCTGGAGGATCGCCTTTCGGGTCGCACTCGACGAACGCCGAAACGGCCACGAGATCGAGTTCGAGGAAGCGTTCGATCGGGCTGCTGTTCCCGATTCCGAGCGAGATCCGGAGCTGGCGGAGGCACTGAGGCGACTGCCGCCACGGCGCAAGCTGGTCGTCTTCCTGCGCCACTTCGCCGACCTCTCCTACGCCGAGATCGCAGACCTCTGCGGAATCAGCGAGGGAACCGTCGCCGCCACGCTGGCCCGCGCCCACGCCGACCTTTCCAAGGCTCTGACACGCGAAGGAGCACGACCATGACCGATCATCAGCCCCTGATCGACCGCCTGGAAGCGCTGGTCGACCGCAGCAACCATCCCGATTGGGAAGACGTCGTCCGGCGCGCCGAGGAGCCCGCACAAGCCGCCGGTCCGGTACTCGCAGGGCGCTCGAAGCGATCGCGCTTCGCCAGGCGCCTCGTTCCCGTTTTCGCGCTCGCCGCTACTGCGCTTGCGATCGGGCTGATCGCGCCCTGGCGGCACGGTCCCTCGATCGTCGATCGTGCGCTCGCCGCAATCGGCAACGGCCCCGTGATTCACGCCGTCCTGCGCATGAAGACAGGTTTCACCTTCATCGATCTGGCAACGGGGAAGGAGACGCCGCAACTGGAAACGATCGAGATCTGGTACGACGGCGAGCGCCGATACGAGCACTGGAAAGGCAGGGTCGACAACGGTCCGCGCTTCGACACACTCGAAACACCTACCGGTTTCACGAACGAGCTGGGCCGATTCCCGGCCACGACCCGCCTCAGACCCAAACTCGATCCCGGACTCGCCGGATTCGTCGGCTATCGCTCGGCGCTCGAGAACGGAACCGCTCGCGTAGTAGGGAAGGGAACGGTGAACGGGCACGACGTGACCTGGATCGAGATCCCGGTCACCAAGCAGTGGACGGACCGCGTCGCCGTGGACAACGGCAGCTCGCTGCCGGTCCGGATCGAGGAGATCAACCGCGTAGCGGGTCCCGTTGGAGGCTTCGACGTCCTCTCGATCGAGACGTTGCAAGAAGGAGACGGCAACTTCACTCCGCCGAAAATCGGCCCGCGACGTGAGGTCTGGGAACCAGGCAAGGGCATTCCGGTTTCCTCATCCGAGGCGGCTACGGCGCTCCCGGGCGCTCTCTGGAACGGTGAGAGTGCCTCCGGCCTGTCTCTGTCGAAGGTTTTCAGGGTGCCGTTGACGACCGGGCCCGGGACGGCGAGCGGACTCGCGCCAGAATCTGCAACAGGTATCACGCTGAAGTACGGGAAAGTCTCGCCTGGTTCGGCTGAGAGCTCCGGCACAGCCTTCATACGACTCGAGGAAACCGCACAGTCCCCGCCGACCTACTGGTGGCCCGAACAGGGAGAGTTGCTACCCACGGGGACCATGCTCTTCACCGGCGCGTTTACCGAACCTGGCTACAACGGGTTGTTGGTTAAAAACGGCATCTACGTCCACATCGACGCCTCGAGCCGCGATCTCCTACTCGCGGCCGCGCGCTCCCTCAAGCCAATTCGACCGCCCGCTTCCCCGACAGGGAACTGATCAGCCGCGATTCAGCTCGACGGCCACCAGCTCCACCCAGCGCCTCGCCCGCGGTAGCGGAACCAGCCCCAGCCCGGGCGGGTGCAGGGCGATCCCGTGCACGGCGCCCGGGATGAGCGTGTAATCGCCCTCGACGTCGAGCGCTCGGGCCCGCTCGAAGCCGGCTCGGGAGTGCCGGGGAGAGACTCCCGGGATGCCCGGAAGAGGCCGATCGAGCGTGCCGTGGATGACCGAGAAGCGACGCCCGCGCAGGCTCTCGAGAGGTAGCCGGGGCGGGATCCAGGGTGCCAGGCCGACGACCGTCTCGACCGAGGGCTCGGAGGCGGCCGCGATCGCAACGCCGCCACCCATCGAGAAGCCGAGTAGGAGCGTCCGCTCGCCGCCGGCGGCCTCAATCGCGGCGCGGGCATCCTCCACGCAATCGTTGAAGCGGCGCCAAGACTTGATGCGGTAGCGCAGCTCGGCGAAGCGAACCTCGGGGAACTGCCGACGCAGCCGTTTCAACAGCCATTCGATTGTGGCGCTCCAGGTGCCCTCGGCCTCGGCGCGCTGGCCGCCGTTCATGCAGACCACCGCCAGCGAGCCGTCACCGCCCGAGATCCGTAGCTCTGCGCCGGTCGAGAGCTTCATCGCTCGTGAACGCTACATTGGTCGCGGGCTCGTCGAGGACGGCACCACGTTCCGCCACCCCGACCGAGAGCGCCAAAGGCTCTACGGGACTCCGCGGAGTCCCGCGAGGCGGCGGGACCCACCTCTCCTCCCCCCACCCTCCCACGGGGCGTAGCACGGTATCGAGAAAACGCGCTCGGGAATATGCCAATTTCGTGCCAGATCTGTTCGCAGAACACCGCCGCATGGGTAGCTCGAGTCGGACCTGAAAAGATGAAGCACGGCAACACCACGAGAGAGGACAGGCTTGAAGCTTCTCGTTCTCGGAGCAACCGGAAAAACCGGCCGGCTGGTCGTCGAGCAGGCGCTCGAGGCCGGGCACACCGTCACGGCCTTCGCCCGCGACCCGGCCGATCTGCGCATGGACGGCGAGCACCTCACCATCGTGAACGGCGATGCCCGCTACGTCGACGACCTGCGCGCCGCCCTGAAGGGGCAGGACGCCGTCATCAATACGATCGGCGGCGGCGAGCGCAGGCTGATCTCGAACACGACCAAGGCGCTCGTCGAGGCGATGCAGAAGAGCGGCGTCAAGCGAGTCGTGACCATCTTCTCCTTCATCGCCACGCCCAACTTCGAGCCGACCGGGATGATGAAGTTCTTTCCCCGGCTGGTCAGGGGAATGGCCGCCGACGACGTCGCCGGGGTGAAGATCCTCGAGCGCTCCGGCCTCGACTGGACGATCGTCTTTGCCACCCTGCTCAAGAACAAGCCCAGAGCCGGCTACCACCTCGTTGGCCTGGACGAGCCCGTGACGGCCAAGAACTCGATCAACCGGGCCGACGCGGCCGACTGCCTGCTCGCGGCCCTCGACGATCGCGCGACCGTGAGGCAGTCGTTTCTGATTACGGGACGCTAGCGCCCTTCAATATCGGGTTGCACGAAGCGTCCGGGTGGGAGATACTCGCGCCCAATCTGATGGACGACAGGAAACTGGCTTACTCGCAAGGGCTTTCGGACGTTCCCCTTCGGGCCGAGACTATCGGGCAGATGTGGGCGAGCATCGTCGCCGCCCACGGCGACCGTGACGCGCTCGTCTCGCGGCACCAGGGAATCCGTTGGACCTACGCGGAGATGGACGAGCAGGTCGAGCGCTGTGCCCGCGCGCTGATCGCCGAGGAAGTGCAGAAGGGCGACCGCGTCGGTATCTGGGCGCCGAATGTGGCCGAATGGGTGGTCGTCCAGTTCGCCACCGCACGCATCGGCGCGATCTTGGTCAACATCAATCCGTCCTACCGTGCGCACGAGCTGGAGTTCGTACTGCGCCAGTCGGGCTGCTCGATGCTCATCCTGGCGCCGGGCTTCAGGAACGCCGACTACCGCGCCCTGCTGAAGGCGGCCGAGGCGCCGGCGCTAACGCGCTCGGTAGTGCTCGGCGAGGGTTGGGAGGCGCTACTGGCGCGCGCAGATGAGGTCTCCTCCGAGCAGCTCGCCGAGCGCGAGGCCGAGCTCGACTTCGACGAGGCGATCAACATCCAGTACACCTCGGGCACGACCGGCTTTCCCAAGGGCGCCACGCTCTCGCATCACAACATCCTCAACAACGGCTTCTTCATCGGCGAGACGCTCGCCTACACGCCCGAAGATCGCGTTTGCTTGCCGGTGCCCTTCTACCACTGCTTCGGGATGGTGCTCGGCAACATGGCCATCGTCACGCACGGCGCCTGCATTGTCATTCCGGGCGAGGGCTTCATCTCGAAGGAGGTGCTGGAGACGGTCGAGGCGGAGCGCTGTACCGCGCTCTACGGCGTGCCGACGATGTTCATCACCGAGCTCGCCTCGCCCGAGCTCGAGAAGACCGACTTCTCGACCCTCCGCACCGGGATCATGGCCGGCTCTCCCTGCCCGGTCGAGACGATGAAGCGAGTCCAGAGCGACATGCACATGAGCGAGGTGACGATCTGCTACGGGATGACCGAGACCTCGCCGGTCTCGACCCAGACTCGCCTCGACGATCCGCTCGAGAAGCGCGTCACAACGGTGGGCCCGGTGCATCCTCACGTCGAGGTCAAGATCATCAATCCCGAGAACGGACGCACTATCCGGCGAGGTGAGACAGGCGAGCTCTGCACGCGCGGCTACTGCGTCATGCTCGGCTACTGGGAGGACGAGGAGGCGACCCGCGACGTGATCGACGCGGCGCGCTGGATGCACACCGGCGATCTGGCCACGATGGACGACGACGGCTACCTCAACATCGTCGGCCGCATCAAGGACATGATCATCTGCGGCGGCGAGAACATCTATCCGCGCGAGATCGAGGAGTTCCTCTACTCGCACCCGCAGGTAGTGGACGTGCAGGTGATCGGAATCCCCGACCCCAAGTTCGGCGAGACGATCTGCGCCTGGATCATCCGCCGCCAGGGAGCCGAGCTGGACGCAAAGGGAGTCAAGGACTTCTGCCGCGGCCAGATCGCTCGCTACAAGATCCCCCGCTACGTCCGCTTCGTCGACAGCTTCCCGATGACGATCAGCGGCAAGATCCAGAAGTACAAGATGCGCGAGACCGAGATCGAAGAGCGCGGCCTGACCGAGCTCGAGACGGCGTAGATCGACGCTATCCGCAGGGCGGAATCGGCGGCAGCAACTTCAGCGGCAGAAAGACGATGTCCTTGAGCGCGTGCATCGTCTTTGTCTTCGGCGGCTTGCCCAGAGCGAGGCTCATCGCCCCGAGGTGCGTATCGCCACCTGGGCTGATCTGAATGTAGCGACCGCTGGACGTATCCGCGAGGTAGGCCTTGGGCCAGACGGTGAAGGAGACATAGCGACCGGCTAGATGTACCCAGTTATCGATGAAGTCGGGGATCGGTGTCGAAAACACCCGCCGCGGCGCGACGTCGATCGACGGCGACCACCAGAGCGATCTCCATTTATCGGTCTCATAGGCCAACGCCTTTCCGTCGGTGACAGGGGCCAAGCCCCCGCGCAGGTTCCGCAGCGCTGGCGGAGTGGCAACCGCCCGGCCCGTCCTGGCGCTGGTGGCCCTCATCACGGTCAACGCACCGGGCTTCAACGACTCGGGCCAGACGACCAACGGACCGTCAACCAAGAACGACCCACCGACGTGGCCGTGGTGGACGATCCGGTCGCGACCGGTTTCTAAGTCGGCCACATGTACATCCCCCTGCATATCCCCGGGGCCGATCGCCCCTGAGCCCTGCTCCCACGTCGCGTAGCCACTAAACGCGACAGGCGCCTGCCAGGCGCTGGACCAATAGACCCCGTTAGGGGCGCGAGTCGCGGCCCCGATCTGTCTCACGCGCCCCGTATAAGAGTCCCACGACCAGACGGTGAAATCGTCCAGTCCGTTGAGCGAGTGGTATTCGTCCCAGACCAGCCAGCGTCCATCGAAGCTGCCACTCGCCTGATCGTTGGCGGGATCGGGGAAGCGCTTGATCTCGGTATATCGACCGGTCGCCACATCGACCCTGACGACGCCGGAGTAGTCGTTGGTGTAGATCTCCGCGAAGAAGGAGTGCTCGTCGTTCGCGAGCGCTAACGGTGCCACGGAGATCCGGCGGGAGAGCGCTACTAAACCTCTATTGAGCACCTTCCTCCAGGCGGCATCCGGCTTCGCTTCGCACCATGTTTTCTGGGTGTGAGGCGATGCTGCCCGCGAAACACGCGCACTTCCACGTGCGATCGACGACCCGGATTGGTTGCTCGCAACCACGAGACAGACGAACATGAGCACCGCGGCGGGCCGACGCCCGCCGCGGTAACTCATACCTTTTATCTCACCAGACGTAACCACGACCGCCGACGATCGTAACGATCCTGCTCGAGGATATCGTCGAGTAAGCAGGCACGTTTCCGGCCCAAGAGATGACGTCCTCAGCGCCATGCACCGAGTCTTCGTACATCGTGTAAGCGCCACTATTCGTGTAGCCCCGGATATCGAACCAATGGAAGATGTTCGTATTCGGGTGCCCGACTAGATGATCGCCACCCATGACTTCATAGGCATCGCCGATCAGTGGCGCTCCGACCGTCGAGATGTTGTACACGAGACGGGCCTTGTAGTTGTTCACCTCAGTAGAACTAGGTGAGTACGAGACCGGGTTGGGTACGTAGTAGTTCCTCGTCTGGTGGGCGTTCATCACATCGGGGACAGGAAAGCCCGTGCTCGTGGGCCCACCCGACCAGGCGGTTCCAGCGGTCGTCGTACCCAGCTCCTGCGCCAGCTGCGCCTGTGTGAACCACTTCCCCATCTGACCGAGAGCCTCGTTTACCGAAGCCGGCCCGCACCAGTACGACGTTTTCTGCGGGTTCTGGTCTGCGCTCAAAGAGTCAGAGGTTGTTGCTGCTGCGGCGGCGCTCGAACTAGCGCTTACGGTCGCAGCGCTCGCCGTTCCGGAAAGGACATTCGCGACCGCTTGCTTCTTTAGCGCCAACATCTGCTGCTGATACGGAGTGAGTGGCAGATGTGGATCTGTGTCTGTCGCCGCCTTGTAAGCCGCATCGTTACTGGTCGGCGCCGCGCTCGCGGTCATCGTCACAGCCAGGAATAACGCGGTGCAGAAAACCCCGGCGATAACGAACGCAATCCGTTTTATAAAGCGCATCAATCTTCCCCCTATATTTGCTTGACACGGTCACTGTTCGTGCCGAATCGAAGACGGGGACCGGAAACTTGCAGACGGACGCCGACACGAGACAGGTCGTGTCGAAATGCCCGTATTCACGGCGGTGCGCACTCGTGCGCCCGCGCTCAACTAAGTCATTTCGTGCAGCGATTCGGCGCTGCCGTTTCGCGCACGAAGCGATTTCCCCTGCGCTTGATCCGACTGAACGTTGAGATCCTAGAAGGAGTCCCGGCTCGGATCAAGATGTCTCTTTTCGACCTGTCCATTTCCGACGGCAGCAGATCGCGCGCCGCCCTTCGAACGGGAACGTAGAACTTCAGTCTTCCGGCTCGCGTTCTGGGCTCGAGAGCTGGGCGCCGAGTGCTGAGATCAGGGCACAGCGGCGTTCTGCGCCCCGGCGCCTCGGGGATATTCCGCATGTATTTGAACCTCGTATTAACGAGAAGGACAACTCCGTGTCGATCCGTCCGGTGGACGAAGTCGCGCCGGGAGGCCGTGACGCGGTTTTCGCTCTGGCGGTTCGCTGTTAGAGTCGAGCCGTGCGTCTCGCAGCGGCGCTTCAGAATCCGGACCGGCCCGCCAATCGGACCGGCGAGTGCGCGCGAGTCGGTCTGGTATTGCTTGCTCTGGGCGCGGTGTTGCTGAGCGGCGCCTGCAATCAGGCGATCGCCGGCAAGGCGCAGACCGCAAACAAGGTGCCCAAGAGGGCGGTGCGCCTGCTTTTCGCCGGCGATGTCATGCTCGGGCGCGGCGTGGCGCCCTTCGCCAAGGAGCATCCGTACGACCTCTTCGCCGGGATCCGCTTCGAGGTCTCCTCGGCCGACCTGGCGATGGCGAACCTCGAGTCGCCCTTGACGACGCGGCCGCACCTCGCCACAAAGGGGCCCGACGCCCTCGAGGCGCGACCGTCCTCGGCCCGGTTGCTCGGGCTGGCCGGCTTCGACGCCGTCACGATCGCCAACAACCACGCCGGCGACGCCGGCCCCGAGACGGCGGGCGACACCATGCGGGCGCTCGAGGCGGCGAAGATCACCGTGGTGGGAGCGGGCTCCTCGCCCGAGCAGGCGTTCGCGCCGAGGATCGTTCGGGCCGGCGGGCTGCGCGTGGCATTGCTTGCCTTCGACACGACCATGGAAGGGCCGCGGGCCGGAAGCGGCAAGTCGGGAGTCGCCTGGTGGGACGCGGCGCTGGCGCGCAAAGCGGTCGAAAGCGCCCGCTCACAGACCGACGTCGTCGTCGTCGCCCTCCACGGCGGTGCTCCTTACGCCCCCGAGACCGATCCGTACCTCCTGCGCCTGGAACGGCAACTAGCGTCGTGGGGCGCGGACATCGTCTGGGCCGCCGGTCCGCACGTCGTCCAGCCGGTTCATCTGGTCGACGGGCGCGGCGGCCGGCCGGCGATCGTTGCTACCAGCCTCGGCAACCTGATCTTCGACCAGCACATCCCCGGCACCAGGCGGGGCGCGCTGCTCGAAGTGCTCGCCGGCGCGGACGGCGTACGAGCGTACCGGGTCGGCAGCACGGTCGCCGCGGCGCCCGCGAGCTTCATCGGCTGGAAGGCTCCCCGTTCCGATGCCGTCGCACTCGAGGGCGACTGGTGGACGCTGGCGCATCCCATTACGCCCGCTCCGGTCGTGCGCCCGCGTGATCTCGCCGGGATCGAAGGCGAGGTGACCGCCGCAGCGATCGGCGACCCTGAGGGTAACGGCGGTCGTCAGGTCGCCGTCTCTTCCCGGCACCGGTTTCGCCCCACCAACGTCAGCGTTCTCGTGCCGCGGCGGCAACTGCTAGACCGGTACGGCCTAACGGCCCATATTGGCCTCTACCGACCGCGAGACCTGCGCCCGCTCTGGGTGGCGGGGACGCTACTCCGCCCGGTCGCCGCGCTCGCGGCCTGCGACGGGGCACTCGCGGTCGCTTACTCGACCCTCAACAGCCCAAAGATAGTTGGCACCGGCGCCTGGGAATGGGGTGGCTTCGGCTTCCAGCCGCTCGCCGACCTGCCCGGCCCCGGTAACCCCGCCTGCGCCGACGTCGACGGCGACGGCCGGCTCGATCCAGTCATCCTCGGAAGGAGCTCGCGATGATCAGGCGTTCGCTCGTCTGCGTGTTGCTGGTGTCTCTGATCGCCGGCGTGGCGATCGGATGCGGTTCCACCAAGAAAAGCGCTTCGACCACGATGTCGACCACGAGGCCGCCGCTGAAACCGGTCGCCTTCACGCTTCCGGTCTCGCCCGTCCACTTCGCCGACTTCACGCCCGTGCCGCTGATGAATCCGTCGCTTCCGGCCTACGCGGGGCCAACGACCCCACACTCGCTCGACGTCGTGAAGATCGTGCCCGATCTTCGCTGGGTACTCAAGACGCCGCGACTGGTCGCAGCTCTCGAGAAAAACGGGTTCGTGATCTCACATGGTGTGTACGGCCCATTGGATCTCTTCCAGGGCGCATATCAGGGCAGCGAGTACGGCGGCTGGCCGGTATTCGTGACCACGGATGTCGCCTACCACGAGTGGCACCTCGTCTTCGACAAGGTTCTACGCGACATCGAGCAGAAGGTGCTCCTACCCAAGCTCGAAACGCTCGTCTCCGGCTCGCTCCAGGCCGCTCACGAGCAGGCGAACGAGCTCAAGGGCAGCTCGCTCGAAGACTCGGCCTCGCGGGTCGAGCAGCTCTTCCAGGTCGCGGCCGCCGAGCTGGGCCAGCAGGTGACGCTCGGAAAGCAGGCCGAGCAGGAGAAGGCGCTGATCGACGAGCACACGAATCCCAAAGCGGACTCTCCGCTGCTCGGCTCGACCGTCGACTACTCGCTCTTCACGCCGCGCGGCCACTACACACGAAACGCCCAGCTCACACGCTTCTTTGTGGGTATGTCCGTCCTCGGGCAGCTTGCTTTCTGCCTGCCGGGAACTGTTGACTGCCCCGGCACGGAGCCGGCCCGGATCGGAATCCTCGCCTCACGCGTGCTCGTCCGCAATCCGGATCTGATCGCCCTCTGGCACCATATCTACGAGCCGACCGCCTTCCTGGTCGGTGTCGCCGACGACTACACGCCGCTGGAGGTCGAGGCGGCCGCCAAGGCCACCCCGGCCGGCGGGCTGGACAACGCCAAGGCGTTCGAGAGCGATACGGCCGTAAACGCCGTCGTTCAGGCTCTGGTCAACGCAAGGCCGGTGAAGATCAACCCCGAGCGCGCCTCCATCCGCCTGATGGGGACTCGCTTCGTGCTCGACTCCTACCTGCTCGACCAGCTGATCGCGCCGAACGTCGGCGCGGGCGACAAGCCGCGGCTCACCCCCTCTGCGCTCGACGTCGCCGCTTCCTTCGGCTCCGACTACGCCAAACAGCTGCTAAAGCGGGAGGGAGTGTATGCCTGCGCCAACTACTCCACGCAACTTGCGAAGGTGCAGGAAGTGGTCTCGAATCGCCCGGCCAAGGACTGGGGCTCGACCGTCTACGACTCCTGGCTCTACGCGCTCCAGCCGGTGTTCGAACAACACGGTGCGGCCTTCCCCGATTTCATGCGCACGTCGGCTTGGGCCGCGAAAGCACTGCAGGCCGGCTTTGGCTCCTACGCCGAGCTCAAGCACGACACGATCCTCTCCGCGAAGCAATCCTTCGCCGAAGGGGACGTCCCCACCCTGTACCCGAAGCCGCCGCGAAACTGGGTCGAACCAGAGTCGGTCGCTTTTGCCCGGCTTACGGAGGCTGCGAGACTGATGCAGAAGGGACTCGCCGAGCGGAACCTGCTCACGAAGCAGGCAAGCGGGCTGCTCGCGACAGAACTCGGCATGTTCGGCTTCTTCGAGAGAATCGCCAGGGACGAGCTCGCAGGAAGACCGATCTCGGCCAAGGACAACAACCGGCTCAGGTATATCGGTGGTGAGTTCGAGGCAATCTGGTGGCGAACAGGTGATCTGATGCCGTACGGCCAACCCGGTGCAGATTCGGGTGAGGAGATCGTCGCCGACATCAGCTCGAGCCCGGCGGGAGTCCTCGAGATCGGCACGGGGAAGATCGATCAGATCTACGTGATCGTGCCCGACGACAAAGGGGGCTTTCAGCTGGCCGTGGGCGGCGTCTACTCCTACTACGAGTTCCTCAACCCGCCCGGACAGCGCCTGACCGACAAGGAGTGGCGCGGCTTACTCAACAGCGGCAAGGCGCCCGCACGTCCAAGCTGGGAGAAGGTCTTCCTCCCGAGTTAGGCGCGAAGTGAATACGACATGAAACCGACAGGAACCTCGCCGCTACACCGCCGCTTCGGCCCGGTGCGCCCGGCGAGCCTCGAAAGGAGCTCACGATGGCCAGACGCTCGCTCGTCTGCGTAGTGCTCTTGTCTCTGATCGCCGGCGTGGCGATCGGATGCGGTTCCGCGAAAAAAAGCGTTTCGACCACGACGACGACCATAAAGCCACCGCTGAAACCGGTCGCCTTCACGATCCCGGTCTCGCCCGTCCGCTTCGCCAGTTTCGTGCCGGTGCCGCTTCTGAACGCGGACTCGCCGGTCTACGCGGGATCGGCGACACCGAGCTCGCTCACTAGCGTCAAGATCGTCTCGGCGCTCGAGAGCGAGATCGCGAAGCCAGGCGTGACCGCGGCGCTCGAGAAGAACGGCTTCGCGGTCGTCCCGGCCGACTTCAAGCTCTTCCAGTACGCCTACGAAGGTAACGACTACCAGGGCTGGCCGGTGTTCGTGACCACGGACGTCGCCTATCACGAGTGGCACCTGGTCTTCGACAAGCTGCTGCGCAGCCTCGAGCAACAGGTTCTGCTGCCGAAGCTCGAGACGCTCGTCTCCGGCTCGCTCCAGGCCGCGAACACGCAGGCAAGCGAGCTGTCGGGGACGGCACTCGAGGACTCGGCCTTGCGGGTCGAGCAGCTCTTCCAGGTCGCAGCCGCCGAACTGGGCCAGGACGTGATTCTCGGGAAACAGGCCGCGCAGGAAAAGGCGCTGATCGACGCCCACAGCGAGGCGGATGCGACCTCGCCGATCCTCGGTGGCAAGATCGACTACTCGCTCTTCACGCCGCGCGGTCACTACACCCGCACTCCGCAGCTGACCCGCTTCTTCCTGGGCATGTCCACTCTGGAGCAACTCTCCTTCTGCCTTCCGGGCACGTTCAAGTGCCCGGGCATGGAGCCGACTCGCATCGGCATCCTCGCCTCGCGCGTGCTCGACTCGAGTCCTGATCTGATCTCGCTCTGGCGCCAGATCTACGAGCCGACCTCCTTCCTTGTCGGCGTCGCCGACGACTACACGCCGCTGGAGGTGCAAAAGGCGGCCGAATCGACGCCTGCGGGCGGACTCGCCAACGCGCAGGCCTTCGCAAGCGATGCCGCCGTGAACGCGGTTGTTCGCGCCCTGGTCAAGGCAAGGCCGGTGAAGATCAATCCCGAGCGGGCCGCCATCCGGCTGATGGGAACGCGCTTCGTGCTCGATTCCTACCTCCTCGACCAGCTCGTCTATCCGAACGTGGGTACGGCCGAGAAACCGCGGTTGACCCCTTCGGCGCTCGACCTGGCTGCGTCCTTCGGCTCGGGTTACGCGAAGCAGCTGCTCGAGCAGGAGGGCGCGTATGCCTACGCCCATTACGCGAGCCAGCTCCAGAAGGTGCAGAAGGCGGTCTCCACGCGGCCGGCCAAGGACTGGGGCTCGACCGTCTACGACGCCTGGCTCTACGCACTCGAGCCGATGTTCGTCCGCCATGGAACGGCCTTCCCGAGCTTCATGCGTAACCAGGCCTGGGCGGGGAAAGCGCTGCTATCGGGCTTCGGCTCCTTCACCGAGCTCAAGCACGACACGATCCTCTTCTCCAAGCAGCTGATCGCAGAAGGCGGCGGTGAGAACCCGGCTCCACCGGCGAGAAACTGGGTCGAGCCCGATCCGGTGGCTTACGCTCGCCTCGCCGAGGCCGTCAAGCTGATGCAACAAGGGCTGGCCGAGCGGAGCCTGCTTACCACGCAAGCAAGCGGGCTGCTCACCAGCGAGATCGACATGTTCGGCTTCTTCGAGCGGATCGCCAAGGACGAGCTGGCGGGAAACCCGATCTCGAGCAAGGACAACAAGCGGCTCCACTACATCGGCGGAGAGCTCGAGGCAATCTGGTGGCGAACGGCCGACATGTCCCAGTACGCCTCGCCGACCGAAGCCGACGACGAGGCGCTCATAGCCGATATCGGCTCGAGCCCGAAGGGAGTACTCGAGCTTGGTACCGGACGAATCGACCGAATCCTGGTGCTCGTCCCCGACGACCAGGGCAACTTCCAGCTGGCCGCCGGCGGCGTCTACTCCTACTACGAGTTCCTCAACCCGCCCGGACAGCGCCTGACCGACAAGGAGTGGCAGGGCTTGCTCAACAGCGGCAAGGCGCCCGCGCGCCCCGACTGGGAGAAGATCTTCCTCCCCAGCTAGCCTTGGTGGCTGGATTCCCGCGTCGCCTCGCCGCGGCGCGGGAATCCAGCTCGGATACGTTCAAGGAATGAAGACGAGCGCAGGAATCCTCCTCTACCGGGCAAGCGAGGCCGGTTTCGACGTGCTGATCGCGCATATGGGCGGCCCTTTCTGGGAAGGGAAGGACGCCCGCGCCTGGTCGATCCCGAAGGGAGAGATGGAGGAAGGGGAGGATCCGCTCACCGTTGCGCAGCGGGAGTTCGAGGAGGAGCTGGGCTCGCCGCCGCCGCCCGAGCCCTACCTCGATCTCGGCTCAGCCGAGCAGTCGAGCCGCAAGCGCATCCACATCTTCGCAGTACGCGGCGACCTCGACACCGAGGCGGCGACCAGCAACACGTTCAGCCTCCAGTGGCCGCCCGGCTCGGGACTGATTCGGGAGTTTCCCGAGATCGACCGCGCCGCCTGGGTCTCGCTCGAGGTCGCCGGCGAGAAGCTGGTGCAGGGACAGGTGCAGTTCCTGGAGCGGCTGCAACAGGCACTCGAGGGCGGACGCTAGTCGCCGGATCCGGGCCTGACCAGGCCTGCCTCGTAGGCGAGCACGACCGCTTGCACCCGGTCGCGCAGCTGGAGCTTGCGCAGCACGCTCGAGACATGCGTCTTCACCGTCGTCTCGCTGACGACCAGCTCCGCCGCGATCTCGGCGTTCGAAAGCCCGCCGGCGATCAGACGCAGGATCTCGAGCTCGCGCGGAGTCAGCGAGTCCAGCTCGGGCAGCGGCCCCTTCTCCGAGGCGTCGAACGAGGCCGCGAAGCGATCGAGCAGACGGCGCGTGACCGAGGGCGCCAGTAGCGCCTCGCCCGAGGCGACAATCCTGATCGCCTCCACCAGTTGCGCCGGTTGTACGTCCTTGAGCAGGAAGCCGCTGGCGCCGGCCCGCAGCGCCTCGAAGACGTACTCGTCGAGATCGAAGGTGGTGAGGATGATCACCCGCGCACCGGAGCCCGACTCGAGCAGACGCCGGGTCGCCTCTACTCCGTCCAGCACGGGCATGCGCACGTCCATCAACACGACGTCGGGCGCCAGCTCGCGCGCCAGCTCGATCGCCTGCGAGCCGTTCTCGGCCTCCCCCACCACCTCGAGATCGCCGCGCGCCTCGAGGATCATGCGAAAGCCGCTGCGAACGAGCGCCTGGTCGTCGACGATCAGGACGCGTACGCTCAAACGAACTGCTCCCGGCTCGAGAGCTCGCCGAGCGGAAAGCGTGCCTTGATCGCGAAGCCGCCGTCCGGCGCCGGCCCGGCCTCGAGCACGCCTCCGAGCAGGGCCGCGCGCTCCTGCATTCCGACCAGGCCGTGGCCGTCGGCCGCCTGCTCGTCCGGACCGGCGCCGTCGTCGACGATCTCCAGCGCGAGCTCGCCCACGCGCCTGCTGATACGAATCCGGGCGCGACCGGCGCGAGCGTGCTTGAGCGTGTTCGTGAGCGCCTCCTGGACGATTCGGTAGGCGGAGAGATCGATGCCAGTGGGAAGCTCGCCAAGGTCGCCCTCCAGCTCCAGCTCGACCTCCAGGCCGGTGCCGCGAACCTGCTCGAGCAAATCCGCCAGCGCTCCCAGTCCGGGCTGCGGCTCGAGCCGGCCCTGCTCCCGAGTGCGCACGATTCCAAGCAGGCGCCTGAGCTCGGTCAGCGCCGAGCGCCCGCTCTCCTCGATCGAGCGCAGGGCCTCACGCGCCCGCTCGGGGTGCTTTTCGAACACGTCGCCCGCGGCCGCCGCCTGAACGACCATGACGCTGACCGAGTGGGCGATCACGTCGTGCAGCTCGCGCGCGATCCGAGCCTGCTCCTCGGCGGCGGCGCGGCGAACGTTGTCCTCGCGCTCCCGTTCCAGCCGCTCGGCCCGCTCCTCCAGCTCGCGGTAGTAGGCCCTCTTCGTGCGTAGGTTGTCGCCAAGGATCCAGGCAGCGGCGGCGAACACGATCACGTGCAGAACGGATTCGCCGCCGTTCAGGCCGACTCGCGGAATCAGCGACGCCAGCAGCGCGACGAGCGCGACGAGACCCGCCCGAAGCGCGATTCGCCGCTCGGTGTGCGAGGCGACCGTGTAGAGGGCGAGCCCGAGCGCGAACGGCGGTAGGGCGCCGACGACGTACTGCGTTGCGACAGAGGCCGAGAGCACGACGGCCAGCACGGGCAGCGGAAAGCGCCTGCGCAGAAGCAGAGGGAGCGTCTGCAGCAGCACCGGCGCCGCGGCGATCGCGGGCGAGTCGTGCTGGGTCGCCCAGACGAACGTCGGCGGCAGCAGTAAGGCGACCAGACCGATGTCGATCAGGTCTGCCTTCCGCTGCTGGAAACGCTCTCGGATCATGAGCGAAACGGTACTCCCGCCCGCTGTGGGGATGTCAGGCGTCCCGCATACGTGTGCGCCAGAGCCCGAGCCCGCCGAAGATCGCGACCCAGAAAGCCAGCACGATCAGCGAGGTGGCGAGCGACATGTTGACCATGTCGTGTGGATCGGGAGGCGGAAGCGGCGAGATCCGCTCGACCGCCACGCTCAGGAGCCCGTCGCGAGCCCGGCCGAGCACGCTGATGTTGCGAAGGATCGCTTGAATCGGGAGCAGGTAGGCGATCAGGATGCTGATCGTGGCCGCGCGCGAGCCCACGAGCGAGCCGAGCCCGAGCGCTATCACGTAGACGATGCCGGCGCTGAAGAGCACATACAGACCGGCCTTGATGAACAGCGTCACGCTGGGCGTCGCCAGGCCGCCCGCAAGCACGACGCAGAGCACGGCGGCGAGCGCGTAGGCGGCTGCCACCAGTGGTAGGAGCATCGCCAGCCCGCCCGGGATCCGAGCCAGGAACAGCCGTGTGCGCGAGCGTCCGCTCGAGACGAGATCCCGGAAGACGCCCGAGTTCAGGTCCTGCGTGCCGGCGGCCGCGCCGACCAGCGCCGCCGCGATCATGCCGGCGATCTGACCCATCAAGAAGAGCGAGTGCCCGAAATTGACGGTACCGCCCGCCGGACCGTACTTGACCGAGTTGGAGACGTGGAAGAGCTCCACGGCCGTGTACATGATCGCTATGACGCCGACCGTCAGGACCGCAGTCGGAATCCAGACGCCGCGGCTCTTGCGCAGCTTGAGCAGCTCGGCACGCTCGAGCCGGAAGGGCAGTCGTAGCGATCTCGGGATCTGAACGGTGCTCTCCGAGGTGGTCATGAGTCCTCTCCAAACCTGCGCGTGATTTCCAGGAAACGATGCTCGAGCGAGACATGCGAGGGCTCGAGGCGGTGTACGGCGATACCGGCTCCGACGAGCCGCTTGTTGAGCTCGGCCGCCACCTTCTCGAGCGGCTCATCCGGGCGCAGCAGCACGCGCAAGCCACCGGCGATCTCCTCCACCTCGAGCAACGAGCCGTTGCCGTCGATGGCGCTGAGCGCCTTGCGCGGCTTGTCGCAACCGATCGTGATCGCTCCGTCGTCGCCGGCGGAGAGCTCGGCGAGCGAGCCCTGGGCGACGATGCGGCCGCGGTCGACAATCGCCACGTGGTCGCAGATCTTCTCGACCTCGTCTAGCAAATGCGAGGAGAGGACCAGCGTCCGCCCCTCGGCGATCCAAGAGCGGACGAGGCCGCGGAACTCCTGGATGCCGCCGGGATCGAGGCCGTTGGTCGGCTCGTCCAGGATCAGGACCTCGGGATCGGCGAGCAGACAGCGGGCGATACCGAGCCGCTGGCGCATGCCCTGCGAGTAGGTCGAGACACGGTCGTCGGCGCGGTCAGTCAACCCGACCTGCTCGAGCACGCTGTCGATGCGCATATGCGCTCGCGGCTCGCGTGCGGCGGCCGAGATCCACAGGTTCTCGCGCCCGCTCAGGTGCTTGTGGAAGCCCGGCTCCTCGACGATCGCCCCGACACGCGCCAGCGCCCGCGAGCGCTCCTTCGGCATCGGCCGGCCGAGCACACGCATCGTTCCGGCATTCGGCTGCGTCAGCCCGAGCAGTATCCGAATCAAAGTCGTCTTGCCGGCCCCGTTCGGACCGAGGTAGCCGAACGCCGAACCGCGCGGAACGCGCAGATCGACCCCGTCCACGGCTATCTGTTCGCCGAAGCTCTTGCTCAGACCCTCGGTCTCGATCACGTAATCGCTTTGCTTTGCCATGTTCCTCCTCGCTCGAGACGCACCCTACCCGCGAGAGAGGTAATGCAACCTCCGGCTGAAGATCGATCTTTGCCTCCTCCTCGAGAACGATCTGACCTTCCGGAACCGCCGGCCGAGAGAGTGAGAGGCGATTCTCATCGTCGAGCACATCAGGGGCCAACGACTCCTCCCGGCCAGGCGCGACTGAGGACGCAGCATCGTGCCGCCGAGCGCGGCCAGGCGATGGAGTGCTTCGTTTTGAGACGAGTTCCAAGGTTCGAACGGGCCGTGAAGGCGGTAGTGCGTCAAGTGGCCCGGGCGGCCATATCGGGCGTGCAGACCTGGCGGGATCGGCCCTAAGCGGCGACTGTTAACCTCGACCGAACAGCGGGTCGGTGAGGGAGAGACCGGCGGCGCCCTGGAGCTGGTTCCAGAGGTAGAAGAGGATGAGCGCGGCGCCGAGTATGGTGAGGTTCTTCATGAACTGGATCCGCTGAAGCTGCCTCGGCATCGGCTCGGTCTCACGCCAGAAGGCGTGCATTACGGGAGTGACCGCGATCAGGAAAGCGGCGATCAGGAGCGCGCCCAGGTCGCCCCAGACGCCGAGCGCCACCATGATCGAGCCGGCGGCGATCATCGCACCGCTCGCCGGCACGGTCAGCTGCGGCAACGGCGCCCGGTACTGGCGAGCGTAGGCAGCCGCTCCCTTCCGTCCGAGGAAGTGGCTCTTGATGCCGGACTCGAAGAACATGATCGAGAAGAGAATCCGGCCGGCGAGAAAGACAAAGTCCATCTTCGGCTCCCGGAGACTTATCGAGGTTGCGGCGACTCCAGTGTTCTAACGCTGCGCGCTCGCTCGGTCAAGCAGGAGCTAATACGAGACGGCGGGCAACTTGGACAGCACTCGCAAGCGCACCGGTTCTCGCCGCGCCGGCTCCCAGGCCGACGAGCGGCACATCGGGCACACCGGTGGCTCGCTTATAACGACGATTCCGTAACCACACGTTCCGCAGACAAACTCCTGCTTCTCGGTCTTCTTTCGCTCTGCGTGAGCGCCGATCTCGACTGAAACTGCCACTGAGCGGACCTCCCCGGTTTGGTCTTCGCTTGCCTGTTATAGCCGCAGTCGGCGCAGTTAAACCCTCCCCGCCGTGCGACACTCGCAGACCGGAAATTGGTCGCGAAGCCCCGAATTTGTGCGCTCGGCGGCCTGGAGGAAGCCTTGCCGTTGTGTTTAGTCGAGCCGAAGTACTGGAACTAATCCGGCAGACGCGTTAGTTTCTGCACCAACACGAAGCGGCCGCTGGGCCGCGAGGTATCGAAAGGATGCGAATGAATCTCGAGAAAGTCTCGATGGGGCGCAGGGTCCTGTTTGGATCTGGAGTGCTGCTCTTCATCTTCTCCCTCATGGCCTGGAACAGCGTTTGCGTGAGCGGCTTCGGTGCGAAGGTCTGCGCTAGCGCCGGCGCTTGGGACACGGGCAGGGGCAAGATGCTGGGCATCTTCCTCATCCTTCTACTCATCTGGGAAGCCGTCCTCCTCCTCCAGGTCCTCTCGCCTGACACGATGAAGCTTCCTGAGTTGCCGGTGAAGCCGATTCTGATCTCGCTCGTGCTCGGCGCTATTGCGATCCTCTTCGGCCTGCTCCGCTTTTTCCAGGGAAGCCACAAGACGTGGGAAGCTTGGATCAGCCTCCTGCTGATGATCGCTCTCGCCGCCGGTCTCTTCCTCCGCTTTCAGGAAGAGGGCGGAGCAACTACCGTCAAGTCCGTCAAGTAGTCGCAACTCAATGGAGTAAACCGGAGCGGGCCCACGGGCCCGCTCCTTCTTTTCCGTACGAATCGCTTGGCGCTGCGAGGTGGCGTACTAGATCGAGTCGTAGCCGCAGCCTCAGCCGCCTGCTCGCATACCGCCCTCGAGAATCTCGGCCGGCGACTCGTATCGACAGTGAGGACAGACGTGGGCGTCGCGGCGCATCCGCTCCTTGCAGTGCGGGCATTCGCGGTACAGGCGCGACGATCCCCGCGGACTCACTTCAAACGCCTCGCCGAGTAGAAGCGCAATCACGACACCGAGCCAGCTGAGGACGAGCCCAAGCAGAAGGCCGACCAATGCTCCTCGACCCCTGCTCTCGGTGATCAGCGCCGCGATCACGATCGGCGCGAGCCAGCCGCCCAGCAAAGCGATCACGAGGAATCCGGAGAAGATCATCATGGTGAAGCTGCCCTCAGAGGCGGGCAGTTTACCCAACTCCAGTCAAGGTCGTCCGCGCAGGCCGAAGCAGAGCCCTCGGTGGGAGGGCCACCGCGCGCCCGAGGCTAGGGCTCAGTCGCCCCAGTCGAAATCGCGCGAGCGGGCCCAGACGCTCTCACTGAGCTCCGGAAGCCCATCGACGGTCTCCTCGCCAGGCCAGGCGAGCTCGATCGTCTCCACCGGTGCAGACACGCCGTCCATCGTTTCTTCGAGTCGTGCCTGCTCTTCTGTCTTGAACAACGGATGATTCTCGAACGGGTCTTCGGACGCGTAGCGATCGAGCGGCATCGAATTGTCCAGAGCCGAGTTCCTGCGTTTTAGCTCGAGATGCTCTTCGATTGCCTTGGCGAGAAGAGAAGGTGTCTCAACCGTCATAGGATCAATCCTCCTGATTGGGGTCGAGGCGTACTTGCGGCGGTCGATTGTAACGGACCTTCGACAACCGAGAGTAGGTTAGCCGTCGGACACAGAAGGACCGGACTTGAGCGGAACCCGTTACCTGCGGGCAAGTCGTTCCGGCGTCCGTTGGAAGCTCGAACAGAACGAAGCACTCCGCCGCCTGGCCGCGCTCGGCGGCACGATGCGTTGTCCTCGGCCTCGCCTCGCACTCACCGATCGCACCCAGTCGACGGGTCTTCATTCCGTTAGAGCTTCTTACTCAACCACGCCCGGGTCGACCGGCTCGCCGTCGGCGCTTTCCACGCGGTTGCGCCCGCCTCTCTTGGCCCGGTAAAGAGCCTCGTCGGCGGCAGCCAGGAGCTTCTCGCGGCTGCCCGCGCGCAGGAAGCTGGCGACGCCGAAACTGGCCGTGATCGAGATCGGGTCACCGTCCTCGATCGGGATCCGGCGCCGCGCGAGCGTCCGCCTGATCCTCTCGGAGAGCCGAGCGCCACCCGCGGCGTCGGTCCCGGGAAGGACGAGGGCGAACTCCTCGCCCCCCCAGCGCCCGGCGGTATCGATCTCGCGCAAGGAGTGAACGAGAACGAGAGCCAGCTCCTTGAGCACGGCATCGCCGGCGGCATGGCCGTAGTGGTCGTTCACCTCTTTGAAGTGGTCGATGTCGAGCAGCACCAGGGTGAGCTCACCCCCAAGACGCGAGGCGCGAACGATCTCCTCGTCCAGCGCCGACTCCGTGCGCCGGCGGTTCGCCAGTCCGGTCAGGCCGTCCACAAGCGCCTGCCTCTCGACGATCCGGTGCAGGCGTGCATTGTCGAGCGCCACCGCGGCGTGCCCGCAGAGGAGCGCGACCATCTCCAGCTCCTCCTCACTGAACTCGTTGCCGGTGAGTATCAGCGTCCCCAGCTGCTCGCGACCGGCCCTGAGCGACCACTCGCTCCTCTCCTTCCCTTCCTCGGGATCACCGGCCACGAAACGCTCTCCGTGCGGGCCGATCACGATCCCGCCCGTCGCCCGGGTCGACTCGACGGCCGACTCGACGACGACGCGCAGCAACTGCACCGCGTCGTGGGAGGCGCCGAGCCCCTCGCCGAAGCGAAGTGTCGCCTCTCGCAGCCGGCCGCGTTCCAGCTCGAGATCCTTCATCCGCTCCTCGAGTTGCACGGCCATCTCGTTGAAGGTGACCGCCAGACTGGCAAACTCGTCGCGCCCGCGCACCGGTACGCGCTCGCCCAAATGCCCGCGCGCGATCGCTCGCGCCGCCGCTGCCAGCGCACCGACGCTGCGCACGATCCCCCTGCCTTCGAAGAAGGCGATCGTGCCCATCAAGACGAGCAGTCCGAGCAGGAGCAGGAGCAGGCGCTCCTCGATCAGGAAAGCGGCATGGAGGGCGCGCGACCGGAGAGTGACGATCGCAAGCTCGAACGAGCCTTGAGTCGTGACCGGGTGCGAGACCGCGATCCGGTAGTCCTTGCCATTGAGCCGGGCGATCCCGACACCGCTCGAGCCCAGCTCTGCACGTCCCTTTGGCAGGCTCGCCGAGCGAAGAACGCGATCCCCCTGCGCGAGCACCAGCTTCTCATTCGAAGGAATCCCGGCCACGATCGCCAGGTGACCGAGGTAGGAGGAGTCGAGCGGAATCGCGGCGATCAGCTCTCCCAGAAGTACCTTCGTGCCGACGATCTGAACACGGCGCTCGGCCGCGTAGGTGGGCGCCTTTCCGATCCTCAGGCGACCGCTCTCCAGACGGAGATACGGCGAGTCGGCGATGAAGCCGGCCAGCGTTGCGCGGTCGCGGCGCAGGAGCGCCTTCTGAAACACGGTGGTGTTCGCCAGCCGCTCGGCACTTTTCTGGGCGTCGAGCAGCTCCTCGTCGTAGGTCGCGATAGCCGCTCTGAGACTCGCCTGGAGACCTTCGTCGAGGTGGCGCTGCTCGCTGCGCTCGATCACGGCCGTGAAGCCGAGGAAGCCGACGACAAGCGGCACCACCGCGAGCAGCACGAAGTAGACGACGAGCCGGCGAGCGAGGCTGGTCACAGCGTTCCTTTTCCCCCCGCCGAGGGATAGTCATGAAAACGTTTGCAGCGGAGAATGGCGGTGATGGGACCTGGAGGGGGCTGGCCGCAACGCGCTGTGCGCGTAAGCGTGATCGCGGCGTGCACGCTCGCGCTCGCCGGCTGGGCGGCCGCCTTCCCGGACGTCGCCTTCCACGGTCTGGAGTCGACGCGACCGGCCGCGACGAAACAGCCACGAGAGCCGGCCAGCGTGGCGATTGTCCACTTACGGGGCGTGAGTATCTCGATCCGCAACGAGTCTCCTCGGTCGAAGCATGCCTCAGGCTCGCAAGTATCGGGAGTCGCCGCCGCCGCCGCAGCGATAGTCGCAGCGGGGAAAAGCGGCCGGATCGACCTGCAGTCTCAGAAGCCGCGCAAGGTCAAAACGCCTGCAAAACCGCCGAGCACGCCGTCGCCGAAGCCCGCGCGACAGCCCGCGAAAGTCTCGCCGCCGGCGACGACTACCTCTCCCACGGCGACCGAGCCGAGCCCCGCCGAGCCAACAGATAACTCAGTGAAAGAGCAGGTCGATACCTCACCGGGCGCCGCGGATTCGAACAGCGGCGAATCCCGATCCGATCAGAACAAGCAGGATCGATCGAAAAGGCACTACGGCGATCAGGTCAACCGAAGAGATCGCAACCGCCAGCGCGATCGTCAGCCGGATTGCAGCCGCCGGGCGGGCCGTGGCGATCGATCCGGCGGACGTCGTTGACGGACCGCCGGGGACAACCGCTGCGGCCACTACACTCGCACTGTGAAAATCCTGGCTCTGGAGCGCGAATCGGGCGCTGCCGACGAGGCCTATGCGCCTCATCTCGAGGCCGAGGCAAGGCGGGTCTGGGAGCTGTATGAGGCCGGATCGCTACGAGAGATCTCGTTTCGCCTGGATGAGCCGCGCGCGGTCCTTGAGCTCGAATGCGCCAGCGCGAAGGAGGCAGAGGAGCTGCTCGCGACGCTTCCTCTGGTCGAGCAGGGGCTGATCGAGTTCGAATTGATACCGCTTCGCCCGTACCCGGGGTTCTCGCGCTTGTTTCGCGAACGCGGCGGTGGAAAAGTAGAGACAGGATCAGAAAACGACCGATTGGAGTCTTTGTGATTCTCTTGCGCCCTCTCTTCCGCTTGCTCGTCCGCGTCAAGGGACGGGTCTGGGTCGGGCTGACGGCTTTCCGCATCTACCGGCGCCTTCCCCGTTTCGCTCAGCGCCGGGTACGCAAGCGCGCGCTCCGCGCCTCGCCCCAGATCGTTAACAAACTGCTGACGAAAAAAACCCCCGAGCGTAAATCAACCTCCGAGCGCCGCTAGCGTCTCGGCGAACGGCGCTTTACCGGCTCCGTCTTCGAAGTCGCCACAGGCGCACCCGTCCCGGCGATCGGAGCGCTATCCCTCTCGATCGAGGCGGAGCCCTCCTTGCGCACGCGCAGGTCGTAGTAGAGGACGATCAGGTAAGCGGCCAGGAGAGAAACCGCAACGACCTCTCCGAAAGCAGCGCCGCAAACGATCACGACCAGCCGCACGGTCTCGCTGCCTGACGCGAATACCGAGGCAATCAGCTGGACGAGAATGCCGGCGAAGAGGGCGAGTGCAGAGCCGAAGACGACAGTCCCGAGCGAGCGCCAGTAGCTTCCGCGCACGAGGGTGCGTGAGCGTTTCAGAGCTTTGACCACGCCACCTCCCTCCACGAGCAAGGAGGGCGGCGCCACCGACCAGAAGCCGGCGAGCGAGAACGAGAACGGGATCAGTACGATGGCGAGATAGGCGAGGCCGCCCAACGGTCTCGCCCTCGCCATGACGAACAGAGCCACGCCGGGGCCGATTCCCGCAAGCATGAGCGCGACCAGCCAGAGGAAAGAGCTCAGCCGATCTCGCACGAAACAGAGCGACCCGCGTGCGCTCGTGCTCGTGCCGACCCGGATATCGGCAGCCGCCTTGAGGCACGCGCCGGCGGCAACGATCAGGGCAAGTAGGACCAGCAGCAGGTAGACGGCGATGAATACGTAGCCCATCTTCTTCGGCGTCGAGTCGTCGTGAAGGGCGAGCAGTAGCGCAATGAAGACCAGATTCACAGGAACGATCAGCGTCGCCGTGATGCGCACGAAGACGAGCAGGTTCCGGGCGACGAGAGCGGCTCCGCCCTCGAGGATGTCGCTCAAGGCGAGCCGGCGCGGTTCTGGCTCGGTCATTTGCGAGGACGATAGCCGTTGACTCGGAGATCGGAGCCGGCGAGCACACGGCGCCGGGCTGAGAGATTGAGACCTCCGGCTCAGCCGGAGGTCTCTAGGACTTAAGGAGTCCCGCCCAGGTCGCCCGTCCTCGTCTCTCGAGACGAGTATCCGCGCCTCGAAGCGATTCTCTCGCCCGATCCGGACGATGTCAACGCGATGACGGCGCTCACGAGCCTGCCGTCAGCGCACGAGTAGGATCGGCGCCGTGGGCAGAGACCTGGTAACCGGCCCGGATGGGCTCGAGCGCTGCTCCTGGGCTCTGGGGACGCCCGAGCTCGGCGTGTACCACGACAACGAGTGGGGCCTGCCCGTGCTCGACGACGACGCCCTTTTCGAGCGCATCTGCCTGGAGAGCTTCCAGTGCGGGCTCTCCTGGCTAACGATTCTGCGCAAGCGGGAGGCCTTTAAAGCGGGCTTCGCCGATTTTGAGATCGAGGCCGTGGCGAGATTCGGCGAGGCGGACGTCGCTCGCCTGCTCGCCGACCAGGGAATCGTTCGCAACCGGGGCAAGATCGTCGCCTCGATCGAGAACGCGCGCCGGGCGCTGGAGACGATCGGGGAATGCGGTTCGCTGGCGCAGCTGATCTGGCAGTTCGCTCCGGCGCCGGTGCCGGTGCCCCGCTCCTACGCCGAGATCCCGACCGTTACACCCGAGTCGGAGGTACTCGCACGCGAGCTCAAGCGCCGCGGCTTCCGCTTCCTCGGCCCGACGACCGTCTGCGCTCTGATGCAGGCCTGCGGGCTGATCAACGCCCACCTCGCAGGCTGCCACGCACGCGATCGAGTCGATACGGCCCGCGAGGCTGCCTGCGAGCAATTGACTCCCAACTGAGCCGAAACAGTGCCCGGCCTTGTCTCTGAGCAAGGTCGGGGTTAGCGTACTGCGGGTATGGGCCTGCGCTCGACTGCAGCCGGTCATGTCGCGCTGTTCCGCTACCCGGGCGTACGCCGTCTGTTCTGGGCGACGCTGATCTCGAGCACAGGCACCTGGCTGGCCATCGTCGCGCTCGCGATCGACGTCTTCGACCGAACGCACTCGTCGGTCTGGGTGGGCGCCCTGTTCGCGGCCGAGACGCTGCCGATCGCGCTACTCGGCTTCCTGCTCGGTCCGCTGCTCGACCGCTTGCCGCGGCGCTCGTTGATGATCGGCTCCGACCTCTTCCGTGCCGCCGTCTTCGTCGCCCTGGTCGCCGCGCCGAACGCCGGGACGATCATCGCACTGGCGACGCTGGCGGGACTGGCGACGGGTCTGTTCACCCCGGCGGTCTATGCGGGGCTCCCAAACCTGGTCGAAGAACGCGACCTGGCCGGTGCGAACGGTCTCTTCCAGACGGCCGTGAGCGTGACGATGATCGTCGGCCCGCTTTGCGGCGGTCTCATCGTCGCGGCGATGAGCCCACATCCGGCCTATCTGTTCAACGCCGGCACCTTCGTCTTCTCGGCGCTGCTCTTGGTCGGCATCCGCCCATCGGGCCTGCAGTCGATCGCGGCAGTCACGCGTGGCTACCTGCACGATCTCTTCGACGGCGCGGCCGCCGTCTTCCGCCTGCGTCCGCTCCTCACCGTCTTCGTCGCCTGGAACCTTGCCATGGTCGGAATCGCCGCGATGAACACGGCCGAGGTCGATCTGGTCAAGCACGATTTCGGCGCCGGCGACTTCGGTTACGGGTTGTTCATGGCCGCCACTGGCGTGGGCGTGTTCGTGGGCGCCTTCAACGCCCGCTCAGTGCTCGCCAGGCGACGCTTCGCCTCGGCCTATGCGCTGGGCTTCTCGATGCTGGCGACGGGAACGGCCCTGGTCGCTCTGCTGCCTCCGTTCGCGCTCGCGACTGCTCTGCTCGTTGTCGCCGGAGCCGGTGACGGCCTGCTGTTGACCGCCAATGCGATGCTCGTTCAGCAGGGCGCCTCGGACGACCTGCGCGGCCGCTCTTTCGTTGTGATCATGAGCACGAACGCGATCGTGCTCACTGTCGCTTCGATCGGCGCCGGCGTGCTCGCCGATCACATGGGTGCGCGCCTCGTCTGGGCGCTCGCCGGGCTGGCGATCGCGATCGCCGGTCTCGCCGGCTGGCTCCTCGCTCGGCCTCTATCCCTGGCGGGAGAGCGGACAGTGATCGGCGTCTCGCTGGAGCCGTATACAGAGCCGCCGCTCAGCCTGTAGGCAGAGCCGCTCAGGCGCACACGTCGCTACCGGAGTCGAGCGCCTGTGAGATCCGCTCGCACTCCAGGCCGGCGGCCCGGACGGTTTCCTCGACCACTTCCACTCCCCGAGCTTCGAAAAGGTGAAAGCAGGTTTCGTCTTCGGGCAGGAAGAGCGAGCGCAGATGGCGGATCTGAAGCCCGCGGCGATGGAGGTCATCGGTGACCGACCTGATTCGCTGCGCCTCCTCCTCGAAACCGGAGGCCTCGCGTCTCGGAACGTAGAGCTCGACCAGAAAGTGTTCCATCTCACATCTCCTCGCCCAGCGGGTGGATGAGAGAGGAGCGGCGCCTCGTCGAGGCGAGGCGCCGCTCCTTCCCTGATCATCGTCGTTGATCGTCGGCATTCCCGATCCGCTCCTGCCTCACGTGACTCTGAAGGCGATCAGCTTGCTGTTTGCGTCGGCTGTCAGCTTGAGCCGGTAGGAGCCCGGCTTGATCGGCTTGGAGCCGAAGATCTGCTTGACCGTCATCGAGTAGGCGCCCTTGAAGCTGCCGGTCTTCCTGACACTCCTCAAGGTCACCCACTTCGAGCCCTTCTTGATGCTGAGCACGAAGGCGAAGAGCCTGCTCTTCGGCGAGAAACTGTAGAGGAGCTTGACCTTCGCTGCCTCGGAGCGCTTGAAGCTCGTCTTCGTCAGATGCCCGGAGACCTTGCCGGAGGAAGAGGTCGAGGTCGACGTTGATGCCGGAGTCGGAGTTGTAGCCGTAGTTGTAGCCGGAGCTGTAGTCGAAGGTGCCGGCGAGGAAGTCGTCTGCGTCGGCGGGGGCGTAGCCGTGTCGTTGTCGACGATCGTGAGCGCGGCCGTGCTCGGGCTCCCGAGTTGAGCGCCCGTAGACGGGCTGGAGAGCGTGAGCGAGACCGTCTCGTCGCCTTCCACCAAGCTGTCGTCTGTGATCGGGATCGAGACCGTCTTCTGCGTCTCGCCCGGCGAGAAGGAGACCGTCTGCGATACGGCGGTATAGTCGGAGCCGGCTGTGGCGGTGCCGTTCGCGGTTGCGAAGTGGACCGAGTCGGTGCCGACGGTCGAGCCGATGCGGTTGATCGTGACCGTGGCCGATGGGCCGGCTTCTCCGACCGAGTAGGTGGCCAAGGAGAAGGCGAAGGCCCGGTCGTTGTCGACGATCGTGAGCGTGGCCGAGCTCGGAGTACCGAGAGTTGCGCCGGTGGAGGGACTGGTTAGAGAGAGCGAGACCGTCTCGTTGCCTTCGGCCAGGCTGTCGTCTGTGATCGGAATCGAGACCGTCTTCGAGCTCTCGCCGGCGGCGAAGGTGACGGTCTGCGATACGGCGGTGTAGTCGGAGCCGGCCGTGGCGGTGCCGTCCGCAGTCGCGACGTGAACCGAAGCCGAGCCCACAGTCGAGCCGGTGCGGTTGATCGTGACCGTGGCCGTGCCGTCACCCTCGGAGGCGTAGTAAGCAGACGAGGAGAGGGCGAAGCTCTCGGGCACCGTGAACGTTCCCTCGCTTGCGAAGGGCGAGCCGGCGAAGCCGGAGTCGACCGCCTGGACGCTCCAGTAGTAGGTGCCGCCGGCTAAGCCGGTGATTCCGTAGCTCGTGCGCTCGCCCACGTTCCCGTCCTTGGGCACGAGCCTGGTTCCGTTCGCCAGCGACAGCGGTGAGACGATCTGGGAACCGCCCGGCGTGGTGCCCACGCGCAGGTTATAGGTGAGCGCCGCAGCCGGCGTTAGCCAGTCGCTGGCGGCCGCCCAGCTCAGGTTCTCGACCCCGGAAACGAACGAAGCCGAGAGATTGCTCGGGGCGCTCGGGGCGGTGTTTACGAACACTAGGCGGTTCTGGTAGACGCCGGCTATCGGGCTGGAGCCTGAGTCGCCCGCGAACAGGATGTCCGGTCTGCCGTCGGAGTTGTAATCGCCCCAGGCGGCCGAGCCGTAGTAGACGCCGGTCAGGCCACAGCCAGCGTCACTGAATGTGCCGTTGCCGTTGTTCTTGTAGATCTTGCTGACCTGCCGCAAGGCGTCGTAGCCCGTGAGCAGGATGTCGGGTTTGCCGTCCGAGTTGTAGTCGCCCCAGGCGACCGAGCCGGCAAAAACGCCCGGCAGGCCGGCTGCAGTGTCCTCGCTGAAGGTGCCGTTGCCGTTGTTCTTGTAGATCTTGCTGACGTAGTAGCCCGAGTCGGTGGCGCCCGTGAGTAGGATGTCCGGCTTGCCGTCCGAGTTGTAGTCACCCCAGGCGACCGAGCCGGAAGAAACGGGGGTCAGTCCGCTGTCGGCTGTGATGTCCTCGCTGAAGGTACCGTTGCCGTTGTTTTTGTAGATCTTGGCGACGTAGGCCGAGGCGCCCAAGCCCGTAAGCAGGATGTCGGGCTTGCCGTCCGAGTTGTAGTCGCCCCAGGCGACCGAGCTGTAGTAGACACCGGTCAGGCAGGCGTCGGCTGAAGTGTCCTCGCTGAAGCTGCCGTTACCGTTGTTCTTGTAGATCTTGGCGACGTAGGCCGAGCCGGTGTAGCCCGTAAACAGGATGTCGGGCTTGCCGTCCGAGTTGTAGTCGCCCCAGGCGACCGAGCTGTAGTAGACGCCCACCAGGGCGCTGTCGGCCGTCGTGTCCCTACTGAAGGTGCCGTTGCCGTTGTTCTTGTAGATCTTGCTGACCGGCCCCGAGCTGCTGTAACCCGTAAGCAGTATGTCCGGTTTGCCGTCCGAGTTGTAGTCGCCCCAGGCGACCGAGCTGTAGTAGACACCGGTCAGGTCGCTCTCGGCTGTGTAGTCCTCGCTGAAGCTGCCGTCGCCGTTGTTCTTGTAGATCTTGGCGATCGACCCCGAGCCGCCGTAGCCCGTGAGCAGGATGTCCAGCCTGCCGTCCGAGTTGTAGTCGCCCCAGGCGACCGAGCTGATTCTGACGCCGGTCAGGGCGGCGCCGATGTCGGTGAAGGCGTAGGTGAAAGTGCTTTCACTCGAGAAGGCAGAGCCCGCATAGCCGGAGTCGACCGCCTGCACACTCCAGTAGTAGGTGGTGCCCGGAGTGAGGCCGCTGAGCGTATAGCTCGTTCGCTCACCCACGTTTCCGTCCTGCGGTACTAACCTCGTTCCGTTCGCGAGCGACAGCGGCGAGACGACGACGGAGCCACCCGGCGCGGTGCCCACGCGCAGGTTGTAGGTGAGCGCCGCGGCCGGCGTTTGCGAGTCGCTGGCCGCATTCCAGAAGAGCGTTACCTGGTTCGAGCCGGCCGAAGCCGAGAGATTGGTAGGCGCGCTCGGGGCGGTGTTCGCGATCGCTGTTTGGTTCTGGTAAACGGTTGATACGTCCCCATAGCCACTGCTCCCTGTGAGCACGATGTCCGGCTTGCCGTCCGAGTTGTAGTCGCCCCAGGCGACCGAGCCCCAGCCCACGCCGGTCAGGCCGCTGTCGGCCGTGGTGTCCTCGCTGAAGCTGCCGCTACCGTTGTTCTTGTAGACCTTGGCGACGTAGGCCGAGCCGGTGTAGCCCGTAAGCAGGATGTCGGCCTTCCCGTCCGAGTTGTAGTCGTCCCAGGCGCCCTCGCCTTCGTAGACAGGCACCAGACCCGCGCTCGCGTCTACGCTGAAAGTGCCGTTGCCGTTATTGGTGTAGACCTTGCTGACGTAGGCCGAGCCGGTGTAGCCCGTGAGCAGGATGTCCGGCTTGCCGTCCGAGTTGTGGTCGCCCCAGGCGACCGATCCTTCGTAGACGCCCGTCAGGCCGCTCTCGGCTGTGGTGTCCTCGCTGAAGCTGCCGTCGCCGTTGTTCTTGTAGATCTTGGTGACCGGCGAGGAGCCCGTGTAGCCCGTGAGCAGGATGTCCGGCTTGCCGTCCGAGTTGTAGTCGCCCCAGGCGACCGAGCCGGCATAAACGCCTGGTAGGCCGCCATCGGCTGTGGTGTCCTCGCTGAAGGTGCCGTTGCCGTTGTTCTTGTAGATCTTGGCGACTGGATTGGACAAGGCATCTACGCCCGTGAGCAGGATGTCCGGCTTGCCGTCCGAGTTGTAGTCGCCCCAAGCGACCGAGCTCATGGAGACGCCGGCCAGGCCGGCGTCGACTGTGCTGTCCTCGCTGAAGGAGCCGTTGCCGTTGTTCTTGTAGATCTTCGTGACCGGCCCCAAGCTGTTGGCGCCCGTGAGTAGGATGTCCGGCTTGCCGTCCGAGTTGTAGTCACCCCAAGCGACCGAGCCGGAAGAAACGGGGGTCAGTCCGCTGTCGGCTGTGATGTCCTCGCTGAAGGTACCGTTGCCGTTGTTTTTATAGATCTTGGCGATTCTATGATTAGAGGAGTCATAGCCCGTAAGCAGGATGTCCGGACTGCCGTCCGAGTTGTAGTCGCCCCAGGCGACCGAGCTGTAGTAGACGCCCGTCAGGCCGGCGCCGATATCCGTGAAGGTCGGCGAGGCCGCGTAGGCGCGACGCGCGCCGGATAGCTGGCCAGCGGAGACAGCGACGAGAACGAGCGTAAAGAGCGTGAGCAAGCGAGCCTTCTTCATCGTGGATCTCTCCCTTTATGCGGCGAGGTGCGATGCGAGAATCGAGCGGAGCGGCGCCTGCCCACAGGTAGACAGGCCTTAATGAGAGAACTCGCTAGGGGAGCGACTCGGCGCCCGTTTCTCGCTTCTGACATGTGCTCGACGCTACGCGCCCAGGGACCACGGAGAAAGACCGGAAAACCACACAAAATGAGTCGCCCGACCACACAAGATGAGTGCGAGCGGATGCTCAGGCGGGCCCGGCGGAGCCGGCGCCGAGACGGGCGGCGAGCTCTCCGCGTGAGTGCAGGCCGAGCTTCGCGTAGACGCGGGTGAGCGTCGCCTCGACGGTGCGCACGGTGATGAAGAGCCGGGCGGCTACCTCCTTGTTCGAGAGGCCCTGCGCAACGAGGCGCGCGACCCGTTCCTCAGTCGCCGTCAGCTCGCCTTCGCCGGCGGGGGAGCGGCCGCCGACGCGCGCAAGCTCTTCGCGCGTCTTCGAGCCGAAGTGCTTGGCGCCCAGCCGCTCGAACTCCTCCAGCGCCTGATTCAAGACCTCTCGCGCGGCCTTGCGCTGCTTGGCGCGCCGGAGCAGCTGGCCGTAGACGAGCAGCGTCCGCGCCCGCTCGAAGGGCAGCGGGATCTTCTCGTGCTGGCGAAGAGAGCTCTCGAGAGCCGTTTGCGCACCTTCGAGATCGCCCTGAGCCGCGAGGAGAAGTCCCTCGCCACGATCGGCCCAGGCGAGGAAGCGCGGCCAGCCTCGCTTCTCGCCGACGAGGCGCAAGTTGTCCACACGATGGCGGGCCGCCTCGAGGTCTCCGACTAGGACTAGCACTTCGATCTCGTCTCCCTGAAAGCGCAACCAGGTGGGCTCGGCATCCTCGCAGAACAAGGCCCGTATCTCGGCGATACGCGCGCGAGCGCTGTCGATTCGTCCTTCGCAGAGCTCGAGGAAGAGCATCGACGATCTGGGCTGCATCGACCAGGCGACATCGCCGAACTCCTCGTGAAGAGCCAGAGACTCCTCGTAGAGCGGTCGCGCGCTCTCGAGATCGCCTTCGTGGGCGGCGATCGACCCGAGCATTGCTGCGTAATCGGAGTAGGTGTGTCTGTCTCCCGCGAGTTGGCAGAGCTCCATGCCTTCCTCGGCGAGCTCGCGGGCACGTGACCAGTTGCCGAGCTCCAGCTCAGAGTCGACAAGGTCGATTGCCAGATGCGCGTAGTTCCTCTCGTCGCCCTTCTCTCTCGCCTCGCGCAGCCTATCCTCGAGTAAGCGGGCAGCCGCCGGAACATCGTCCTCGCAGAGAAGTTTCGAGAACGCCAGGTGAGTCGCCGGAGCGTTGTGGATGCTCGTTGGCAGACCTCCCAGCTCTCGCTCGATCTCGACCGCCGCGGCGAGGTCGGCCAGATCCTCCCGCTCCGGCGGCACTTCCCCACCCATCCTCATCGCCGCGCGGTAGACGAGCGCAACGCCCATCAGGTCACGCCGGCCCAACCGCTCGGCGAGCTCGTAGGCCTCGGTCGCGATCCCGATCGCACGCGCGTGCTCGCCCGTGAAGGTGCACTGCTCGACGAGAGCGAGAAGTGCCCGCGCCCGAACCTCGGTCTCGCCTGCCTCCTCGACCGCCTGTCGGCACAGATCGAGAGCGCCGGGCCGCATCTCGCAGGCGACGGTGAGAATGGCGGCCCGCTCCGGTCCCGCGGGAAGCCGCTCGAGCGCCTCCTCGGCGAGCTGCATCGGCCTGTCCCAGTCTCCGGTTTGGTAGTGCATCAAGGAGGCTCGCTCCGTCAGCCGGGCCCAGAGCTCCGGGTCGTCTGCCGGTGCCAGGCGACGGGCCTGCTCCAAGAGCTCGGCGGCGGCCGCAGGCGCACCGCGCGCTCGCGCGCTCTCGGCGGCCTGCTCCAGCACCATCGCTACCCTGGCATCCGGCCTTTCGCTCGCCATCGCCAGGTGGCGGGCTCGCTCTTCGGGATCGTCTACGACCTCGGCGAGGGCGCGGTGGATCTCGAGCCTGCGCACGGGGTCGGCCGTACCCCAGGCCGCCGAGGCAAGCAGGGGATGGCTGAAACGGAGGCGCCCCTCGTGGAGCTCGAGCACGCCCGCCGCGAGCGCGGGCTCGAGTCCATCTTCGGCGCCCACCCGCGCCAGGAGCGCCGCGGTTGGCTCCGCGAGGGCCGAGATGTAGGCGAGCGCCTCGCGGGCGGCGGCCGGGAGTCCCTGCAACCTTTCGCGAGCAAGGAGCTCGAGATTGTGCGGCAGGCGAACGGAGCCGTCTTCGCCTCGCTCGATCCCCGCACGGCCCAGCTCGAGCGCGTAGAAGGGGTTGCCGCCCGAGGTCTCGCGCACGGCGTGCAGCAGCGAGCGCGAGAGACTGAGGCCGAGGCGTTGACGCAGCAACCGGTGCAGAGCGCCCTCCGAGAGCGGGCCGACCCCGAGCCGCTCGAGTCCCTCCGGAAGCGCGCGCTCGAGCTCGAAGGGAAGCGGCGCTCCGATCTCGCCGCGGCAGGAGGCGAGGAGCCGAACGGCCGAGCCGCCCAGGCGACGAAGCGCGAAGACGAGCACCGAGGCGCTCGAGCGGTCGAGCCACTGCAGGTCGTCGACACAGATCACGACCGGCTTCTCCTCGGCGAGCGCGCGCAGGAGGTTCAGGAAGGCGGTCGCCAGCACACGCCCGTCGAGCACTTCTCCTTCGGACTGCTCGTCTTCGGCCAGGGCAACTGTGAGCGCGCGCTGCTGGATCTCGGGCAAACCGGCGGCGACTTCCCTGGGAACATCCTGCAGCAGGTCGCCTAGACCCGAGTGCGAGAGCTGAGCCTCGGCGCCAACGGGACGGGCGACGAGGATCCGCCCTCCCTGATCGCCCGCACGCTCGACGGCCGCCTGCCAGAGCGTCGTCTTACCGATCCCGGCCTCGCCCTCGATCAGGAGCGCCCGCTGGGCGGTGTGCTCGAGAAAGGCGTCGATCGCGGCGAGCTCCTCGTCGCGACCGAAGACCTCGGAGGCGCTGGCTACGGGCATGACGGCTCTCCCGCATAAGGGACGTGGAAGTCGCGCCCACGATACGACATCGCGGGTAAGTCAACAACCGGGGCCAAGCGCCATCAGACCCGATCGTACGACTCGGTCAAGCCGTTCAGCGACCGGCCGGCTCTGCCGGTGCTGGTAGTTCCCGAGGAGCGCGCCGGCGTAGACGTAGCGGAGCCAGACTCGCTCAGGCGTACACGTCGCTCGCCGAGTCGAGCGCCTGTGAGATCCGCTCGCACTCCAGGCCCGCGCTCCGAATCGCCTCCTCGACGGCTTCTGTCCCCGAGGACTCGAAGAGGTGGAAACAGGTCTCCTCCTCGGGCAGGAAGAGCGAGCGCAGGTGACGGACTGGAACCCCTCGGCTGCGGAGGTCATCGCTGACCGACCTGACCCGGGCGACCTCGCTCTCGAAATCGGAGGCCTTGCGCCTCGGAACGTAGAGCTCGACCAGAAAGTGCTTCATCTCACATCTCCTCGCCCAGCGGATGGATGAGAGAGGAGCGGTGCTTCGTCTCGACGAGGCACCGCTCCTTCCATGGCGGCCGAGCCCGGCAGCCCGGCCGCCCTCTTGTTACTCAATCAACCGATTGTGATCTGAGAGCGCGTGGTCATCTGCTTGTGACCCTGCCGGTAGCGGAGCGTGAGCGTGTAGCGCCCCGCTTGCACCCGGCGAAGGGCATGAAGCATCAGGCCCTTGCTCGTGACGATGCCGGTCGCATAGAGCACGTGGCCTCGGCTGATAGACGCGCGCCGCACCGCGCTCGAGGTCGTGAAGCTGACCGTGCCCGAGACCAGCTTGGTGGTGCACTTGTTGCGCTTGACCTTGTGTCCCTTCACCTTGACCGTGACGACCTTGCAGGTCACGAGCTCGACCTGGCCGGGGTCACCCTTCGGCCCCTGCGGGCCTGCCACGGCGGCGGGGGTTGCACCGGGAGCACCCGCTGGGCCGGTCGCCCCGGTTGCGCCGGTTGGTCCGGTCGCACCGGTTGCCCCGGTTAAGCCTGTCGCCCCGGTGGGACCGGTCGCCCCGGTCGGGCCCGTTGCGCCGGTCGAGCCGGCGGGTCCCTGCGGAAGCTGTCCGGCCGTCCCTGTCAGCGCTACCTGCGTAGAGCTCGGCGCGTTACTGAGCACGCGGAGCGTCGCAGAGCGCGAGCCCTGAGCCTGCGGAGCGAAGCGCACCTGCACCGTGCAGCTCGCCGCCGGAGCGATCTGCCCTCCGCAGGTGTCGGTGCTGGTGAAGAAGTCGTTCGGGTTGCTGCCGCCGACGGCAAATCCCAGGACGACAAGTGGAGTCGTACCGTTGTTGGTCACGGTCACGGTCTGCGGAGCGCTGACCGTGCCCTGGGGAACCGGCGAGCCCGCACTTCCGAAGCTGAGCGAGCTCGGGCTCGGGTCGGCGCTGGGAGGGGCGTTGAGCAGCACCGATACGTTGTTCGAACCGGAGTTGGCGACCGCCAGGTCTTTCCAGCCGTCGCCGTTGAAGTCGCCGATCGCGACCGCGGACGGGTAAGAGCCTACGCTGAAGTTGGTCGCAGGTCCGAACGAGCCTACGCCCGTATTGAGCAGCACCGATACGTTGTTGGTCGAATAGTCATTTGCGACGGCTAGGTCCTGCACACCGTCGCCGTTCAGGTCGCCGACCGCGACCGAGATCGGGCGCGCGCCCACGTTGTTGTAGTTGGTTGGTGCTTGTAGCAAACCATTGCCGTTGCCGATCAGCACCGAGACGTTGCTCGAGGTGAAGTTGGTGACCACCAAGTCCTGCCTGCCGTCGCCATTGAAGTCGCCGACGGCGACGGAGTACGGGCCGGTGTCTGCACCGAAATTGGTTGCCGCTCCGAAAGAGCCCGTGCCCGTGCCGAGCAGTACCGAGACGTTGTTCGAACCGTAGCTGGCGACCGCCAGGTCCTGCTTGCCGTCGCCGTTGAAGTCGCCGACCGCGACCGAGAGCGGGCTCGTACCCACAGTGAAGTCGGTTTTCGCTCCGAACGAGCCCGTGCCCGTACCGAGCAGTACCGAGACGGTGGTCGAGCCGCCGTTGGCGACCGCCAGGTCCTGCTTGCCGTCGCCGTTGAAGTCGCCGACCGCGACCGAGTACGGCTGCGCGCCGACGCTGAAGTTGGTTGCCACTCCGAACGAGCCCGTGCCCGTGCCGAGCAGTACCGACACGGTGCCCGAGATTTCGTTGGCGACCGCCAGGTCTTGCTTTCCGTCGCCGTTGAAGTCGCCGACCGCGACCGACCACGGCTGCGCGCCGACGCTGAAGTTGGTTGCCACTCCGAACGAGCCCGTGCCCGTGCCGAGCAGTACCGACACGGTGCCCGAGATTTCGTTGGCGACCGCCAGGTCTTGCTTTCCGTCG